>Ga0315274_10000536_pt1 | contig 59782 bp, 77 predicted proteins | sample YL17G02_20_MG_FD_203700 | JGI IMG/M metagenome (GOLD analysis project Ga0315274, IMG submission 203700) | Sediment microbial communities from Yellowstone Lake, YNP, Wyoming, USA - YL17G02_20 | ecosystem: Environmental > Aquatic > Freshwater > Lake > Sediment | place: USA: Wyoming | collected...
TATGGTGGACGTAATGATCATAATCTCGCTTTTAGCATTGGCGGCAGCAGACCTATGGCAATATCTGGCAAACCATCGATAGGCAGAGACATCAGGGTCGCATCAGGGTCGCATCACCAGACGAAACATACGAAACATACTAATAGCTAAGCGCCGTCGCACCTTTGATTTTGGCTTAAAACCGCATTTTTAGGCTTACGCCCGTGGCTCAGTAGGATAGAGCGTCGGTTTCCTAATCTAAAATACTTGATTGTAAGTATTGAAATAGTAACAACTTAAAAAAATGCGGGTCGTGAAAGGGTGGTTTATGAGGAAAGTACGGATATACAAACGGCAGGATCGGCTTGGCTATTATATCTCTTGGCGGGAAGATGGCCGCGAGAAGAAACGGGCCCTGCCGGACAAAAAACTTGCCGAGCATTATGCGTCGATAAAATACCACGAACTGAATATGGAAGTCTTCCGGTCTCAAATCGACCTGCCGTGGCCGGACCTCGTTGACAGGTACATGCGAACCTACGATGTTCGTTGCCTGGCCTCAAGCTCGAAATACGAAGGCAATCTGACGCTAAGGCACTTCGGGGAGATGGTCGGCGAGTTCAGCTCCAAAAACATATCGCAAGATATGATTGACGAATATATAATCCTGCGTGCGGAAAAATTATCCGAATGGACTCTTAATAAAGAAATCTCAAATCTCAGGGCATTTATACGTTGGGGCCAGAAAAACTTCTACCTGTCAAAAGAACTTGAAATACACAAGGTCAAGGCGACGCCCCGGACGCCAAGATCGCTGACAGAATCGCAGGTACATAGTTTACTCGAATCTGCCAGACAGCGTAGCGACTGTTGGTATATCCGCGTCCTGCTGGCGGTAACGACCGGGCTTCGTAGTGGGGACATTGACCGCCTGACTATCCGAGACATCGACTTTGAGACCAATTCCGTATGCACCCGGAGCAAGAAGACCAGAAAGTCAATGTCGGCCCGACCGTTACACACCCACATCATGCCTATACTCAGTCGGTACGTCGCCGAACTGCCGGCCGGACAAGAGAAACTGCTTACCGATACGAATACCTTCAAAAAGTGGAAAAAGATTCGGGACCGGGCCGGATTGAAGGATTTGAGATTCCAAGATCTGCGAAGTGTGTTCTCAAACGCCCTGCAGGCGCGAGACGTGCCACTGAGCGTCGTCCAGAGCTTGCTGGAGCACAGTTCGCCGCGACTGACCGCTAATACCTATACGAATACGAATCCGATGCTGGCGCCCGCAGTGGAGCGCCTGCCGGTTAAGGAGTGGATCATTTAACTAACTCCGTCCGTTCGATTTCAACTGTCAAATCGTGCATATCCAGTTCGACTTCGTGCAAAGCCTTGAAGGGATACGTTATGTGTTTCTCCTCCTGCAACCTGCTAACTTCGTTCCTGAGTTTCGTCATAAGCCTCAAGAGCCTGTTCTTATGGCGTTTAGGTGTCATTTCTGCGCCTCCGCCTCCATGATTTTGAGTATCTTCGCGATATCGACTTGCATCGTCGTAACCCGTTCCTCGAATTTTATCCGGTGCTCGCTATTAAGTTTAACTTCAGGTTCCATAGTATTAACTTTTTCGCCAAGTATGCCATAAGCCACAGCCGCGCCGATGATAACGACAATGAATCCGCCAATAGTTGCTATGATCTTCCATGTTCCGTTCCTGCCGTTGCGTTCTCGTGCCATTTACTCCGCTCCTATTCGCTTCAAATTTCTGGTGCCACTATATTGATTGCCTTTTTATAGTTTAGATTGTACTGATTCTGAATGGCTATCGCATTGCGCCGTCGTTCCGGCGTATATCCTCTTAGGAATTCGTTTCTGTCTTTAACGGCGATCTTGCCGAGAGGGGAACGAGAAGATTGGCTTTGACGGATAGCCGCAAGTGTTTCCTTTCTGTTTTTCTTGGAGTCGGCAAGAATGATTTTCAGGTATTTTGCCGCATCTTCGACATCCCCGGCAATTACCTGTCTCGCCGCCAGTTCGTAGGCCAATGTGTTTTCGCCCACCCCGTAGTCGGGTGTACCCATAAGGACTTGGTCGGTATAGGCTTTGACCTTATCGGTTGCAGTTGGATTCTCTTTGGCGTTGTTCCATTTCCAACCTTCCGACCGCCAGTCGTAATACTCTTTTGAGATGTTCTTGGGATTGATGTACTTGCGGTCGATCTTCTCGGCCAATCGTTTGATCTGCCGGTAGGGAGTGATCTCCTTCTCGGCCAATCGTTCAAGGGCTTGCAGGGTCAGAGACGGTTTCTTTTTGATATGAAGAGCCGTTTCCCAGACGTTCGCCGCCGTCCGGGCCGAGACGCCCGTTGCCCAATCGTAGATGCCGTAACTGAAATCGGCCAGCATCCCAACCACTCCGCCATCAAGAAGGTCGTTCAGTATGGCCATCGCCGTTTCCCTTTCTTTCGGGTCTTTGAGATATTGGCTCAGGATGGATTCCTTCTTATCGAAGAGGAAGTCTCGCAGAATGTTGTAGAGTTCCCCGGCGATGAGCGTACCAATAAGAAAACCCAACAGACGCGTGGGATCCCCGGTCTTGACCGTGTACTTGACAACGTCTCGCCAGATCATGTTGAGTTGTTGTACGGGCCAAGTTTTGAATTGAACCAGTGCCTTTATAAAGGGCCGGTTGTCGTACCAGACAGGTTTTGTACTCAGGATCATCGGGAATGCTTTATCCCGGACGGCCTTATGAAGCATGAACTCAACTTCTTCCTGCATCAATTCTTCGCCCTTGAGGGCTTTTTCAAGTGCCTTCTCGCCTGCCGCGTCGCTGATACGGTGCTTGATCTGCGCCTCGCCGCCGCCCCAGATGTAACTGATAGGATTGAGTATCTTGCCCAGAACATCCTTCTTACCCTTGAGATCAGCAAGGTCTTTCAGGAACTTATCGTACTGCACCATGCCTATAAAGACCTGGTTGCCGCGCTCGGATTCACTAAAGGGGGAAGTAACCATCTCCGTCAAGATGTTGCCAGCCTCGTAACCTTCAGACAGTGATCCGTGGCCGAAGACGGCTCCACTGCGAATGAGCCATTCTTCGTGTTTCTGCGCACTCCTGATGAACTGGTTCAAGAATGGCGGGTACTTGATAAACGTCTTGATCGTACTCATCGGAGAAATGGTAAAGCCTTTCGCGATACGGTCGAACATATTGCGGGCAATGGTAATGGGGCTCATGCCCACCTTCGTAACGAATTGATAACCTCGAATCTGCCGCGAGATTTCGCGGGCCGCTTCGCTGGCAACCGAACGTATTCCAAACGATGTCTCAATGAAGAGTTTGACGCGATAAGCGGCATCCGCACCGTAGTCCTGCCGGATTCGCTCAATACGGCTGCGGGCCAGCTCGAATTTGTCGCCCCATTCCCGGACGCCCTCGACGGTCATCCAGTTACGTTCAATCAAATGCGGAAGAACGTGCAGGCCGTCCCAATCGATATATTCATCCGGCAATTCAACCCGTTCGGCTTCGAGATAGAGGTTGATGCCGCGCATTCGCTGCTCGCGGAATCTATTCAGGGCAGTAATCGCTTCGTCCACATCTTCGTACTTGCCGGCATTAACCTGACTCTGCGCCCAGGCAAAGACGCGGGCCGAGGCTTTGCCCTGTGCCGCCGCTTCTTCCAGGAATGCGACACCTTTGGCGTTAAGAGCCTGGGGATAGGCTTTGCCCGAACCGCCGATGGGAATCTTCTCGCCTTTGACCTTGCGCTTCATGCCGAGGGCATTGGCCTCGTTCATAGCCCGGTCGAGAACGCCACGCAGGGCTTCGGCCTTCACTCGCAGGCGGACGGGTACGGATTCCGGCGTCCTTTTCTCGTTGATAACCTTCGAGATAAGTTCGCGAGATTCCTTACTCATACCCCTGTAGATATTGCGAATGTCCTGCAAGTCATTGTTGGTATTCTTGGTGACGCGGTAAGTGATCTGGTCGATATTATCGGCCAGTATTCGACCGGAACCGCCCAGGAGTCTCATGTAATTGGTTGCTCGCCGGGCATTGCGATTGATCATCTGGGAGAGGGCACTGCTGAACTTGGCCGGATTGTGGTAGAGTTTGTTGCCGATGGTCTGCAACTCGGCGGCCACATCAGGCAGAACGGTTGTACCCCCGGCCTGTCGCCCGCCGGGCAGTTTGCCTTCTGGGGGTTCTTCGCCTGGTTCTTCTTTGGCGGCTTCGGCCTTTGGCTCCGGTTCTGGCTTTTCAACTTTCTTCTCCGTCGGTATACCCAGTTCCGCCTTGAGTTCTTCGCTTGGTTCACCGGGATTCACGGGCATCGTGATCGTCTGTGTAGAACCATTTTCGGCCCTTGTCAGAATCTGCCTGTCAAAATACGGGAAGTATAACTCAATCGACTTATCCCCTCGCACGGCGTGAAAAGCCATTGCGTCGAGAAGATAATCTGGATTAACGGCCCCAAGTATCTTGCCGCCTTCCAATACGTGAATCTCCGCGTGCCCTATCTCCGGCGAACCAGTGGCAAAGCCGAGCGAACCATCCTTGTTGAGAATGACCATAACGCTTTTGGATTCTTCACTCTGCATCGCTTTGGCCTGCCAAAGCCGCCGCCAAACATCTTCCATACCGTTGACGTTGTTCTTTATGCGGGAGTCAATCTGAACTGCGTCCTCACTCCTGTAGTCCGGCATGATGTCCTTCCATGACGGAAATTTCTTGCCTTCCTTGTCCGCTTTGCCCAGCAAACCATTCTTGAGCGATTTGGTATCCAGATAGAGGCCATCCTTGCCCCACTTGCCTTTCGCAATGAACATCCTTCGGCCATCGGTGGCTATGAGATTCTCGCCTTCGACCAGGACGCCTTTGATGCCATATCGGCTTGGTTCTTCTTTTGCTTTGTCTGCCGCGACATAGACACCCTTGATATGCGATTCTTTATTCGGATTGGCTTTGGGCAATTGTTTCGGTCTTGGAATAGATACCTTGCCCGTCTTTGTCGGCATGGCCTTCATCTTGGCCATCTCTACCGCCAGGGCCACCATGTCTTTTTCTTTGCCCGGCATGGCAAAAAGACTCACACCGGCTTGACCGGACGGCACATCGGTCTGAACTGTCCGGTAGGCTTTATCGACCTGTTCGGAGCTATAGAGCACTTCTTCAATAAACATGGCTCTATCTTTCCAACCAAGTTTGTAAATGCCTTCAAGACCATAAGGTTCGCGTACATCCATGCGTCTTGGACGGTCTTGCAAATACTCCTTGTGCTGCTCGATTATCTTGAGGGCGTCTTCGTGCTTTGTGGGATCGAGCGTGCCTGTTGGCTCAAGGGAAACAGTTGGCCCTGCTTGCCCCTGCTGTATCTCAGCACTTGGTTTAGGCTCAACAATGGCTTCTTCTGTGGTTTCTGGTTCATGTGTAACTCCTTCTACTTCCTGCTCCGGCGTTTCAACCTTTCCCCCACCGGCCTCGGCGGGCATCGGGGTTTCTCTTACCAACTCAGGATATTCGGCAAGAATGTCAGGGCGCACATTTTCACCTGTACCGACTTTGTGCTTTATCAGAACCCGCCTCAGTATATCTCTTCCTTCGAGTGTTTTGGCATATTCATCTGTTCTCCATCTGTCTGTCACAAGCCAGGGTTTCTGAACCTCATTCCTGAAAGCGTCATTTTCCCAGTCAGCATTACGAAACTCCTCTTTACTCATATCCCAGGCGGGCATCGGGGCGGGCTGGGCTAAGGCTTCGGGGTTGACTCTTTCCCAAGCACCGCCCTCAATTAAACGCCTCACGTCTGCACGAGCCATTCCTGCATATTCAACACCTTTGGCATCGGTAAATTTTAAGGTGTTTCCTTTTATTTCTCTTATTGTTACAGGGGGCGACATATTTGACCGACCCTTTGTGTCTATAACATCCCCAATCTTAAATTCGGACTTGGCTGGTGTTTTTGAACGGGCGGACTGCTTGACTGCCTTCTCCGCCTCGGCGGGGGCTAACTTGCTCTTAATATACTCCTTCGAAGCAGGTATCAAATAATTATCATGCAGGTCTTTTGCTAATTCACCACCACCTTCAAATCCTGTTTCATCAATACCGGTAAATGCTGAATGGACTACATCACGTTTTTGTTCCGGTGTAAGTTCTGGATGTTTGCTGATAAATTCATCCGTTGCTTTTTGCCATTTTGCCGCCCATTCATCGGCTTTTAAGTCTAATCCTTCAATCTGTTCGGCTGGAACATTCTCTTTAACTACTAAAAGTCGTGATTTGTCTTCTACATGACCTTCGGCCTCAGTCTTGATAATAGAAGTTATTTCCCCCTTCTCCGCCTCGGCGGGGGCCAAGGAAGATATTGCTTCCTGTGCCCACGGTTCGGATTTGAACTCTTCCAAAACTTTAATGGGAATAGTTTCCCCTCTGGCTTGAGCGGCAACAATGGACATTTTATGTGCATCCCTATCAAAATATACCCAGTTCCATTGCTCTCCATCTTCATCCTTAAATTTAGCTAAATGTCCGTCTTTTAATCCATGTCTTTTCGCCCAATTCTCCGCTTCCTCTCTGGTTTTATAAGTCGGGGAAGCGAACTCATTCTTTTTGTTGGCATATTGTGTTATTTGTCCGTCAGGAGATTTTCTGAATTCTTCCCTCGTCATCTTCCACGATGGTTTCTCCACCAGTGCCTCGCCAGCGGCTTTGACTTCGGGGACTGGCGCTATTGGCTCGGAAGGGGCTTCTTGGATTTTCAATTTCCGAGTTTCGATTTGCGATTTATCTTCTGGCAAAATTACATCATTCCCTGCATCATAAGAGTAATATTTACCATCTAATTCATATATGACTCTTCCTTGTTTGGTGTAACCTACGTCTTTGGCCTTATTAAAGAAATCTTCCTTTGCCGGAACTTCGGTCTCTACACGACCCATTTCCTGCCCTTGCTGCTTTGCTGGACCTAATATCTGTTCTTTGCCGAGCATCTGGTCGGAAGTGGGTGGTTTTAATGCCCCTACGGGCGTCTCGATTATCGGTTTTTGCGTCGTAACCGCTTGCGTTATAGGGATTTGTGGCGGTTTTTCAGTTGGTACAGGTTGGTTATATAAAGGTGGTTTCTCTGGAATTCCCGCCTTCTGCACGGTTTTTACCGGATGTAAAACCGCCTTTCCTACCTCTTTGGCAGATTCAATGGCTTCACCTACGCGGGTAGTAGGCATTTGAATAGCCGGTTTCGTTTCTCCGAGTCCTATCTTGAGACTATCGATGGCCCGCCGTGCCGCCATGTCGGGCTTTTCGATAAGTTCCTGGCCCCTCTTGTAGAGGTCGGCGGCCTTCATGTGGCGCAATTGCGCTTCGCGAACGGCGACTTCTTTGTCGATTCGCTTGAGGTCCCTGTTTTTCTGAGAGCCGAGAGAGGACGTAGCATTTTTGAGCCTGTGGAGTTCCTGGGCTCTGAACTGTGCATTTTCCGGCGTATCCGGCAATGCCTGTATCTGGCGGATTTGATTGTCTATCTGCGTGATAGCGTTGTCGAATTTCGCCCTGTGAGCATCAAGTCTCACTTGACGATATTGCTTGGTCCATGTTCTCGTATCATACTCGCTGGCAAAAGCGAATACGCTTGCGACTCCGCCCATGATCGCGGCTTCTTTGCTGATATGCTTGATAGCATCCCCGGCGGGCAGTTCTTCGCCCAGGACTTCCGGCAATGCCGTTACCGTCCCGACCGTTGCACCTTTCGTGAAAGACTTGATTGCGTTCTCGGCCACATTGACGAGTCGGGGATACTTCTCGGCGATTTTCTCAATGCCCCCCATCACCTTGAGAGCTTCTGTTGCTTTTGCTACCTGCGGTATTTTACTAATCGCCTTGCCGGTAGTTCCTACTGCCGCAAATAATTTAGGGTAGATATAGCCCCATTCGATGGCCATCGATATCGTATCTGCCGCAGCCGGTGCCAGTGCAGGGGCAAGTCCGCTCGTGATCCCTTCTCTTGCATCTTCATCAATAGCCGCCCTGAGTTGGCTGGGTTTCAATCCCATCAACGGCCCTGCCAATCCTCCTAATGTAAGAACGCGAACGCCGATATTCTCCAACGCTCTCGGAATCTCTTTGAAGGCTTGACGGGTTTCTTTCTCGGTATAAGGTGTTGTCGGGGCAACCATCTCTCGAAAAGATTTGCCAATTTCGGAAAGGCCGATATTATCAATGATGTCCTGATATTTATTTTTTGGTGCAACGGCGAATCCTTCTGTATCAAGTTCTTTCCCGGGCGCAAATCCATAAGACGGCCTTGTGGAAACTGTCGGCGCGGTAGTCGCTGGCTGGCCAGGCAATCCCCTGACATTCTGCGGAGCCCCCATTAACGGTTGCTGATCGAAGAATGGCCGGGCGTAAACCTCGCCGGTCAATGGCGGGCCTTCTTCCGGGGCCGAAATGGTTATGCCTTGACTCCGTATCTGCTGTGGCACATCTTCCTCAAGTGGAATAGCCTCGCTTCGCCATTTGGGAGTCGATACTGTCACGGGTTCATCTTCAATCAGGATTGCTTCTTCTCTCCATTTAGCCATCACGGTTTCCTGTATTTCTTGCCAGTTTCAGCGTCTATGAACTCCGCACCGGAAGGAAGTTTGTCATAATCTTCGTCTGAACTGACCTTTGGTATTTCCGTCCCTTGTGCTATCGTCACATCGGCCTTTGCCTGTTGAGGAACCGGTTGCGGCGTTGAAACCGGCACATATCCGCCGCCAAAACTGCCCCCGCTCTTGAATTGAAGATTGCTGGGTGTCTTCGTTCGAGCAGGACTTGGTTGTTGCGTTTGAACGGATTCGCCCGTCGGCTCAAGGAACTGTTCCGCTTGCAGGGCCATGTTACCCATTGTTGGTGACGGTTGTTGCGATTGAGGTGGCAGGCCCGTTACAGGAGCCGCCATAGTTACGGCGTCCACGTTTACCGCTGCCGGTGCCGATTTCGGCATTAGTGCATCCATTTGCTTATCAAGATTTTCTACCTGGGATTTTAATTTCGCCCTTCTGTCTTCATCTTCAATCTCATTTTCATATTGCGTGGCAAGATAATCTCTTTTCGTCTTGAGGTCGCGGAATTGTTTCATGGGGTCAACTTTACCGGAAGCCCCGCCACCTTTATAATATGCCGCCTGTGACTCTATTAGTTTACGCCTTGCCTCCTTGAGTGCCTTATCCTCCGGCGACATTAACATACCGGCAAGAGATTGACGGGCAAGCATATTGCCCATCACACCGCCGCCGTATTGGGCTATGTTCAGTATCTTGACCCTCTTGTCTTCCTCAGTCATTCCCTGCATTCCCATCGCTTTCTGCTCATCCGAAATGAGGGGTGTTTTCATAACGTCGAGAACGGCATTGGTCTGATTGCGCTGCGTGCGAAGTTCCTTTATCTGGCCGATGGTCTGAAACAAGTCCCTAAGAATCTCACCCACCTTACCTGCGTATGGGTCAACCATCGGTCTTGGTGCGAATACTATATTCGGCATAATTAAGCCCCTTACCCTACTTTACTTTTGACGAGTTCGTGCAGTTCGTTTACTGCGTTTACGAGCAGGGCCGCTATAGCATCTAATTTGACAAATTTAATACCATCCCGCTCAATCACCCCCTCCGGTAAGACGGACTCCAAATCCTGCGCCATAACACCTGCGTCTCTTTCGTTGGAAGGCCGGAAAGTATAATTGTAAGTTTTGCCCTTCAAACTCTCCAACTTCTTCAGCGCATCTTTAATTGGAACGATGTTTTCCTTAACACGTTCATCGCAAGCAACCGCTGCTCCAATACCAGCTCCTATTGCGGGAGCAAACTGCTGAAATATGCTCGGCGTCATCATACCTGGATTATACATAGACGTTGTTTCTCCGAGCAGGTTTCCGGCGGCTCCGTATTTAGCCTGTAAATCGGTCATTATCTTTTGAAATTCAGCATCGGATTTTGCCTGTTCGATAGTTCTCGGCAGCGAACCGTAAGATGTGGCCGCTCCTATCTTGTTCATTGCCGATGATTCCCCGCCGCTGACAAGAGAGTTTATCAGGTTGGCGGCCGTAAGCTGATTGCCGCGCACCTGCGACAGGTAAGGCGCCAGTGCCGCTACCATTGAAGTCTGGCCTCTTGCAAGCTCGCGGCCCACGGCAGAGCCCTGCGGGCCGGAAGTGCCCATGCCCGCCAACTGCGTGCGCCTCATTGCGGAATTGACGAGATTCCCGGTTTCGTTTTCTATCGAACTCATCAAAGCCTTTATCTCCGGCAACTGAGTTACATCGACGGGCTGGTCCAAAAGTCCCGTTAGAAAACTTAAAGCCGACTGCCTTTCGGTCGAAGCAGGCTGGCCGAGAAATTGATTGAGCAGCTCCATTCCTTTTGTCTCGGCACCGGACATGCCGGCAATAGTTCTCGTAGGAGAGGTGTTGCCCTGCATCACAGTCATATAATAGTTTCTTGCCGCATCCTGCTCCGACGTTGAGGGTATTGACTTAAAACCTTCACCTTCAATTTTACTTCCAAATATTTCATCGGGGTATAAAACTGAAGTTATATCATCTAAACCGAATCCCATTGTGTTACCTCACTTTCTTTCTGCACCTTTCGCATTTCCACACTTTATTCCTTTACGGGTAAGCCCAGATACGTTTTAACCGTTCTATAATTACAATTGCAAATCTTTTTATAACTCACCTATCATGATAACTTGGCCGCCTGAGACGCCGGGTATTACTATTCCACCCATCAAATACAAATCAAAAGATGTGAGTGTGGGAGCTGACCTGCCTCTTGTGACACTTACCGTCCATCCCCTTTTTATTAATATCGCTTTACTTATTAAACCGTTGATTGTTGGTGGGGCGTTAGTACCGCCGACATCGAGTGCATTAGTTAGTGACTGGCTTATTACGCAATCGTTCAGGACATTATCAACCTGGTCACAAGTCAACTCGCAATTATCAAAGTCAACTTTAGTGAGAGTGGTTGTTAAATAAGTGAAAGCACCACGACATCTCTTTCGGCTAAGATTGGAAGAATCATACCTTATATTTGTTGAATAGACATATAAATTAACCAGGCTTGCCGGAAGTACCCAGCTGGAGATGTCACCGGAAACACTGGTTCCATAGACATAGAAAGTAACCAGGCTTGCTGGAAGTATCCAGCCAGATATGTCACCGGAAACACTGGTATTATCGAGACGGAAAGTAACCAGGTCCGCTGGAAGTACCCAACCAGATATGTCACCGGAAACACCGTTAGTATTGACATAGAAAATAGTCAGGACTGCTGGAAGTACCCAGCCTGATATGTCGCCAGAAACACTGGTTGAATTGACAGAGAAATAAGTCAGGCTTGCCGGAAGTACCAAGCCGGAGATGTCACCGGAAACTTTATCAGCATTTATATCTATTTTAGTAATGGCATCCCAGGCACTGCAAACGTACTGTAGTTTCTCGCCCACAGCAAGGGCAATGCTATCCTCGACGTTGGTAGTCAGGTCTTTTACATAGACATCTTCTACGTAGACCTTGACAGTTCCGCTTGGGAATACAAATAAAGGTGTAACCGTCGATACACCAGTCGCTCCATATAATGTAATAGTCGTATCAACTGCTCGAAGTTGTGGACAGAAACAAAAATAACTTAACCCAATTAAAGCAGTTAGAATCCAATGAAATTTTAATTGTTTTTTTACCATTTGATAATCTTTACAAACCTGTTACTTTGGTTACACGAACACGGGCGATTACAGTTGACGCCGTACCGTCGTCATCGTAAAAGTTATTAAAGATCACCTGAACCTGACTGGCCGTTATAGGAATATCCATCGCCCACGTATCAACGGCACTGGTTCCGGTGGCATCGACCGTATAGACATCCGTATCCACAGTCAATGCGTGCTCGATACCGGCAATACCCGTAATCGTATCACCGGCGTCGCCACTGTTATCGATTTGATATACAATCTCACAGTTGGCAACATTGGCGTCATCGACCGGGTAGAGAAAAACCAATTTACCGTCGTGATCCAACTTTCCCGTTGCCGGGTCCGTCACATCAAGAACGGTTTGCCCTATCGCTTCATTGGCTTTGACATCGGATTTAACCGCCGTATTCGGTGTACTAAGCAAACGAGCATATTCAGACCATGAATCATCGACACCCGATTCGCTTGCAGTCATAATGATGATTTCAGTACCTTCATGCGCCGTTGTGCTCGCCAGGCAAACATCGATATGAAGTGTTGCGGCATAACACGCGCTCACATTGATAGACCCCGTACTCTTGATACCGGCGCTATCACCAGTAGCCGTTATCTTCGTCCATTCCATTGCCTGCGTGTTCTCAGTCTTTGTAAGAGCCGCCTGAGATATGCAGGGCCATAACATGAACAGAAGAAAAATCAACAGTATCAAACCGGCGTCAATCTGAGTGCGCATTGTTTCATAGGCTGCCGAGACAAATTTAGCCCGCCGTTTCTTGTAATTATCGATGGCCTCCTGTGCCTGATTGCCAATGGAAATTTTCACCGGTGCAGTCGCGTCCCCGCCCGTGAAATTCTCCATGAAGTCCTGGTCGATAACCGTCTGAGGGCCTACACCTAAATCGGCTCGATCGTCATCGGTGACTTTCACATGAACACCGACCATATTCTCGCTTGGAAATGCTTTTGTTACTGTTTTTGATAACATTATTTTTCTCCTTAATCAACATTTGATAAAAAGTATCCACAAATTGAAACTTTGACCCAACTGGGATCGTCGGTATCGTCAAAGTCGAGGAATATCATCCTGTTCGCCGCTATTGTTGCCGCAGTGATAGTAGTTTCCGTCACTGTATATGGCCCAGCCCCGGTTGCAATTTCAAGAGCATCTACAGTGGCATTATTTCCGGCCCCGTCAGCATCGACAACTTCCACATTTAATGTCGTATCGTCAGTGCTTGACCATGCCTCAATCTTCGTAATTACAAACGACATGCCCGTTTCGTTCGACCATATTGGAAGGGCGTCGCGGGTAGCATCGGCAAGATCGTTTGGTTTTATAATCGTGCATTGGATAGATTTTTGCTGTTGTGCCAGGGCTATTTGTAAAGGTGTGTTCCCGCCGTCGATGGAACGCAAAACAACATCGTTAGGCTCATTGCCGCCGTCTGTATCGACCGATAGCTCACCCATAGCATCAACGTCGGGGTCGGCACTTGCAACCGGCATGACGGCCTCAGTGACAATACGGGTAACATCCGCCAAATGACCGGTTAGCTCGGAAAGAGAATCGACCTCGGCGGTAGCACCGCCCGTTATAGCCACAAGGCCGGTATAAGCCGAGATATTGGCTTCAAGTCCACCGTATTCATGCTCGATAGTCCCCGCGCCAAAGAATGCCGTCGCCGAGTCTCCGGTAGTAGCAACTGTGTTGTCGCCGGTGTTCGCACCTGAAACCGAAACCGCTCCAGCGCCAATGGTTAAAACGGAGTTGTTCGCGGCGGCCGCTGTAAGTGTAAGGGTTCCCGTATTGACCGTCAGCGCTGTAGTGAGCGTTGCATTAGTTACTCCACTTGCCGTAGTGGCTGTATCTGCATTGCCAGTCAACGCCCCGGTTATATCCGCATCTATCGTTATCGCTCCGAAGTCGAATTTGGTAATTCCTGTAGTCGTGGAGACGACCGCCGTGTTTTCAGTATCGTCGATATTGATTGTGAATGACTCATCGAAACCGTCGCCTTTGCCTAAGAATGTTATATCACCGTCGCTGCCGGTTATCAAAACGCCGGCGGCGGCGAGAAGAATATCATCATCGAAGGTAGGACTATTACTGAAAACGATAGAACCCGCCGTGCCTGTTTCATCATCAATAATCGCCGCCAATTCAGATGAAGCGTCCATCTCATCATTATTCAGGATGGCAACTCCGCCTTCCTGCAATGCTCCCGTCGAGATATTGACTACCCCGTTACCAAATGTGATTGCCGGATCGCCCGCCGAAAGGTTCCACGACCATATAACCGATCCCTCGCCGCCATCGTCCCAGGTAGTACCGCCTGTAATCTCGGTCGGATCGACTGCTAAAGTAATCGCTCCCGCCGCGTTAGTTACGTCAATAGCCAGTCCTTCTGTCAGTGTCGCCAATACCGGGTCAGTCGCACCATCGCCGATGGGTATCTGGCCATTCGTTGCCACACCTAATGCGTGAATAGCCGAAGCACCAGTACCTAAAAGTATGCCGCCATCCGTCAATGTGGAAGCACCCGTCCCTCCTTCCGTTACGGCCAAGTCCGTTGTCAGAGTGAGGGCTTGCAGACCGATAGAGCCACTATTAAATGTAATTGTAGGGTCTGTTCCGGTGTCCCTGTTCCACGTCCAGACAATAACATCCGTCGAGGCGTCTCCCCATGTACGACTGCCAAAAAGCTCGGTTATATCAAAACTGATTGTCATATCCGTTCCTGCCCCGGCACTCGATAAGTCTATTGCCAGACCCTCAGTAGCCGTCAGGTCGGCGTAAACCTTGATACTGAACATCAGAATTATCAGAACCAAAACAATGAATGGGTTTTTATGCTGTTTTATGAATCTCATTTTTACTCCTTATGGATATACAACCTGTTCGGCTGCATAAATCACGTTTTCTCCCGCGTAAGTAACATTCTCCTGTGGAAGTCCCCATGAAGTAAGAGCAGACCTTTTCCACGTATTATCCGCCACGCAGACATAGACATAACCGGAATCCCAGGCAATATCGCCTTGTGTACCAGCGGCGGCAGCACTCGCCGGTGTCTGCGCCGTCGCTATATTGATTTCATTGCCTGTCAACGTAGTTTTAACAAACGTCGGAGAATCGCCCGTGCCAAGCCCTAAAGATGTTCGTGCCGTATTCCCGGATTCGGCAACGGGATCGGTTGTGCCGTCCCCTACGATAAATTCGCCATCCGCTAAAACCGCCATCGGCGTAAAGGCGGATGTGCCGGATCCGAGCAATACCCCGCCATCGGTAAATGTCGCCGCTCCCGTTCCACCCTTGCCGACAATTACGGGATCGACAATGCCGATAGTAATCGTACCGTCGCCATCGTCGGCAATATCCGTCTCATCCGCAACGCCAGTTACCCATAAATTCAAGTTTGTGGACGCCAGAACCTTGCTCGCGTTAGTGGAAACAAGACGTGATGCCGTGAGGTCGTTGATTGTCAAGTCATCAACGGTCAGACTATTGACATCGACATCCTGCGGCATATTCACATCGGCGTTGATAATCAGCCATTGGTCGTTCGGGTCTTCGGCGAAGTAGCCGTACATCATGCCGTGGCCCTTCTCGCCCAAGTAAGTGCCCCTGTCCAGATTGTCCAGGAAGAACCTGTTCGGATCGGTAGTATTGTGCGCGCCCGAGTACGTGCCCAGGTAAAGGCCGTCGTCGGCGCCTCCTGTTACAAGTGTTGCCGCGTAAGCGCCTAAAGCCGTGACACGATGGACATCTGGCCCCCCCGGAACCTCTAATACACCGTTGAAAACTACATCGCCCTGCAAAAAACTACTACCTGCAGGTGAAGACCACGTTGCTAACATCGCACCCGCCATATTGTTAATTTTAGTTATATAATTACCGTCCGTATCATAATAATATAAAATATCTATCTGGCCACCCGTTGAATCCTGGTTTACAACAACCAGATTATTCCAAAGGTCAAAATACAAACCAGTGCCATAGGCAGGCCCGGCAAAAGAAAGAATGCTATTCAGAGTTGTACCATCCCATTGTAGTTTATATATTGTGCTTGCAGCAGCTTGTGGTACAATCACATAGATATAACCATCATAAATGGCAATATTGCCAGTACCAACATCTCTTGTATAAGTCATTCCTGATTTAGTATAAAGGTCGCCAAGGCGCACAGTCGCACCTTTGCTGTTATCCAGTGTTCTGACACCCAGATTATACATAGTTGCTTTGGTGGCCTCACTTGCAGTTGCCAGACAAGCCATGTAACCACCGCCGATGACAATATCTAAATCATCATCAACGATAACATCATAAACTAAACCACCGAGTACTGTTGGATATAAAGTAGGTATACCCATCGAAGTTAAAACTGTAGCCGTTCCATCGGCGGCATCCAATTTAGTTATACTGCCCGGACTACCTTTACTTACGTAAAGATTATCATCTGCATCAATAGCAATTTCGTAATCGACCGAATTTCCTGTTACTGTCCATTCACTAATACCTGTTGCCAAATCAAATTTGATAATAGTAGTACCGGTACTGAGAAAATATAAATATTTGTCATCGGGTGTAATAATTAAAGATAAACAATTAACACTTGTTATCGGCCAAGTCAGAGAATCATATACAAGAGTACCATCCGGTTTAATTTTTATAATACTTGTGCCATTCACTTTGTCCCAGTCTATGCCATAATAAATATTACCGGTTGAATCCATAGCCATACGTCCACAACCGGAATGAGAATCTGTAATCTGTTTAATAATTGTTTCAGTCCCATCGAACGTCTCCGCAACATAAGCCGCCGTAATTTGTAATTCATCCTCTGTTGTACCGGCCAGTAAAACTTCGTCTGCGTTATAATTTCCCGTGCCCGATATATCAACAGTATCACCCACCAAAAAAGGATGATCGGCAAATGGAAGTCCGACAACGCCGCCGCCAACATTTCTCGCCACTCCGCCAACATCTAAAGAAGTTATCGTACCATCGTTTAGAGGAACACCATAAATATATTGAGACTCACTGAAATAAGTCATTGTGTAGGTTCCTACTACATCAGGTATAAGCGTAGCGTTTCCCCCGATAACCTTATATCCCCACCCGGTATTATCGTTGGAATCGATGAGATACGTCCCTGCGTCCTTGCCGCCAAGAGTGTTTTCGTAGCCCTCATCGAGCGCATCTCCGGCCCCGTGGCCTATTCTTACATTGTTCGGTCCCGTCGTAACATCGTCGCTGCCCATGCCTATCGTGGTGTTGAAAAGAGTCGGGTGGAAGTCCAGAAGCGTATAGACCTGGATATAATTATTCGCATACGTACCCTCGGCGATATTGTCGAGCCCGACGCCAAAGGCCGTGTTGGGCTCGTAGTACGTGAAGTTGTTGGGATCGTCCGTAAGAGGGTAGCCGTTGGCATCAACAAAGATTACGCACCACGGCGTCTTTGTCGGAAATGTGAACTCATTGCCGTCGTGAACGATCCAGTTGGCATCAAAAGTATCCCATCTCAACTGTGCATTTTGGATCCCTTCCGTAGTTAATACCGAATTAGGATCGCCCCAGTTTACCGGCAATCTCATATAGTACGTGACATTCATCGACTCCGAGGCGCGAAAACTTACAGTATTGGCATCATTGCCATCGTCAACGTAAACGGTATCGAGGTTGTAAAATACCAATTCTTTCTCATCATCAGATAAAAGTATATTACCCTTTTTATTCTCGTAATCTCCGCGAATCTTGTAAGAGCCGTGACCATAAACTATGGTCGCTATGGAAAGTAGAATTATTATAGCTTTTTTAATCATTTTACTCGGAGTCTCGAATCCCACCCCAAAATACATGCTGAGTAGTCCAATGAGAGTTATTTTTCCAATCCGTGCCGGTTAGCTCCTGAATAACGAAGTTGACCGCAGCTCTCCTTTCCTTGCCCGGATGGTAGCCTACTTCAGGTCCTATCCGCCAGCGTTTCATGCCTGCCGAAAAGTAAAGCCATTCTTTGAACAGAATCGCATCGCTTATATTCCTGTACGCATCCTGCAAACGCCTGTTGTTCTCGTTGAGAATCTGCTTTATCTCTTCGAGACCGTTGGCGTCCGAGAAACTCAGCAAGTCTAATTGTTTTGTCATTTTTGCCATAATAAATCAACGATCACTGTCTGCCTCGTAATCGAACAGAATGCCTATAAAGTCGAACAGTACGGTAGATGTCCCCTTGATAAGGAAATGCCTCGCCCGAATATCCGGCGACAATTCGACAATCGTAAATTTGTTTGCGCTCTCAAGGGAAATATCGCCTAACGATTGCCAGTCGGCTTCGTTATCTTTTTTTGTGAACAGCGATATCACGCCTTCACTGCTTCTGCCTGCAATATATACGTATATTTTGCCGATTCTCTTGAAGTAACCTAAAGCCAGCCCATTCTCCATGTCACTTGAAATAACAAATTCCCGCGTTACGGAACTGCCTTTCTCGGTTTCCGAGGTATGAAGAATGTACGTATAGCCGGAGTAATCGCTGCATATATCGAGAGGGAAGCCCGCGATATTGCTCACGTAGTCGATAAAAGGAAGCTCGGCATCGAGTCCGTCGATAGTAGTCGAGAGGGCATCGAGCCCGTCGATAGTATAGGATTCCTGCCGGGTCCAGTCGCCGAACGCCCTTATTGACCACGGGTATTCGTGCCAGATGTTGTAATCGAGATTGAGCGCTATGACCTTATCGTTGCCCGTCGAACTCAGGGAAGACGGTATCGACCACCATATCTGGTTGTACGAATCTATGAACGCCGATTCGATGTGGTCCTGATACGTGACATTTAGGCCGCGAATGGTAACATCTTTCCCCATTGATATTATACCGCCCCTGAACTTCCTGACCGTGTAGTCCGAGGCGAAGTAGTAGAGATTGCCTTCCTTATCGTTGCAAACGGAATGAGTTGCCAGGAGTCCTACATTGCCGGCAAGCCTGTCGATATTCCAGACATCAAGGCTCTCGACAAGCCATTGCGCGTAAATACTTTCTCCCTTAAAAACGACAAGGTAATTCGTGCCGCCGTAGGAATAGTTGCCGAACCCCTTCAGAACGTCGGAGCCTACGGGAAAATCTTTGAAGTACGTATCTCCTTCGCCGTTAACGTTAAAACTGGAAACATCGTTATAATCCGACCATCTTTCACGGCGCGCGTGCAATTCCCCGTTTTCCGTAGTGGCGCCGAGTATGAGATAGCCCTCGCACGTCGCACAGTATCTCGCCTTCTGGAGTAAATTCGTTCCTGCGCCGTCGAGATCGATCCCGGCAGCCGAGCCCAGGGGCACGAATATCGTTCCGGGCGTAGTTTCGTCCCAGACCAGGACGAAGTCCACGCCATTAGTGGCAATTATCTTGCCGTCGATAGATACAGTGTCCCACAACGTGCAGTCGCCGGTACAGGTCCAGAATGTGCTGTAGAGTTTGGTTGTTTCATCCCACTTGTAGATATGGGCTTTTGTAAAGACAAATTCATACTCGATTTCGGCGGCGGAAACATGCCGCCAAATCCGTATTATCGGATTGCCGTCGGTAGTCTGTACTTTAGTTGGAACAGCATCGACAAAGGCCCCGGTATTTGCTCCCGGCATCGACCTTAGCAGGCCGCGCTGAAGGAAAACGCCCGAACTGCTCGGCATGAACGCGCTGGACATCTTGATATTCGGGACGTCCTCGCGATCTCCCATGAAGTCGGAAAGTATACCGTATTTTTGCTCTGTTACCTGTGGCATTGTTTATCAATATCCTATGGCGATCCAGTCGATGCTTCTGCTCGTTCCATTGCCCTGACTAACAACAAAGTTAGTCTTGCTTTTTGAAATTAGTACACAACTGTAAGCTGTTCCCCACGATGTCATTGAAAGGCTGGTTGTCACTCTTGTGCACGCCGTAGGAAACGGAGTGGAAAATGTAACTGTCAAGTCCGAACCTGAATAAGCATTGTTACCCTGCTTTATGATCATACCGTTAGGGAATGTAGCACTTTCGCCGCCGGTATAACTTGCGGGACTATATCCCGGGTAAGAATCGACATAAGCCTTAATACTCTGCTGAGAAGCAAGTTTGGTAGCAGAATTGGAAGCCATATCGTCTTCGTCAAGGAAGGCCGTACCGGATACCCCGGTATTGATTACAGGGCTTGTAAGGGTAGGTGTAGTCAGGGTAGGCGTGACTATCGTCGTAGAGGTCAGTAAACCGATATTGAAAACTCCGCCGGAAGTCAGTTGCACTTCGTCCCCATCTTCATCTTCCCAGTGAAGCTCGGTCTTGGCACTAACATCTTTGGCGTATAGCCAACTTTTGTTCGCAGCTGAAGTCGGCTTGGTAATAGGCCCGTAGAATTCAATTTGTCTATGTTGTCCGGTCGCGGCGTCACTGACCTGCGTTCCTGTAAGGGCAAAATAATGCTCAACATTTAGTCTTTCCTGCCAACCGTATTTGTCATTTCTTGCGTAGTCATCGAGTACTGACGGAGCCATCGTGCCTACAGGGTTGGCGCAGTCTAATGTGTACGTAAAACCATACAGATACAAACAAGTCAGAACCAGTAGCCAAATACTCAATAACGCAATTAACTTATTATTTTTCACTTTCAGTCTCCTTGATTTTCATAAGAGGTTTCCTGGCAACGGCCCTGCCATAGGCCGCATAGGCAAGTCCTGTAAATTCCAGAAAATGTGTGATTGATTCAAATGGACTCGCCTGCCCCTGCGGTACTTGTTCCCAGGAGGGTCCCAAGTCATCAATCGTCTGGGCAACTTCCTGTGGTGCGATAACAAATAATTGCATAGTAATGCCAATCAGGACAATGAGAATCCCTCGAATCGTTTTGGATTTAAGCGCGCTAATAATATCAAGTTTCATAATCTTAATGTCCTCCAGCAAATCGGGGCTGGCCGGGGTTCGCTAAAATTAACGTCTGTATCTGCGCCCTATAAGGCCCTTCCCATATTGCTATGTACCGCGACAGGCCCTTCTTTAAGGCCGTGTAGTACGTGGCCCCGAAGTTGAAGCAGTTCGTCAAATCGTCGCCGAATTCAATATCATCCGGATCGAGGTCGTGCTTCTTGTAGTAGTCCAAAGTAATCGTATAAGCCTGGTCCGCCGTCGGGTACACGTATATCTTGCCGTTGAACCTTGCGTAATACAGGGGCGTGGATTCGTCGCCGGAAGAATAGCCATCCATCGCTTCCTTATAACCTTTATAGCCGCCCGGCATTGGCAGTAACGGCTCAAGGTCGTCACTGCCGTCGTTTAGAACTATGGAAATCGGGTCTTTGAAATCCGAGGGCTGGTCAAAAGACGTACTGCCGTCGCTGAGAGTCAGGCTCGTACTCTGGGCTTCGAGTATGCTCAAAAACCGCAAATCGTTGATGACGGATTTTATCTGTTCGTCAATATCCGTTTCCGTTCTTGACAACTGGCCATTAACAAAAATCAGGATGTCACTTTTCTCAATCATATTCTTTTTTTGCTTCTATACTGGAGATTGCCATTTTACCCTTCACGCAAAACCGGGAGGGGCGGTATGTTGCCCCTTAGCCCGGTTAATGAGGAAAGCCATTGCGTACGCAAGGTTCCCTGTCTTGTTTATTTCATATCTTTCGGTAATTGGTCTAACGGGACAAACTCGCCTTCGACGCCGAGTTCCGGCACGGCTACCTTTTGCTTTGCCGGCTGGGCCGGTGGAGTATTGGCCGCCCGTATCTTTGCAACTTCAACCTTCAATAACAGGATGTCTCGCATCAACAGCGTTTCTTCCTGGACGATCTTCATCGTCCTTATGCGTTCGAGCGTATCCGTTTCGGCTTTCTTCGCCTGTGCCTTGGCCGCCTTCTGCGGGTCGGTCGGCGTCATTGTCACCGTACAACCCGTTACTGCCACGAGCAGTATCAACATTGCAATGGTCTTCCTGATCATTTTTGTACTCCTGAAAAAAGTTAAAATGGGGCCGGAACGCCCGGCCCCCTTACAATTTACTCCGTTGTTACACCCGCCGCGCAAGAGCAGTCCTTAAACACTATGGGTGTCCCGGTAATCGGGTATCCAAAGTCATTGAAATAATTCATGGATATGTGCTTATTGCACTTACCGAATCCAGACCATATATTGTCGTGCTTCAACTTCTCGAAAAAGTCACAGTCCTTGCACTCGCCGGAATACGGCGGGTCGTAAATCAGATGTCCATTGTCGTCAAACGGCATATAAACTCCTATGAACCTGCACTACTGTAAACATAGATGTACATGGGGTCTGTTTTACCGAGAATTTGAATCTTCAAAGCTCCCAGTTTCGAAGTAGAAGCTGAAGTATGGGTAGCATTCTCCGTATAAACAGCCGCCGCTGCATTGCCAAACGTGAACAGGTAATCAGGGGTATCGCCGGTAGCAGCACAGTTGAAGTGAATCATGGAAGAAAGTTCCGGGGCATCACCTGAATTGACCTGGTATTCAAGGTTCAATATGCGAATCTTGGAAGCCGTTAGAGTCGGTCCACCATCAGTATAAAGGCCAAAGTCAGCAGCCGCAATTAGAGAATCCGGTCCATCCGTCATTATACCGCCGGTGATATTGAGCCATGAGCCCATTCCGTAAACTTTACTATCGGTCGCTCCGGAAATATTACCTTCGACATAAAGGCCGACACCCTCGGACGCCGTTGCCCCTGCTATACTGCCCGATACTTTAAGGGCGTACAGGCCGTCGGGAACGGCGGAAGATGTAATCGTAGTCCCGCCTACATCCGAAAGAATATCGATTGCCGTCTGGCCCGTACCCTGGTTGGCGTGGATGTGGACGGTCTCGGACGTTCCACCATTGGCCTCAATATCGATACCGGCAGCAGCCGTATCCGTCGATATGAGTGTGAACTTATCCGCTACCGTTAGCGTCATATCGCCATTAGTCGCACCGGCTGTCGTTAAGGCTATTGGTCCGTCTGTGGTGTCGACATCGAATCCACCATTCGTGCCGGTAACGTCGATATTGACTGCATCGGTAACCGCCTCGGTTGCTATAAGCCCGATTGAACCGCCGGTATTGGTAACGATAAAATCTTCGCCTGCCGCACCCGTGATATCGAAAGTCACATCGTCACCACTGACAAACGACATTACGCTTTCCGAATCAATCGTAATATCGCCATTAGCCGCACCGTCGGCGAGAACTGAAATCCCGCCGTTGGTGGTTTCAAGCTGAATGGCTACACCCGCAACCGTACCGACTGCATCGACCTTGAACTGGTTGGCCTCGGCGTCGTTGGTCGTAAGGGAAACGTTTCCCAGACTGCCAATGAGGGTATCATCCGCTGTGGCCCATTTGAGATATTCGGAGGATGTATCTCCGTAGAACGTCCAATCCAGGCCCGCACTATCGACACCAACGACCACGCTTCCGGTTCCGGCAACTACTTGACCGATGGTGAATACATTGGTCGCAACAGACATGGTAATATCGCCCGTACCCAGCGCATCGCCGAACTGAATCTGGTCGCCTTCGCCGATACACAGGGATATGCCGTCAACCTGGATGTCATCTGCGGTGAAGAATACTTCCGCACCCGTAGTTTCGCCATACCATGTCAGGGGAACGTCGTCAGCGTCATTACCTATCGCCATAGCTCCCGTGCCGGGCACGACGACATCAATCAGGAGAACGTCGCTTTCATCGGACATTTTGAAATCGCCCGTGCCCAGCGTGTCGCCGAAGAGAATGGCGTCGCCGTCGCCCAAAGCGATCTCGGCACCCGACGCCGCACCTTCAACCTGAAGCTGATCGCCGGTCATCTTGATGTAGTTGCCCGTCGTCTCGCCGTACCAGGTGAAAGGCACATCATCGGCGTCATTGCCGATAGCGATTTCGCCGGTTCCCGCTACCACAACGTCAAAAGTAAGAACGTCCGTCTCATCGCTGATCTTGAAGTCCCCGGTCCCCAGGGTATCGCCAAACAAAAGGTGGTCTCCGTCGCCCAGCGCCACACTGCCGTCGTCAACGAGAATCGAGGCGCCAACGGCCTCAAGTTGCTCATCACTGGCGTCCCAAAGGATGTAATCCCCTGTGGTGGCCGCGAAAAATTCAACGTCCATACCCTGGGTGTCCAGACCAAACCACCAGATCGGGGTCTCGTCGGTAGCGGCGGGTGTTACTGTAAAACGGTTTCCCACAGCACCGCCCACCAAGACGAAATCCGAGTCCGAGCCGAACGTCGCCGACTGGGCATCGGTATAGGCCGTCGAACTGACCGCCGAGAGAAACGTCGGCAAGACAATACGGCCATCCGACGCCGTAGACGAGGCATGACCATAATTGGTCATGGTATTCGTGCCGTCACCGATGGTGTAATCCCAGGCGTCCGCCCCCCACCAGTAGAAAGTCCCACTGGACAACGTGGTATTCGTCGAGGATGTAGTCATCGGCTGGGTAATAGCATTAAGCTTGGCACGGTCCTTATAGATCGTGGCAGCACTGGTTGTCCCGGACAACCTTATCGTAACGGTGCTTATGTTCGTTACCGGCCTGCCGTGCTCATCGACGACCTGTACTTCATGGTAGACTAAGCCGGTCTGGGCATAGGCCGCAACTCCCATTGCCAGGAGTGCAATCGTTGTAAATAGTAACTTCTTCATTGTGCTAATCCTTAAATAAGATTTACGTTTCTTTGAAATTCACGAAATACAGAGAGAAACCCGCTTTTTAGTCTGTGATCACCTCCGTATCGAAGCAGTAGATGGCCTCATCCTGCCCTGCCGTGGTGCCGCCGTGCGCGTTGAATATCATGCGCTTGACTCCGTAGAGCATATCGGTCTTGACTATCGGCTTGTTGACATCGTAGTAATCCTCGTACCAGCCGGGGAACTGAGCCCAGCCAAAGGCAAGGGCATTAGCACCTAACAGCATACCCCTCGCCACGCTCCTGCCGGTCGCACAGGCGTCGTTAGTTGCCGTCCTGCCTGCATTGAGCAGGAATCCCTCGGCCAGCGTAGTGCCGCCTGCTCCGGTCCTGACCGGAACCCTGTCGTACTCCCAGCAGATCATGCCGTCCCACATGAACGCGGCCCCGCTGAATATGGGATTGATATTGCCGCGCTCCTGGGCCGCGGCACACATGGCCTTCCAGCCTATAGTCCCGCTTTCGGCCTTAATCGCCTTGATTTGCAGGGGATGCAGGAATACGAAGAAGAATCTTCCGGCCTGTGGAAGCCCCTGCCCGGATCGTATGTCATTTGGCGTGGCCTTGGACAGGTCTTTAATCCGCCCGCCTGCGAATCTCGGCTGAGCGGCTATTGCCTTGCGCTTGATAAGCTCAAGCAATAATGTGCCGCAGAGATTGTTGGCCTGTGTCCCGGCGGTAAGCAGAGCATCGGTACCGTAAGTAACTCCCGAATTACCGAGTGTGCCAGCTGCGCTTTGGCCTCCGTAATATATCCTTGAACTTGTAGGATAGGATTCGTTGATTGTTTGAATGTCCCCGGACGATGAATTCTCGTTGTAAAGACCGGCACACGAAGTCACAAGATCGTTCTCGATGGCCTCTGTAATCCAGTCGCCTAATTCGAGCTTGGAATCTTCGCGGAACTTCGAATCCGTAAGCTGCTCTGAAAGCTTGCCGGCGGATTGAGTACGGGTCGCACGCTCGTGCACGAGCAGGGACATATTGCGTCTCTTGATCTGCTGTGCATTATTTGTCGTGTCGCCATCGTCTCCTTCGCCTGCACCTGTAAGGCGCTCGCGGGCCTTGAAAACAATTGTTCCACCCGACTTTTTCGTCAGGTCTTTATCAACGTGAATAAAATCGTTCGACGTTTGACCCATCAGCGGGCTGAGCATGATGTTCGGCATACAGTAGTCGAACAGATTCTTAGACCATATGGTCTGCGCGCGTGGATCTGTGAAAGCATAAGATGTATCCATTTTTTAAGGTCCTTTCGTTAATGGCCCCGCGTCACTTGCCGCGGGACCCCGGACGGACCTTATTCATCGACTCCGAACGCCGCATAAACATGAGCAAGCGTCGGATTCTTTCCCAGTTCTGGATTTGCAGGCGGAGCGGGAGTCTTTTCCTGCTTTTGTCCTGCCCTTAGTTCTGATCCGTCCGTACTTTGTTTCGATTGTTGTTTTTGGACGGATGCCTTGGCTGGCACTTTTGCCTTGAGTTCGGCCCGGAGCTGTTTGGCCCTATCACCCCCGGCTTCGAGAGTCTTGTAAATGCAGCGTTTATACAGGAATTCCGCACCATCCTTGCCTTCCTCAATGGCCCTTCTGAGATCAACCTGGTCGCCTTCCGTAAGAACGTCCTGGGCATTGGAAAGAATCTTGTCGAAATCACTGTACTTCCTGCGAGCCTCGACGGAAGAAATTTTCGCCCTGTTGTTAATGGTCGATTCTTCCTGTCTTTTACGGTCCTTCTCCGCCTGCTCTTTCTCAAATTTCCTCTGGGCCATTTGAACTTTTGCAGGAAAGGGTGTCGTATCCGGGTCGAAAATTTCCTTATTCTCTTCGACGTACTTTTCTTCCGGCGACTTCTCGGGCGGCAGGACCGGCCTTTCGGCCTCCATGCGTTCCGCCGTCTTCTTGTCGAGTTCGCGCAGCAAATGCCTTCTTGCCGTTATTGAATTCAGCAACTGGTCATTCACGCTTTTGAGAGACTCTATCTCCGGCGATTCCCCGGCCGGCTCATCCGTAGCCGCAAGAGCTTCGGCCGCAAGTTTGGCCTCGTCACTCATCATATTATCATCAGTGACTGCCGCCTGTTCCTGCTGCTCGCTACTAACCTTCTCTTCTGTCGCGGCCACCGGACTCTCAGTTTGTTGTGTCTCTACCGTAGCATCCATAACTATAAACCTCACTTTCCTGTTAACCGGCCAGGAACGCCGAACTCGCGAATCCCCGCGATAAGGTCTTGGTCTTTAACTGTCTCCAAGATGACAGAACGCCTGAACCGTCAGGCTGGCAGAACTCGGTTTGCCGCCCACCGATAGGGCTAAGTTGTCTTTAACGCCTTTTGGCTGTCCGCTATTTCTGTTTTTAGTTGCTCGCGTGCAGCCTTTAATAGCGGTTTATCTCTCAGGAGTTTTGCATAGCTTCGGAGTGTTGATGCAGCCGACTCTATAGCCCATCGTTTCTCGTCTCCTTTTAGTTTTCCGAACTCTTTATCCATTTTTTCTCCAATAAAAAAACCCTTGCCAATCCCGATTTAAGGGACTAACAAGGGTATAATTACATTGCCCACGTATTCAGTTTTTTACTTCAAAGAGCGTTTTTACGATTGTCTCTAATTGTTGACGGCAAGGATTAACATAGCTACTTCCCCCTGCCTATGGGGGCTTCGACGGTTCTATACGCCTGGCAATTTCACTAAATGCCTTGTCGTCAACGGTACGTATTCAGTTTTTAATAGCGGGGGCCGGATTTGAACCGGCGACCTCCGGCTTATGAGGCCGAATTTCTACCAGACTGAATTACCCCGCGATCATTTTCTCTTCGTTTCATGTAAAATCAATCTCTTGGGAATGCGAAACCAATCCCATCCCATTGAACATCCCCACCCATGAATATTGGATTTACTACGCTTACGTGCCCTCTTGGCCTGTCTTCGTCCGGGTATATAGGTGAAACCCACACGGGAATTCCCAGCAAACCGCCAGACAATCCCGTATAGTATGGAGATTTTTTAGCCCATGATTCAAAGAGATTCCAACCTTTTTTGTTAACAAAGATGTGGCTTATTTCGTTTCCTTTTTTTCGATACATAAGAACTGTTTCTATAATATTATCTACAAAATTCAGTTCCTCTATATCCTCTATAAAATTATCTATGGAATCCGGTTTCTCTTTTTGCTGAACCGGAAACTTGCAGTCAGGTTCCTTTACCAATGCCGCCGGGGTAACCTGTACTAACCCAATCAATTTTAGAAAGCCTCTAAGTTTCATAAGTTTAATTTCATATCGGCTATTCGCAGCCTATTTCTGTATCACTGAATATTTACCACATTCACTTCGTTTCCATTATCCACGTCAAAATCATCCAGTTTCAACGCCGGCATGAACATATCGATAGGCACGTTATTAGCACCAAATTTTGAACTATCAAGCCTGAAGATGATTTTGCCCGTCATTGACGGGAAGGCCCGCCATATCATCGACCTGCACCTCGACAAGACCTTTTTTTGCTCGTTTGTCATCCTATTTCTTTTCCATTGCCCCTTACGGGGTTTGAAGGCTTACGCCTTCGCCGGAATAGCCTGGGCCACCGCCGCCGTGACAATGGCCTTCATCGCCTCGGCCCACGGGGAATTGATAATATCCCGTGCCGCGTAGTCCGTCTCATTAATGCCTATGATGTTCTCGGCGTTCTTGCCACTCGTGGTAGCTCCCTGCTCGACACTTCGGGCTATCTGGGCATTGATAGCACCCATCGAGACAACCATGTTGGTTGCCATCGCATCGAACAGCACCCGGTTGCGACCGGCGATATCTGCCGCATTCTCGACCAACTGCTTGAGGTTCACAATGTAAGCCTCATCCTGCCCAATGTCCTGTTTTTCTCTTGTTTCTGCCTCTGCCATTTTCGTAACTCCTTTAATAATTATTAGTGTTTCATTGCCATTACTCGACTACCTTCATGTACCTTCTTTTTTGACCCGTCGAACGATTGTCACGATAAGCCTGCAACTGAATCTTACCATCATGCAACCTGAAATTTATCCTGTGAACAAGACCACAGTCACAACAGGACATCTTGTACCCCTTTCTTATGGGCTGTATCCATTGACCACTCTTCACTTTTGGGTACTTTGTCATTACATGCCCGCCCTGGCGCGAAGCCTGCCGAGTTCCAGCATTTCGCCCGGCGTCGGCTGGTCTATCTTCCGGCCCATGTTCGCCATTCCCTCAAGTTCCTTGAACCTTACTCTTTCATCGTCTGATAACGGCTGAAGGTTTTCCGGCTGCGGTTCGGCAGGTTCCATTGCTGGTGCCGGTTTCCTGTTGCGAGTCTCTATCCTGAGAAGATCGCAAAGATTTTCGTAGCTTTCTCTCGCGTCAAACTCCACGCCCATCGCGGTCAGTTCTTCGATAACCTTATCTCTTGATTGTCTTGACATTGTAAATATCTCCTATGTTTTAAGCTGACTGTTCTTTACAAACTCCCTGAACATCTTTTTCCGTATCTTGCCCGGAATTGCTATAATCGCCTGCCTTGCTTTATCGGCGTCCTTATTCCTCATAATAAAAGCCTTGTTCTTCGCGTCCCACGTCACCTGCGGGCAATCTTTTTTAAAATCAAACTTCTCAAGATGCTCAAGACTGATAGCCTCAAGGCCGCCGATTCGGTACAACATTAACGCGGCAAAGGCCCAATAGAACTCCTTTTTGAACACGGGCAGTTCTGCATCTGCCGGGATTTCCTTATTTTCGCCGTTATTACCGGTCATTGCTTAACCTCATTCTCTGTGAAAGTAAATCTGCCCATACCATCAATCGCATCGTCCGACCCATCATTTTGCTTAACCTCGTTCGGCTCTATCTTTGAATTTAAGTACACCTGCATCTGACTTAGTACATATTTGTCAAAATCGTTCGGATCAACAAATGTGCAATTGTCGAACCACATACCTTCATCGCCTTCCATGAGTTGAATCGCTTTCAACTCCGCAAATTCAATCTTTACATCACCCGTTGACCTCGGCCCCTTTAGGACATTGTATATCCTTCGCCATAGCTCACTTTTGCTTACGTTGCATTTCAGGCGATTATCGCCGTTACGCTCAATTACCGCTCCGTCAATTTCAAGATTGTCCGGCTTCATAGAATCAAAATCAACAACAGCAAACGCTGCGTTATTAGAATAATCGTTGAAGTCAATAACTAAAGGTTCGTTCGGCTCAAATCCTTTAATCTCAAGGCCACCATCGTTTCTCATGAGGCGGATAAAGTCATCGTGTTGAATATAGTTATCGTTCGGTTCGTTCGGCTCGGCAAATTCGCAATCCTTTTTAAGATGTTCGATATATCTATCAGCTATACTATTGGCAAGTTTATCATAATCTTCAATCTGTTGTCTCAATTGGGCATATCCATCTTGTTGTTTGTCCCTGCACCCAAACATCAATGATAAACCTATGACAAGTATTATATTCTTCATTGCTTAACCTCATTAGGTTCGGTTTGCCAGTCTTTATAAACATATTTCCACTTCCTGTGCGAGCCGCAATCCCCACATATTTCAGTAACATCACTTGTCAGGCTGGCATACTTTCCATCTGGTTCACACTTAGGACAATAAACGCCCACAAAAGGCAGGTTGCCCCTTTCTTTTCTGCAATTAGTACAGAACTTCGTAAAAGAATAATTGCCACAACTTGGGCATAAATTCTGTTTGGGTATTTTCCCCCAACCATTTATGTAGGTTTGTTTAATCTCAGACAGATTGCCCTCTTTCGGACCATCATCAAATGCGTAGAGGCATAATAGAATACTGCCAATAAGTATAAAAACTATACTGCTTAAAAAAATATTAAATTTCATGCCGTTTTCACTCCTCAATCTTCAATGAGTGGAACAGTATTTTCTTCATGTCGGCCAAGTGTTTTTGTACGGCCATCATCGCACCGGCACTGCCTGAGCCTTCACTCGGACGCAGACCACAATTCCAGAGATCGTCCATGAGTACCTGTGCCTGTTCTTTGTCTATTCTTGCGAAAGATGGAACCGATTCTTCGTCAACCATCTCTCGCATACATAGTTGATCGGCGGCGGAATATTTTTCGCCAAGTTGTTCCATATAATAAAGGTTAATCTTTCGACCGAAGCCCATTGGCGATAATTCTGCTCTAATCTTTATTGAATGATTATTTTCCATGATTTCCTTTGTTGATATTCGCTTTCATATAGCTTTCTTCTTTCCAAATACCTTATCGTAATCGAAATACTTTGTTTTCCCTGGAATTGACACCTTCTCCACCCACTTCTTCTGGTAAGCAGGCTCGAAGCCGACCTGGGCCTTTTCAAAGGCTTCACGAGGCGTCACACCTCGCCCGGCATTGCGAACAATCACTGTCGGGGCTTTTGTGATTTTCTGTTTATACTTCATGTAGTTTTATTCCACGGTAAAACTTTCACTTTTACAAGCTGAAATTCATCTTCTCTCCGCACTAATTCGTACATTTCGGACTCGTAAAAGATAAACAAGTGGCCGCCGTACTCCATTTTCTGCAAGAGAAGTTTTCCGGTAGGCTCTTCAGTAGATTCTCTGTGCCTCTTTTCCATTTCAGAAATGAATAAGTGAGCCATTGGATTTTTACACTTGACAACTTTTTTGCAACAAAAACATTGAGGCCTATCTTTGTATATCCGGCAGTAGTAATCATCCTCGGGTTCGTATTCGGGACACTTAACATAACAATTGCTTAGAATGGTCTGCGGCTTGAAGTGGTCACACTTTGTATTGTGAATGGGTTTTACTCCAAGACGAACCCTCATTGGTAATGCACATTCAGCACGATATGCACAAAAACAGCAAGGTTCTACTGCGTCATAAGATATTTTCTGGAAACATTCAGTTGACCCCCGCGCCTTGGCGGCACCACGCACGAACTCGACAGTCCGCCTTTCCATTAAAGCGCGCTCAAAATTTTTTACCCTGTCTTTAGCATCTTTTCTGCCGCAAATAGTAGCGGTGGCATAGAAAGTACAGAATAATAAAAAAAATGAGACTACACATATTATCTGAAGATTTGCGCTCATATCCATTTACCCGGCCCTTCTCAATCGTTTTGCCTGATGGATTTTCTTATGAAGAATCTCAACCGCTTCGTGGCGTTTAATTGGGCCACATACGTCACATTCGTAGTCCATGCCATTCACACACAAAATCAGTCCTCTGCATTTAGGACATTTAACTATTTTGTGATAGATTGCCACAATTGTGGATCCCCATAATTTACCCGGCCTTAGCGGCAAGGAACTGCTGCGCCTGCTGCTGCTTATCTTCCATTTCCCTGATTATATTTTCCTTATCGGCTATACCCGAAGCCTCAAGCAGTCTCCTCGCCGATAACGGCGGCTGGCCGCTCTTGATGAGTATCTCGTTGATCTCAAGCCTCTCTGCCATATCGGCGATACGCATCGTCGGCGAGTACGGGCTCATCGTCACCGTAGTATTGTACCTGCCCTTTCTCAGGTTGCTTATCTCCTCGTAGAGCATGTCCATCGCTATCGGCCGGGCAAGCTTATCGATAATGGCGTTCTGGCGTTTCATCAATTCAAGGTCGGCGAGATAGTTCTGGGCATAGGACTGGTCTATCTGCGCGGCTTCCGGCTCCAGATTGCCGGGATGCTCGGCTAACTTCACGCCCCTTGCCTCAAGCTCTTTGACCACCTCGTTTCGCGACTGCTCCAGCAGATCGTTGTCTATCATATCGTCAGAATCGACAATTTCAAGAATCTCATCCATTGAGTAAACCTTGTTGTTTCTCAGAATCTCCACAATCAACTTATTCAGAATTGTTTGTGAATAATCGAAGTTGTGAAGGATAGGCGAATTGCCGGTCATCGACGAACGCTGCTTGGCTTCAATCGCCTTGCCGCTCAGGCTCGATTCATCATAGCTGGCATCCTCGGAGCGAACGCCGCTAATCAAGTGCAGATTGCGGATGGACAATTCTTCCTCGCGGTCGAAGCCGGCCGGGAAGGTCGTAGGCTCGATTTTCTTAATTTCGCCTCCGGCCTGTGATACATCAAGCACTATGTTATCCTCGGCCCCGTTTTCTTCCAGCCATGTTTTGAACGTGCCCAGGGGATCGCTCTTGATATACCAACCACTGTTCGGCATCTTCTTCAGGATGTTAAGCTTCTGCGAATGGCAGTAGTTGATTTCTTCCTGCGTGCCTTTCAGGTCTTCGGCCATGCCGCCCCGATAGCCGTTGTCAAAGTACGGACTGAACGGAACTATCTCGAACATATCGACGCCGTTAAGTTCATCTTCGTTGTGTTCGAGAAGCAGATCCCCCAAGATAACGGTATGGCACATTATCTGCCTGATTACGCGATAAGCAGTTATCTTCGGCAGTCTTGAACCTTCCGGCGGAGCAAGGTAGATTTCGTCCCTAATGGAACCCTCGCCTTTGATGTAACCCTTTGCGTACAGCTCCCTGAATATCTCGGAGATATCCTTTTCTTTCGTCACAAGAATAGCATCAAGCTCGTTTTCTTCATCCTTAAAAAACATGAAACTCCGCTTCGGCATTCGCCAGAAGCAGTGTGTGATGTGAAACTGATTCTCGTGTGACTCTATGGAGTGCATTATCCTGTTGCCGGAGATCGTAGACATCGCATTCCTGAATCCACCCCATATCCTTGACCAGAAGCCCGTAGTATCGTTCATAATCGGCTCAAAGCCGTAATCTTCAAGGTCCGGTGCTTTCTTCGGGTACTGCTCTTTAATCAATTCCTTATCAACCCAGGGCTCCCAGACTATGTACTTGGCGCCGGTTGTGAAATTGTTGAGGTCGTAACTGATACAGTTGGGATCGACTGCGACATCATCCTCATTGAGCTTCTCGATTATAAGATTGCCGTTCTTCGGATCATCATTCCAATCGATGTAACAACGGATAAATCCCACACCCGAAGCCAAGCCGGCCTCGAACCACTGCGTCTTTTGAAATAAGGACTGGCTGATATCGTTGACGTGCTTTGCCAGCTTCGTCAGTATCCTCGCCCCGGACTCCGTGCCGCCCCGATTGGCCTCAACCTTCACATCTTTGGGATTCTGCAACTGCATACCAACCACCTGCTTGATGATTGGCTTTATCAACGGTACCTGGAGCGAGAATTTGCCCTTCCGCCTGTTCCATTCCTTAACGGCTGGGTCCCACTGGTCGCGGTACGTGAACCTCTTGCCTTCTTCCATGCGGTCGAACAGGTCCGAACCGCCCATGACCGCAGACTCGCGCATATCCTTTACCTTCTCTACCAATTCTTCATCCGTTAACTTTTTCATCTGCCTGTTTCCTGAAATCTGCCACACCACAGGGATCCGGGTCTATCGCTCCTGATTCAATCGAATGAATGCGAGTGAGAATATTCCATGCCAAGAAGATTTCACCTTTCGACTTGGCCATACCGTAAAGCTCTCTTAGTTCTTTGATGTGCTCATCGTTTGTCATTGTGCTATTCTCCTTTTGTTCCTTCGGATATGAACTGTTCCAACTCATCTTCTGACATAGAGTTATACATACTCAAAGCGGCCTTATTGAGCTGTTCTTTCTTTATCTTTTTTCGCTTGCAGGCAAGTGCCACCTTTGCGGCCCCTATCTGTTTTTCCGTCCACGGCATATTAAACGTTCCTTTCTAACCCATAACCATCGGCGATTGAGGCCGTTTCTCTGTATGTCTATAGCCGACGCGGTCTCTTTCAATCTTCTGTTCTTCTGCCGGATAATGGTTTTTCATTTCTATTACAGCCAAAGCCAAAGCCTCTATAGCCGGGAATTCGCCTTGTTCCAGTTCTACGATTTCCTCCTGTTCAATCAATGACAAGTAATTAACGATGTTACTGTTTTTGAGGAATAATACTCTATGCTCCGGGTCTAATAACTCCTTTAGTTTAGGCAGGATATACGAATACAGTTTGCGTATTTCCAATATCATCGACGTCGATAGTACAATATTTCTTACTGCCGCTCCTGACCTCGCTTGATTTTTGAGTTCAACTCTCAGCTCCTGAATAAATTTGTCGGCAGTCTCGTTCTTATCGTCTCCTATCCATAAGGCGGGTTTGAACTGCGTGTCAAGCGCAGCGCATTTCCTTATAAGTTTTCTTGTGTCGAAACTTTCGTATTCAGCCAAAAGATACATATCGTTAGTGTCGTAATGCTTCTTGTTTGTCATTGCAACGACTACGGCGCACCCCTGTCGCTTCGACGGCCAACTTACCCCACCATAAACCACCTTGCATTGATCCACGAGTTCAATCTCTGTGTGAGGATGATTTATTGGAGTTGTTGTAATGTTTAGCATTATGCCAAGTCACCTTCAGAAAAATAAAACTTGCCTTCAATACCGTAAATTCCGTATCGAACACAATCGCAGGTATGGTCGTTGACTTTCAGCGGCTCATCTTTCGCAGCATGACTCTCTGTACCTTCAGACCACTTGTAGCCGCCGATTTCCTTAACTGTATTCTTGCATGTATTGAAGATAAATAGTCGGGGCTTGCCGTCATCCTGCACCTTCAGTGCCGCCTGAACAGCCTCGATGCCCAGGTGAACGTCTTTTTTGGCCGGCATAGTGGAAATGCCCAGGCTTTTCAGTTCGCAGCAATCCTGAGAATCGTGGTCGGCCCACGTCACCCGGTATTTCTCGGCGCTGCTGATCTGCTTGATACGCTCGGCGTGATAGGCTAATGTCTCACGGGACTGATAATGTTCGGCGTATACATACCATCGCTTGTCGGGGTCCCTGGCCAACCAGAGGCAGACAAACGGATTATTGAACCCCCAGTCGATAACCCTATACCGTGCCCAATCGTCCGGTATTTTGAACGGCTTAATTACATGGGTATCACGGCTAAAAGTCTTATAGACGGCTCCGGCGAATGCTGCGAAGTAACCCTTGATACGGGTCTGCTGCACTTCGGCCGGCCACTCGGCTATCATAAGATTGATCTCTTTGTCGTCGATGTAACCGCCCCGGCTCTTGCGATTATCGTTCAAGTCGGCGTAGAAGATCGCGTCCGTCTCGGGTAGGGCCTTAATACGTTCTTCGAGCCAACCCTGCGGAATGATAGGCGTCATTGACTGTGCGGAAAAGCCGTTTTTGTCCATTAGTCGGGCCTGTATCTCCGTCCAAATTCCTTCGGCGTCGGATTTGCATTGCTCATCACCATAGAAGGCGTCAATCGCTCTGCCTTCGAAGGCTTTACGGCCTTGTTCGTAAGCCTTAAACTCGATACGATTACCATTAGTGAGGCGCAGTTCTGCGGGGATTTCATCTGCTTTGTTGTGCCAACTAATCGACTGGATTTGACTCATCAGCAAATACGCCTGAATCTTCTCGCTCCATAACAGCTTGCCCACCAATGGCCAACTGTTTGCCGCCGCCCAGATCGTAGCCTGTTTCGGCGTCTTACGGTACGGATGGCAGCCAAGAGCGAAAGATGATAAATCGAATCCGATACAACTCTCAGACTTGCCGGAACGATTACCACCGAAAATCCAACGGTTCTTAGCTTGGCTCTTGTGGAACTCCTTCGGCCCCGGCAGAGGCTTGTACAGAAGAATCTTCCTGCCAATACTGCGTATTTGCCTATCGGTTAGCATTGATTCAGAAGAACCTTTCTGATTTCTTCACATTCACTGTCCGTCAAAGTGTTCTCATTCTCGATGACAAGATGCTCTACAGCCTTGCCTTCCTCTCGGTCAATCGCATATCGGGCAAGTCTTTCAGAGCCGGAGTATCTACCTACCTTGGCGTGATCCACAAGCTTAAGTGCCGTCTGTTGGGCTTGGGTAAGTTTCTTTCTGTCTAACTTCTCAAGCTCGGCGTCGGTCATAGCCATGAATTGACAGAAATAAACCCAGAGCTGAGTGCGCCGAACGGGAGGACCTGCAGGATTGCCGCTTTGGCCGGGCTTGAATTCGCATTCTTTCTGTTTGGCAGTACGTTCAATTTTCTTCTTCGGCTCGGCCATTATCACTTAAACTTCCTATCGATACAGGCCCTGATTGCACTTCAAGCTCCGGTCCGTAATATTCGACCAAATACCAAGATTCTATTGTCGTTTCTTCCATCTTCTTATTAACCAGGCAAGCGGCACGAATACAACAGCGATTATCACCTTGCCGATTGCGTTGATTATTCTTTCGCCTGTGCCGTACTTCGGATTCTGCTGCACTTTGTAGTTGTCTGATAAACATAAATAGCAATAACCGCCAGTTGAGCGGTATGTCTTAATGGGATAGCCGCATTTTTTGCAGTTCATTTGAGGCATATTAGAACGGTATTCTTATCCCAAAATATCCGTTTAATTGCCGGTCCTCGACAACTGACAGATCGCCAAAGTTGGCGTCATAACCAATCTCGAATATCAGTTCCGTATTGCTGTCGGGCGTTGTTTGGACCCTGACTCCGGCAATACCGCCCATCATGCCGGCATCCTGGTCGATGAAATTCCAAGTGTTCTGAAAGCCTATATAAGGCCGAATCACAACATCTTCCGACAATATCATCAGAAACGCATCGGGTATCCAGGGCAAGGTATTGTTCGGATCAACTATATCCATCGAGTGATATATCAAGCCTAAAGTCAGCACTTGCGGCGGCTCCATATCGCCTTCTTCATCCCATCGGGGCCGCCAAATAGAGCCTACAAACGGCTCAAGTCCGCCATTATCAGAGCCGAGGTAATAGCCAAGACGCAATGCTAAGGCATTCTGGCTATCAACGTTAGCCACTTGCTCCGTCATGCCCCAGATCGTCAAGCCTGCGGCCTGTACGGCATTACACATACACAATGCTATGATGATTGCTACAATAATTCGTTTCATGTTTTGCTCCTTTTGCTTATTTTATTTCCGATTCATAAAGTTTTAGCCAGCAACAGTCATCATTACAAATTCTGGCTTCTTTATTGAGATAAAATACTACCCAACCCCGTTTTCTCAAGTATTTCATCATAAGGCGATGATGGCATGATTTGAGATTTCTCAACCATGTTTTCATGTTTTGCTCCTTTACTATTTTGGTGAATGTTTCTTTATTCCCTGACTCAATGATAAGCCGGTAACAAGCTTGATTCGTGAAAGCCAAACATCGACTTTATCGAGGATAAGATTATCCCGGCGAGTCGGCGTGAAATAAACAATTGCGCGAGCTATGATGTACAGAGCTCCGATGACGGCGAGGACTTCATCTGTGTATTCCATTTGTTATACTCCTTTCTGATAGAAGCGTTAGTGTTGCCCATCGGCTTTTTGGGGTCTTAAAAAATATCATAAAATATAAAATTATTTTTATTTTTATCTTGACTTCCTATACCTGATATGTTAGTTTGTTATTTGGCATGGTGATAATGACTTTACAACTTGAACTCCCTCACACACAAATCAAACAAACAATTCTGCGCAAACATAAGCTCCCCAAAGATTCCGGCTTCACTCACCATGCTGCTGGTTTCCGCGGGGGCTTTTTTAAGAAAGAAGGGTAAGAAAATGAACAAGATTATAAAGTACAAATTGACAAATCAAAATCTACAGACACATAACAATTTTCGATGGAAAGTAAGAAAATGGGTAAAAGTAAAAGGAAAACTTAAACAAAGTTTATGCACAGATGGGTGGTTGCATTGTTATGATAGCCCGCTGTTGGCTGTGCTGCATAATCCAATACACGCAGCTATCGAAAATCCCCGACTGTGGGAAGTAGAAGTCGATGGGGAATGTAAAAATGACCGGGGATTAAAGTGTGGGTATCGGAGGATGCGATTGTTTCGAGAAATTCCCGTCCCGAATATGAGTATAATACAAAGAAAGGCGTATGGAATACTCTGTGCTAAAGAAGTTGTAACCGATAATAAATGGAATCTCTGGGCGGATAATTGGTTATCGGGCAAAGATAGAACTGCCAATGCCGCCTATGCCGCCGCCAATGCCGCCGCCGATGCCGCCTATGCCGCCGCCGATGCCGCCTATGCCGCCGATGCCGCCGCCTATGCCGTCAATGCCGCCAATGCCGCCTATGCCGTCAATGCCGCCAATGCCGCCTATGCCGCCGCCTATGCCGCCTATGCCGCCGCCTATGCCGCCGATGCCGCCCGTCCTAAAACTATTAATTTTGTGAAATTGGCTAAACAGGCCATGAGCTTTGAATACTAATTAACTACTAAAACATTAAAAAATAGTATGAAAGGGTAGGAAAATGGCAACACAATTATATCTAAGAGATTTGAGCGAAGAAGCTCAAGAATATTACAAGAAAGAAATTCAGTCAAATCCAAAATTGACAAAGCTACGCGAAGCACTTCATAATGGCGATGATATTGTAGTTGGTACGTTATTCGATACAAAAAAGGGTTTTACGCACGAACCATCGAACAGCCAGAATAAAGATTGGTACACTCCGCCAGAAGTCTTTGAGCTTTTGAAGTTTCCAGAATTTGACCTTGACCCTGCAAGTCCGGGCAAATCTAAAGTCAAGTGGATACCGGCAAAAGAACATTACACGGAAAACGGCTTGCTTAAAGAATGGCATGGCCGCGTCTGGCTCAATCCGCCTTATGGTCAAGAAACAGGCGACTGGCTTAATAAGTTGGCTCTGCATGGCAACGGTATTGCTTTGGTCTTTGCCCGAACAGATACTCTTTGGTTTCATACTATTGCTTGCAAGGCCGATGTGATATGTTTTCTCAATGGCCGTATTCGGTTCATTGATGAGAATGGCAAACAAGGCGGTTCTTCTGGTTGTGGCTCTATGCTTTTGGCGTGGGGCAATGAATGTGCCGAGATACTTGTTGGCTCAGGTGCTGGCTGGTGCGTTGATAACCGTAAACCAATTTTGGAAGGGTAAGAAGATGAATGAAAGCAAACATACGCGAACGCCTTGGCATTTCAAAAAGCCTCCGGCAGATAGTTTGATGGGAACAAAGATATATGGCCCCCTACATAGGGATGGTACTGATTACGCTGCCTTATGTGAACTTCAAGATATGGAAGATGCTCGGTTCATCGTCAAGGCATGTAACAGCTATGATGCTCTGCTGGCTGCGTGCAATACTATTAAACATCACGAAGAAGGGTGTTTGCGTCAAGGTTGTGGTTATGACTCTATCGTTCATCAAATGGCCAATACCGCCCTTGCTCTGGCTCAGAAAGAAGGTGGAAAATGAAAACTTGCACGAACTGTACAGGCTACAGGAGTTGTGCCAAATTACTCAAGCGATTAAGCATTGACCCGGACAATCCAAATAATGAAGCCATTATGATTTGCGCTCGTTATCGCGACAAAAATATCAAGGCTCGGAAGTCTTAGAAGCATTTTCTTACCGCCCCTCGCGCTCGTTGCCGGGGGGCATTTTATTTGCGCTCGTATATGCGAGATTTGGGGCGTGCCAACCATGCCTCGGAGCGAGATCGTTCATTGTGGGTCATGTGGTCGAATCGATTCGGCTATCAAGCATACCAAATCAATCGCTTCGTTTTCATTCTTGCACAACTTGATTCTGTGCCATCTATTTTTATATTTTCCTTGCACCCAGACCGGCGCGTTGATATCGATGGGTATTTGCGAACCCTTCTTCTGCGTCCGTTTGATTCTGACCGAGAGGTAAGGGCCGTTATGATTCAGGTGACGACGTGACATCTACCGTCTCCAGTGCGCAGGTCAGGGCTTCGAGAATTTCATCAAGGAAAAAATTGCACCTTTGAAAAAGTGTGTCAATTATCATCGCTGAGAGAATTTCCACTTCTTTCTGATTCAAAAAGAAAAGGTGAACTGAACCGTATAGATAAAACGTATGTGCCGGTATTTCTCTTGCAACTTTCTGCACTATGGTTAATCGCCCAATATTATCTCTGTTGCAATTATCAAGAAGACATTCGCAAAGACTCGATATGTGCGAACTGTTCATCCCGATTATGTGTATGCACTTCCTTGTGTCGTCTACTATTTCTATCATTTTGTTTCTCCCTAAACTTTCCGCATACAGAGCACAGTTTCATAGTCAATACGGACATCGTCGTTCCAATCCCAATGCACTTCGCCGGAATCCATAAAAGCAAGTTCCTGGGCCTTTTGTAGAATCCTGCATAGTTTGGCTTTAGTGAGTTTCTCTGTGGCCTTAGTAATCCATATCTCGTGTGATTCTTGAGGTAGCGTTTTCCAATAGTTTCTCCAAGCCGCTTTATTGTTGGCATTTCGGCGGAAGAATGATACCCGTTCTTTACGTTGTTTTTTGGCCCAGTCCATAATCATTGTTGCCGGCTCTTTGTAAAGCATGGCGTGGTGTAGGCATACCGTTTGGAAGCCCTGGGACTCGCACAGGCGTTGCCAGTCGCCGGGGAAGTCTACGAGCTTGCCTTTGCGGACAAATGCCTTGACGACCCATATAGCGAATCCCTGGGGCTTTAGGATTTTGTAGCATTCGGAAATTATAATTTTCGCTGCGGACCAGAATGTTTCGCCCTGCTGTTGACCAAGTTGACCTTGTGCATCGCCATATTTGCGTTCGTATCGCTTTGTGGAATCGTGTGGGCATAAGTCATTTGATTTATTGGGCGTAGTCATACTTCCTTCATACGGTGGGCTCGAAATGATTGCCGAGACTTCGCCGGGCGGCAGAGAGGCTATGTTGCCGGGAGTATTCATATCTGCATAATCTTGTTTAACTCTGGCCGCACTATCGACTCCACCTGCCCATTGAGCCTTTCCTGCCGTCATATCTTTTGGATTATTATTTACCTGAGTCGATTGAGAGAATGGCGGCGAACTAACCACCGCATCGACGCTGCCGGGCTTCATGGCGCCCAACTGGCCGGGAGTCTGACCGTGATTCTCTGGCATATATGAACGTTTGCCTACTAAGTCGAATACTCCTTTGCGTTGTGATTCGTTGTGATATCCTTTCTTCGCAATCCCCCCGCCAGTTTGTGCTTCGGCGAAAGGCGGACTCCCCACGATACACTCCGCCCGTCCGATGATTTCGGACAACTGGCGGCTGTCGCCCTGGATCATTACCGGCTGGTAGCTGTGGCCGAAGTGGCCGCACTCGAAAGCCTTGCGGTTGCGCTCGAAGTTGCCGACGTAGTGATGCGGCTCGGAGCATGGAATTATGCCCGTGTGCTGTTTATACCATCCTTGAGCCTGACCATGACATTCAGGGCATATATCGGGATTCTTGCGGAACCTGTTAAACCATCGCAACCATTCAGGCTTGCTCATGCCTGGGCAATCGTAGCTGTTTGCCATGCGATAAAATTCAGACTCTAATTCCACACAGACCACACGCAGGCCCAGAGAAGCGCCGACGAGTCCCGTCGAACCTATCCCGCCGAACGGATCGACTACGACGTCGCCGGGCTTAATCCATCCTTCGCCCATGGCGTGCTTGAATATCCGCTTTGTAAGAGCGTAGCTCATCTTGGCAAGTCATGGGTGGGCAAACGCTTCAGGCACAATAATACCTTGCCACGATTCATCGTAACAGTTGTGCCATTTGCTAATGCCCACCGGTTCCTTTTTGTTTTGATTCATATTAACCCTTGTGATTGGTTGTTCTTCCTAATTTCTCAACTATGCCATGACAACTACGACACAGAATAACAATATTGTCTGGCCCAAATGCTTCTTCATGGTTTTCACATTCAGAATATGGTTTTTTATGATGCGGAATAGCATTAAACCCCTTAACGTAAACATTACATCTATCGCATTTATTTTTTGCTCTTTGAAGTGCCCACAACCTCATAACCTTCCATGCCGTACTCCTACTTCCAAACCGAGTGCTTGTGCCACCTTTCCACTTTGAAGATTTTGTTCCAGTAAGTGTTTTCTGAAATTCGTTCGCACATTCTCGACTACAAAAACGTCCCCTACCTTGTTTAATTCTCCATTCAGGAACTGAAAAAAAACCCATGCATTGTGGACATATCGTATCAACAAACCGTCTTTGTTTTTTACTTCCACTACCTTTGCCTGCACAATAACAACATGTTTTGCTTTTTGTACTTTTTGCCTTGCCACACTTTGGGCATGCCTGGAAGTTCTTTTGATATTTTCTATTCAGCAATAACATATTATCCCCTGCCAGCCATCATCGTAGCATCCGTGCCATTCGTTACAGATTATTTCGTTCTCAAAGTTCATTCGACCTCTCTAAATACGGAAATTAAAGGCTCTTGCAGGCGCCTGAACTGGTCCTTCATAGCCGCCTTCTCGAACGGCGTGAACTTCTCTTTGCGCTCGCGCTGGCGGTCTCGTATCATCTTTTTCAGTTGAGCGGTTTTTCGTTCTTTCCAGTCCATCTTTTACTCCGTTCTGAATCTTGCCCGATACCGGGTTAAAATAGGCGGCGGGGACATAGGCAACGAGCCTATCCGTGAAAAACGCTTATTCATAAGCCGCCCCCGCCACCAAGTTCTCAATACTTCATAGGCGATCCACCTCCTTTCGTTAGGCGGCCTTTTCGTTGCCGTCGAAGCCCATATTCGATTGCCTTTCTTCGGCCATCATCTTCCGCTCGGTGACAATCTCATGGGTATCGTCCCGCGTCACAATAACTTTGCCTTCGGTGTAGTTCAGTTCCATCGTGCAGGCCGTGTTGCGATAATCGTATTTGTTGCGGACAAGATTGCGTTGCACTTTGGCTGCGGCTTCCTTGGCTTCGATCTGTGCCTTGAAGTCGGCCACAACCTCCTTTCGCTTGTCGTCAAGGGCTTCGAGTTCGTCGAGATTGCGAGCTAATTCCTGAGCGGCAACTCTGACCTCTTCCACGGTAAGCTCGCATTTCAGAAGCCTTGTTTCATGCGTGGTTTTGATGCTTGGTAAATCATTTTTCTTTGCCATAGTGACATTCCTTTCTTTTCGATTATTATGTATTGCATTCCTGCAGCAACATTTGCTGGGACTCTTTTTCTCGTTCGTTACTTAGTGCGGTTATGTATATTTCCGTGCGCGGGTTTTCAGAATATCGTTTTATAATCCGCCCATCGCAAACCTGCGAATCGTTTCGGAAGAACACGCCCGTCAGGGCATCAAGAACAAGTTTATCGCAGTTATCACGGTCTTTGCCCGTATCCTTCCAGATCGATGCGGAGTCCTTGAGCTTACCCGCGTTCCGACCGGAGCCGTAATCGGTCTTTCGGTACGCATAGAAGAAAAAACAATCGACGCGCAACGGCCCGATCAGGGGCTTGTCCGGCGCCTGGGCTTGGACTATGGACCGCAGAGACTGTTTATCAACGGCGGACGGGTCGTATGCTCGCACGAACTTCAACGGCTTGCCGTTACGGTCCTTGCCTGTGTACCTGTGCCGCTTTTGGGCTTGTGGCTCGCCGAGTATTACGAGCTTATAGTCGTAGGGCTGCTTAGCCATCAGTCAGTTCCTTTGCACTTAAAATATTTCTTCCGCGTCATACCAAAATGTTCTTCTGCCATGCTCTGATTAAAATATTCACCGCAATATAGACATCGAAATGCCATCCAAACAGGTATAGTTCCAGTACGTATATCACCACAATTACGAAGTGTTACATAGCCCATCTTCGCTTCCTGCATTTGTTTTGCTACAAATTTACGTTTGGCTTCAACTGTTTTTCTCGTATCCGAACATTTCATTATTCACCACCCTTCTTGTGAGTTCTCGAAAATCCCAATTTTGAAGCTCCTGAAATTACATCGGCCCGCAGCGACATGACGTCTTTGTACTGATCACCAGTCAGTCGCGGCAGATTAAGGGCCTCGGTAATCTGGTAGTCCTTGCCGCACCATCCACACCGGAATAAATTGCGCCAAGGTTGCCAGAGTAAGTTGGGTTTACCGCAATTCTTACCGTCGCACGTCGCCCGTTCTGCTATGATTTCGAGTTCATTTTCCATTAGTCACCTCTTTTCTTGTTATGGCCTGCTTTTATCCGGCGTGTTCTCAAAAAAGCCTTTGCACGGTCTATGACAATATCTCTCATCTCATAAAGTAAAAACCAGCAGTTCGTTGTCGATAAATTACGGCATTCCCCGATGAGCTTTCTTAACTCGTCGCTGGATAACTTGCTGATTGAATTATCAAATGCTTCACTGATTTTGCTGATTCGTTTGAAATTAGACATCGGTTCATCCTGTTAATAGTTTTGGCATTTCTGATTTTTGAAGTCTTGCAATATTCTCCGGCATTCGCATGAAGTCGCCTACTGTCGTGCCGTCAGGCAGCGCCATCATCGCAAGGAATTGATCTTCAAACGTTATTCCGCCGGACTGGATTTCTTCCAGTTTCATTTTGAGGCTCATATAGAATATCCGCCATCGCTGCCGGACGGCCTGTTTGTATCCGCTGTCGGTCCTGTAATCGTTCGGACTGGGCATTGGGACGTTATGCTTAAAAACCTTGCCCTTGTATTTGAATCCTATGCCATCGCCTCGGGGACTCGTGCCGAAAAAGAATTCATCGATCCCGTAATTTATCAGAAGGTCTTGGACTTGAACTTTAGTCCTGCTTACCTCTACTGTTGTATTTTTGGCGTATTTAGACATTATCCCCCTCCGCCTCATTGAAAGACGTACCATGACAACCAAGACACTCCGTTGGCTTGCTCTGGAATTCAAGCCCGCACTTTTTGTTTTTGCATATCCAGATTTTCTTTTTGACATGCCCCTGCCGGTCCGGGTTATTCTCTGCCTGCTCGGCCATGTCGGAGTTCTGCCGCCCGGCCAAGGCACGCAGCCTTGCAGCCTCTGCGTGGTTGCCTTCATGCTCGGCATAAGCGGCCGCGGCCAGCTCCTCAATTTCGAACTGGCCCAGAGAAACAGCTTTCCCATTTCCCCAATATTGAGCCCGCCACATCAGCGTGCCGTCCTGCCTCTGCTTGGCGGCTGAGACACCTTTGTATTGCGATGACTTTTTCCTCGGCCCGCGTAAGCCCGGGATGTGTTTGGGTTTGTCCTCCTTGACCGCCTTTTTGTATTTGCCGCGCAGCTTTTTCCCGGCCTTTGTTTTCGGTGCAGCCGCCGGCTTTTCTGCCGCAACCTGATTCAGACTATCTGTTTGTATGAATGGCTCAAAAGTCGCTTGGGCCGGTGTAAACTGCGAACATACATCATCGCCGAGCAAAAGGTCTGATTCTGATCCGTCCCCGGTGCAGACCAAAGAGACTATTTTAACGGTCCGCGCGTCCCTGAGTAAATAACACTCTCCATCAGCCCCCACATAAAACCTGGTTTGTTTAATCGTTTCTTCCGTGATCATTTTTGTTTCTCCTTTCACCTTTACGGGATCTACGCCGTCGTTTCGTTTTCGTGGATGTTTCCGATGACTTCGACAGCTCTGCCTAAATAAAATCTTGGCTCTGTTTGTTGGTCTCGCAAAAAAGGCATCCAGCCACAACTACACCAAGCCACCATACTGCAAGGTTCGTGGGGAGTTAGTAATAAATCCCCCTCGTATATCTCTTGCCCTTCTGGGAACTCTTCTGTTCGCTTGCAGTCCTTGAGGCTGGTGAACTCGCCTATGGTTTCGGGAAGGACTGAATAAAATTCTTCAAACTCTTTTCCGTTAATACCCGTATGAATATAATACTCCACACCATCGGCCAACCGTTCCCAATCGAGTGACCCGTAAACCCATTCCCCATTATCTATACGCTTGCCTCTGAACTTTATCTCTCTCATTGTTTACTCCTTTGTTTTTTGTTTAGCCACACTTGCCCTGTAGCCAATTTCTTTATCGAGTCTGGAGAAGAACACCGCCATTGGGATTCTTCCTGATTTTGAATCTTTTGCTATCACGAGAATCTTTTGATAAATAGTTTCATTCAAAAGTTTTTCTTCGATTTGGAACTTCACCCATTGAATGAGGTTCAACAATGCTTGTCTCTGTGATTTCGAGTTAGGTTTGAGCGATTTGTCCAAGTCTTCCGCGAACCGTAACAAATCCATAGACAAAGATGCGCGAGCTTTAGCCATATCATGGTTCTTACGATTAGAAAAATCGTTACTATGTTCTTCTTCTTCTTCTTTATCTGCTTCTGCTTCTGCTTCTGCTTCTGCTTGGGCTGACTTTTGCTGACATCCTGCTGACATTGCCTGTTTTAACATTCCTTTTTTGTCTCGCTCTCTTTGATTCCTTTTGGCTATGCGGTTCTGTTCACGCCGTTTTTCTAAATCACGGTTTCTGCGATACTTATCATAATTTATCAAATGCCAGCCGCCTTGAATCCGCTCGATTCGACGTCCTTCTTTGTCGGGAGTTTTGCTATACATATCAGGACTTTGCAGCTTTTCAATTGCTGACTCATATTGACATTTGCTGACGTTAGCTGACGTCATCAACCGTCGCGGATCGCCTATGACATTTCCATCCACGTCAGCCATAGCTAAAAAAGTTATCCAAACAATTCGTGTTGCGGTGTCCTCTTCCCAAATACTACTGTTGATTATGCCGCTGTAGAGCTTCGTGAATCCGTTCATAGTAGAATCCTAAAAATAAACCCCAGGCTGACCGCAAGATCAACAAAGTTGAAATGCACCTGGGGTTTTGTATATAATCGTTCAATCCATTCGGTTATGATATACATAGCTTCCCTGCTTATGCTTCCTTGCTCTTTTAACGCCTTATTATTTCGGATATTCCTTAAACTCAATTCTAAATACCCACCAGTTACCATCCCACGGATAGCCGCGATTGGAATTGATGGAGTCCCAGAGGCATTCATAGGCTTCTTTTGCTGTACTAAATCCACCACCTTTTTCAGGAAATGCTGGATATATCATTACTGGATTAAAATGTGTTCCTCCGCCATGTGCCGAGTAACCACTTATGCCTTCCCTTATCGCATCTTCCTCGGTAATATCCCACAACTGCTCTATTCGTACATTTACAACCTCAAGCCATTTCCGGGCCGCCCACTTCGGCATGAACATAGGTGAACGCTTTCGCCAAGTGCCTCTAAGGGGGTTGGTTTGTTTCCAATGAATTTTCGTCGGCTCGATTCCACCAATACCCTCAACAAATGGGTCGGGACAGTCTGCTACATATCGCGGCTTAACTGTATGGCTTTGTGTCAGACTTTGCCATTTTCCGTTCTCCATGTGGCCTATGTCCCACCATGCTTCTTTTATCCAAAGCAAATCACCGACGTTATAATGCGAATAAATTGTCTTGGTTCCGCAGTCGCCGTAGATAATAAATTCCTCGGCACCATTTGGATTATTCTCAAACGCTGTATATCTTCGATGCCATTTTTCGGGCATATTCTTAATTATCCGCCGGGTAACAGTCTTGCGCCCTTCAAGTATTGCCTTAACCATTTCGGCTGTGAATGATATTGGTTTTTCAATCATTTCGGATACTCCTGCCTCTGTGCCCATAAGGGCCATTCTGCCGGTTTATTACTGCACTTGCCGTTAATGGGAACCTGCTTTACAAAACAGGCCACACCAGACTCTCGGTATTGATTAACAGCATTGCGTACATCCTCGATACTGCATAACCTTGCGTTCAGACCGCTTTCGCAACCGATGATTACCCAGTCAATTTTGTTTAAGCCTCTACTTACATCAATTATATATTTGCCCCCACAAGCGTTGATATGTCTGAAATCTATCCTTTCCAGCATCGGCTCAAGGCTGATAAACCGCACGGAGGCGGGAATTTGCAGCAATATCGGGATGTTCTTATCTGCGTCGGCCTGTGTGGAAATTGATGTTCCGAGCCAGAGATTTGGCAAGGGCTTATCATTGAAGTCTGTTTGCTCTGCCGCCTTCTCAAACCTGTCCCAATTCCTGCCAAGATAGCCCTTGTGTCCCTCATCAAGCCAGCCCGTTAAAACATTGTACCATTGAGGCATGCGGTCAACCCGATATGAATCATCAATTGACGTTCGTGTCATGTAGTATTCCATCGCCCGTTCAATCCGTTTCGTCAGAACCTGGAATGTATGTTGGGGACATAAGGCTATTATCGCGTGAGCCCGGTCGATATACTCGAACGGCACGTCCTCGTGAAAAATATCCGTCATCGACCCGAGAAATATCATTCTCGGCTTCCTGAGTCGCAATATCATATCGAGTTCGTGCATCTGATACCCGATTTTGCCTGTCCATTTTCCATGTGGTCCTACTACGTCGGCGTAAGCCTTGTGTCCCATAGCCCTTAACCGCCTTGCCATTTGCTCTGCGTAGCAATGAAGGCATCCGGTGGCACATTTTGTACAGCCAACCCAGGGATTAACCGTTATTTCCGTCCAGGGAATTTTTGTCATCGTCTTTTTCCTCAAGTATTCTCCATGCCGCCAAAAGCGAATATTCCTTTGCCCTGCCTGTAGGAGTATAGATTACCGACATAGGTTCATCCCTGAATATTTTAAGCCCTCTTTTTCGACGGCTGTTTCATCAAACCCTCAATCAGTATTTCCCTGACAGCCTGTTCGACCAAATAACGCTCCTAAGACTCTAATTGCTTTTTCTGCACATTGAGGCACGACGCCGTTTCCGAGGAGTCTAAGTCTGTCCACCCGGCAGGAAGTCCCATTAGTTGCTCCACCCACGCCGGATTGAGTTTGCCCTTGCCGTATTTCGTTATTGCCTTTTGAAATTCTCCCTGTCCCTGTCCCTGATCTGCGCTTAACCCGTATGGCGTGGGCCACAACTCTCGGCTCTTCCCATTCGTACTGGGGCTGTCCGGGCCGGGCAGGCCATCTTGTACCGCCACATTCAACGGGTATGTATTCCTGTCGAATTGGCTCGGCCCTGCGTTGTTCTTCGCATCCTGTGCCGTTACTGTCAGCCAGTTGACTTCCGTCTGGTCTTCCAGTTTCCTCAATCCCCCGCCCGGCGTATTTCTCGGACAACCTCCACCGCTCGGTTGTTTTGGTGTTATCCAGTTGACCTGATCCCTCAATTTGTAATGCCCGTCCTTGCCCGGCAGGTTCTCCATTACCCCGCCCTCGGCATCGTCGCTTGGACTTCGCCATGATAAACAATCGTTGCCGTTTGTGGGGAGCGCCAACCTCTGCCGCTGTAAACAGTCCCGCCTCAACTGAGTAACCCATATTTCGCAGGCTGCAATAAACTTCGGGGAATCCGAGGCTAAGGTGTCCGGCAACGTTCTCGAAGATGCACCAAACAGGTCTAATTGTCTCGACGATTCGAGCAATATACGGCCAAACCCATCGAGGGTCTTTTGTTCCGAGACGTTTTCCGGCAACGGAAAAACTCTGGCAAGGGTATCCCCCATGAATGATATGTACCATTCCTTTATACGGTTCCGGGTCAAAGGTTGCGAGGTCATCCCAGATAGGAGCGTCATCCAAGAGTTTCTTTTGAATCTTTGCAACCAGATTGCAGACCGCGTAAACTTCCCTCTCCACGTAGCAGACTGTTCTAACATTCGGGATTGCTCGTTTAAGTCCAAGGCCGAGCCCTTCATATCCTGAACATAAAGAAATTGCGGTAAATACATCCATGCCATTATCTTGCCTTTCTTTCGCGTTCGTCGGGACGATCTGATCGAGTGGGATCAACTGGAAATTTGTGTTACTTGCCTGGTTCGTGTTGCTCATGATTTTCTCCTTTCTTTATATGTTTTCCTTAAAAACCAGCTTGGGGCGGGCAGGATTATATTTTATAGTTGAACTCATCCGACTATTGCCGGTTTCCTGCTGGTCAACTCATTTCACGGCTTCCGCCGCCGCCCCATGCCGGCCTCAATACGGGCGGAATCCTTTCCGCTTATTGGAACTTACAAGGCTCATCAATTATTTACTTGTCAAAAATAAGGGCGGGGCGGCCACAAGGATGAAAAAACCGCCCGCCTTGAAGGAAAAAATCATAACAAGTTAATACACGCAAATTCTCCAAAATAAATTTTCGCCGATTCGTCGTAGGCTTTTACGGCTTCGATTTCGGAATTGAAATATCCGAGATGTTTTTGTTTGCCGTCAACTCCAATAAGTGCCCGCCATTTGTTTCTGGACTTCCTCCAGGAAACGCCTTTGAAGGCCGACGAATGATTTCTCCTCAAACATTCATTTTGATGATTTTGTGAGTTATTACATATTCTCAGGTTATCTCGCCGATTATCGAGGCCGGTATGGTTTTTATGGTCACACAGTTGTGGATCGCCCGGTTCCAGGCCCAGGATGACTCGGTGCATTAGTATAAGCGTCTGTTTCCCACCTGGTTTTGTAATATTTCTCACGGCATAAAACGTATTGTAACTTTTGACAGCGTACCACTTCCACTGGCTAAGCCACTCGTAATCTTCATCGTCGACAATGGCAACCTTGCCCTGTGTTAATTGAATTTCCTTGCTCATTATAGCCTCGTAACAACCCCTTCTTTTACTTTGTAAACAGCCAACCATTCCGGAATATCGATCTCTGAATAGTCCTTGTCGCTGCTGGCAAAAACCAGCACGTTCTTGATGTGGCACTCATTCACCGCCTGAAAGAAAGCATTTGCATTATCACTAACAAGAATCTCGAAGCCGTCCAATGCGACAATGCCTATACCAGACACCTCCGCTAAAGCCAGGCCCATGATACACGCCGCTCGATATTGCTCACTTGATGAACAGAATTCAATAGGAATGCCTCGTAAATCAATTTCGCCGTTATCAGACCAAGTAAGTTCATCCATGCCCCACAAAGCCAGGATTCCCTTATTGATTGGAAGTTGGCGTCCGCCGGCGGCTATTGCCGATTTGACAGGCCCGCCGTCCTTCAGTGCCTCATCGATGCGGTCGCATTCTGCAATAAGGGCATCGAGCTTCGCTGAATTCTTTTCGGCCTTTTCAAACTCAGCTTCGGCTTCTTTGAACCTTCGGTAGTTTGCGATATTGGCCTGCAGGACGTCCCGTTGCTCCGTGAGACCCTTGAGCAGATCTTCCGAGCCTTTCGGCAGGGCCACCGGCTTAAACTTCTCATTCAATTCCTTGCGTTTTTCTTCGAGCTTAACCAGCTCGGATTCACAGCCCGCGTTCTGCCTTATGATCTCATCGCGCTCGAGCAGCTTGCCCTGGTAACTTTTGAGCCATTCTTCAAGATTCTTTTGTCGAATTGTTAATGAGTCCCGTTTTGGCGTGCATTCACATAACGGGCACTTGATGTTTGCGGTTTTATTTTCTTTGAGAAGATCGCCGATCAGGCTGCAATATACGCTCGCCATCCTGATCTCGTCGGCCGATATCCCAGGGGGCAGGTTTGGCACCTTCCCGATCTCGCCTTTGGCTTTCGTTGTGCGATTCTCGATATCGAGCAGCTCGGCTTTGATTTCCATATTACGCCTGGCCTCGGCTATGATCTCGCCGCCCTTTGCTATTCTATTGCCGAGTTCTTTGATTGCCTTTTCGTCCGGGGCAACATCGTAGTTTACCGGCAGTTCAAAATCTCCAATCAGCGGCGGCTTGCCGGGCAGCTCATTCTTCGTCCTTTTGAGCGCCCTTCTGATCTCGACAACCTCATTCTTAAATACGTCCACGTCGAGAATGTTAATCCCGCTCGACTTAATTTCTTTCAGAAGTGTTTCGTTGATGTTGCCGACGTGCTCTGCGATTGCCGCCTTGATAACATCGCTCAAACCGCCGCCAAGAACCTCGGCAAGGACTTTGCCCCTTTCCCTGGCGGGCAATGCGATGAATTCGTGGGGACTAAGGCAGTATCGAAGGACGGACTTTGCATCAGACCCCCCCGGTGTGCCGACTGTACGCCTGATCGAATTGATTTCCCCCGTTTCCTTGTCAACAGTATCAAGCTCGACAAACATGCTATTGTCGCCATTAACAAGGTTGCGTGACTCATTGAACTTGCTCATTGCCCTGGCCTTGCCCGTCAATGCGAAAAGAATAGCGTCTAAGATTGTACTCTTACCTTGATTGTTCTTGCCCACAAATAGACTTACCGGCCTGTCAAATTCAATGTCGGCTGCCGGCACGCCGACGAAGTGGTTAATCTTTAATCGTTTCAACTGCATTTTGATTTTCTCCTTTCAATTATTCTTAGCCTGCTTAGTTTGCTTTTTCCTCAAGCGTTGCAATCTCATCGCAGAAATACATGACCTTGACTACCGGGTTGTGATACCAGGCGTTTGCCAGCGACTTGCCTCGGCGTTCTTCTTTGCTCTTTGATTCATCGCCCCTCAGCGGGAATTCGCCCGATTGCCAATCATCTTCTTTGTAAAATTCATTCAGGCCGTAAACGCCCATGTGGTACGTGATTATCAGCTCCTCGATCTCCGTCAGCTCGATATACTCTTTGATGCGGGCGATGGACAGCAGGGCGTGACCCTTGGGCTGGCCCCGGTTCCACTTGTACGGTTTCTTGATGCCGATAGCCCCGATCTTGCAAACATCGTGCAGCAGGGCAGCTATGGTGATGTTCTCCTGCGTTAATGGCAGTGGCTCTTGCCCGGAACCCGTGCCTGTGCCGAGCATGAGCATGTTGTTAAATCCCGTAAGCAACTCATAAACTCTAAGGCTGTGATTTGCCAGCCCGCCCGGATATGCTCCGTGAAATTTGGTCGATGCAGGTGCCTCGAAAAAGCCCTCCGCTTTCAGGTAACCGATCATCGCGTCCATGCCTTTGCGATTCGTACTTGTAAGCAACTGTATGATTTTTTCTTCCGTGTTATTCATTTTGTTTTTCTCCTTTTTTTAAAAAAGGCCGGCGGGCCTATCCCACTTTCTTCGCAGGTTCGCTTCGGGTCAGAAAAAACCGCCTGCTCTCGCGTGCAATGGATAAGGTGCCAATAGCGCTTCAGCAACATTCCGTCACCGCCGGCATATCACGTTGGCCTTTATCGGCCGTTGTGTTCGTATTCACTTGTCAATTAAGTCAGGCAAAACGGGTCGCTACCCCGCACGTTCCTTATTGGCCAGCGCAGTTCTTTATTGCCTGACGCATTTTAGAATAGATTGGATTTTAGAGCTCCGGCGGGTTGGAGCTTTTGCTTTTCCTTGGTGACTTTCTTGTTAGTCTCTTCGTCAAAATTCAAACAGGCAAATTCACCAAACAATTTTATCGCTGCCTTGTCATAGGTTCTCGCAGCGTCGATCTCGGAATCGAATTGGCCGAGATTCTTCTTCTTGCCGTCAACACAAATTTGTGCCTGCCATTTGTGTCTACGTTTATCCCAGCAAACACCTTTATAGATTGACGAACCCGCTCTTCTATTCAGATTTCGGTTACGTTTGTTCTGTAAACTGGTGCAGATCCTCAGATTCTCTCTCCGATTATTTAATTTGTTGTGATCGATATGGTCGGTCTGTTTATCTGCGGGCACATTCAATATTTCGCGGTGCATATAAATCCATTGCTGTCGCTGTTGTTTCCGTCCACCGCCCAAGTAGATTGTTCGCATCGCGTAGCCTTTGGAATGGAAATACCACTTCCATCGGCTTAACCGTTCATAATCTTGGTCATCGACAATGGCTACCTTGCCTTGTGTGAGTGATATTGTTTTTGACATCACAAAAACCTCAAAAGAGATTCGACTGTTTCTTATTTTTATCACCGACGCCGACAGCGTTAAGTTTTTCCTTTTGTTGATTGATCATCTCGTTGACTTCTTCCGGCCTCTCGTCCGGATCGACCGGCTCGGGCTCGGCTGAATTGACAATCGTATCTTCAATTTGCCGGTCAGTCACAACTTCATCTTCGCCATCGCCGCCGTTTTGTTTCTTCTCGCGTTCGGCCAGGCGTTCTTTAAGTGCCTCGACGCCGGATTCGATAACGGTGGATTCGACGTGCTTCGGTCCGATCTCAGCAGCCTCATCCGTTGTCAGCATTCCCATAGTGACTTCCGGGCAATGCCTTCTCTGGAACCATGCCGCCGATCTGAAATGGAACATTTGTTCAGACATCGTATTCCATTTGGATTTTAGGATGCCGCCACCGTCCCTTAACTGCTTATCCTTGTTCCAGCCTTCGGCCTCGACCAAATTCCAATCAATCCAGGGACCATAAAGAACAGTGCCGGTGCTTTTTCGTGTTGCAAAAGCGCGTATCCTGAAATTTTTCTTGTCTTTTACATCGCCGATAACTTCGTATTCAAGCGGATCGATGAACATTCTGGATTGATTAACCAGCGATGTCACCAACGCAGCATCCATACCGATACGGCCATGAACGGAATAGACATGCTGCATTACGGCCAGCCAGGAAGCCCCAAGACGGGCCGCAAGATCCAACGCAACCAGGCAGTCACGTGGCTTGCCTCTGTACGTATCGGGGACCATTTCGGAGCCCGCAAGTGCCTCAGCAAGCCGCCAGGCCTCCTCTATAGTCGTAGGCTCGAATCCGCGTCTCGTCATAGCCAGATTAGCCTTTGGCTCCGGCATCTTTTCGGGCGGCTTTACCGGAGGTGCCGTCACTTGCCCCTTTTCAGGAGCGGTTGTTTGTGTTTGTTTCTTTGCCATGATTTTCTCCTTATAATTTGATTGATGAAATAGTGTATTCTCTTTTAACTTTTTTCAGCCTCGTTACACGACATTTCGATGTCTTCGTGTATTTGGCTGCAATTTCCGGCAGCTCCTTTCGGAGTTTCTCTACATCAATGAGACGCGAGCATTGCTCGAAATATGTAAGCATCATTGGCTGTCTATCCAGCACGAAATTTGCAGCCTCGGCGTCGCCCAGGGCCGTCAGTATCGCAGACTGTGCATCTTCAAGAATAGCTTCGGCCCACTTGACCTTGTTTTTTGCATCCTGAAAATCTTTAATCAACTTGACCTGCTCTTCGTCAAAATCAATTACCTTTTCAGGAACACGCTTGATCCTCTTGATAAAAGCAAGGCTCGGCGTTATGTTTTCGGGCGGAGTATCGTTCTCTACGCAATCCCAGAAGTCCAACGCCTTTTCCAGAATCGTATCGACGATAATCTGTTCTCTTTTGACTTCGAACATGACGAACCCTCGACCGCCAATAAAGGCGGGAACGTGACACAATTCATGCTCGGAACATATCATGTGGCAGTGACATTGAATAAGGATTCCGTCCGGCAATTCATCAGATCCGGCTTCGCCCCATTCATCCACAAGCGGACCGAACAGGCCCGCCGTCTTGGCTTCGACCGGATCCCCCGTAATGATAACCTGCGCATCAAGGTGATCTATCAAGTGGAACTCTTCAAGAAACAATTCAACGTTTCTTCGCAATGGGCCGAGCTGCACTTCCGCCCAGTCAATCACTCCCGGCTCAAAAAGTGTCCCGGCCAGCATGGCTTCGTTCGGCTCGAAATCGTTCGTCCGGTTTGTCTTGTCTAACCAAACGTCATAGGCATTCTTGTATTTGTCAAATCCAAGAATTGCGGCCATATCGGATGAGCCAATGTATTCTTTGCGCTTCAGCCTTTCAGCTTCTGTTATCGGCACGATCTATCTCGCTTTCCGGCAAAAAACATAATTGATCAGGAGCCGTTGCCTGTCCCGTGTAATTCTCGTAGTTGTCCCAGTCGCCGTCGCATTTATAGACCACAAAGATAAAACTTTGGTTCCAGGATTCAATGCGTCCCTGTTCTCGCTCGCCGGCCATGCCGACGTACAAAACCCACCGGCCCTTGTCTGACTCAGTTAATTTGGAAATTGCTATCGGCATTAGCCTTCTCCTTACAATCTTCGCAAAACAGTAGGCCGTCAATTTCAGTTAAACAGTTCTTGCACCCGACGAAACCGCAGCCGTCGCAAACCTCAGTACAGCCTTTGTGTATCTTCGCATCGCAGACGCTGCAATTCATTAGCTCGTAGTCGTAAATGGTCCCGCCGCAAACTTCGCAGCTTCCGACTTCGTCGGGGATTTTTGGCGTTACGCCGCAACTGAAACGGTCTAAATTTGAACTCATAATTTGTCTCGCTTTCCTTCGATCTCAAGCAGGGCGGCAATGGGCCAAATTACCGCGACCATCATCCAGAATATTGCTGTTATGATTCGCATTGTTTCTCCTTTCTTAAAAACCAGCAGGGGCGGGCAAATCGGTTAATTTGCAGGGCGAAAAAGGCACATCTCTTAACTTTTCTTTTTAGCCTGCGATGTAAGTCCCTGGGCCACCACGCCGCCGCCCCTTGCTGGCATATTCACTTGTCAAAATTGACCGAGATGAGATTCGAACTCACGCAGATAAGCTACTACCCTTATCTTGGTACTGTCACAATCCATTAGTAAGATGAACTATCGTACTCGCCGCCGGCGTAAGCCGGCCGCTCTGCCGCTGAGCTACTCGGCCCATATTCATTTGTAAAATAGCCCGTTAGCCGCCGGGTCGCTCATCATTCCGGCTCTTGGGTTTTCTCTTTGAACTACAACATTCTTAACACCGAAATTTAGAGCCTCAGTATGGGTCGGAAAATAGGCATCAAGTCTGTTTCCTTTGATTGCCCCGCCTCGGTCGAGTACAGGCACCGGCTGATTGTTCGCATATCCCGGAACGATCAGCATGGTCCCGAATGGAACATCTTTGGAAGCCGCTACAAATTTATCTCCCGGCCGGATAACGTGACCGGAAGCCGTTCGTCTCGGATATATACTTGCCCATCGGCCACAGCATTTGGTCAGGTGCAGGGACAATATGCGGTTACTCTAAATACTTGAGTAATGCACTTCTGTCCCTGCATATGCCCTTTCTTGGTTTCGTTTTCTTGAGGCAACTCGCTTCTTAATGGATGCTGGACTGTCTTTGGGGTGCGTTCCATTGAATAAGTCATTATGATATTTGACATGAGCAGAATTACTGCCAAACAAGATAAGGTTGTCTGCCCTATTGTCCGTTCTCTTGCCGTTCTTGTGATGTACACTTTCTGTTCCTTTCAATTTACGCCCCAGGATTTGCTCCATAACCAAACGATGTTTGAGTTCGTATTTCTTAGCGGCGACTTTTATATACACATATCCATTAGAACCGACATATTCAGCGCCTATTCTGAGCCGAGCAGCATAGCAGCATTGATTCGAGCAGTATTTTTTTCGTTCCGATTTTTGGGCTGGGCGCAGAAAGCCTGTTCCGCAAAAAGCGCACTTGACTCGCACTTGCTTTGCTTTGTGATCAATCTGATAGCATGACCAACTACAATAACGAGGACGCCGACGATAATTTTCCTTCGGAATAACTGTGCCGCATATCTTGCAAAAATATATCTCAATCATGTGCTATTCCTTTTGTAATAAAAGACTCCGGCGAACTGGCCACGCTGGCCGGCGGAAATGTCTCGCCGAAATCTCCGGTATGAATGTTCTCTTGATACCAGATGTGGGACGTGAAACCGATTACGGTTCCACTGATTAAAGTCAGGATGAACTCGATGACATCTTTCATGACTTACCTCTCTTTCTTAAAAACGGGCGCCGGGGGCCTCCACCATGTTGCCCCTTGCTTTCGCATCCAACCTGCAAGTCGGCACCTGTCGCGCGATGATGTTGATCCAGTTGACAAACTCATCGCACTTCAAAAATATACGTCCGCCTACTCGATAGAACCTCACGCCCATTCCCGGCTGACGGCGAAAGTTGTAGATCGTCGTAACCGGCAGGCCCGTAATCTCGGCAGCCTTCTTGATAGTCAACAGTCCGCCAGGGTTAATATTTTTTGGCAACTGGATTAAATTTTTTCTTGACATTGGTTCGCCTTTATGCTACTTTGTCCGTTATGTCATTGATGCGTAAGAACTCGGACATGGAGGTTCCTACGGTTTTCTGTATACCTTGCAACAAATACATAACAACGCAACGGCGATTGTTGTATGCGCGAACAAATTCAAAATTGCTATCCAAAATTCAACTGACATTTTTAGACCCTTTCAAAAACGGTTGCGGGGCACCGTGCGCTGTGAACAACAGTGCCCCGCGTCTTAAGAGGAGAATGTGCAAAATTCAACAGGGCGAATTCGCCGAAATATTCTTTGGCCGCTGCGTCGTAGGCTTTGGCGGCTTCGACCTCAGATGTGAAAAGGCCGAGGTATTTATGTCCGATTTGTGTTTGCCACTTGTTACATCTTTTATGCCAACGAACTCCCTTAAATTGAGAAGAATGGTTTTTCTGTAAACTCTTATTTTGTTGGTTCTGTGAATGAGTACATATTCTTATATTATCTTGTCGATTATCGAGGCCGTTATGATTTTTGTGGTCTGTTTCTCGTTTATCACCTGGTTCCAAACCAAGAATAACTCGGTGCATCGAAATAGTTGTATAACTACCATTACGAGAAATACCTCGCACTGCGTACCATGTATTGTGGTCTTTTATGGCGTGCCATTTGTATTGATTCAACCATTCATAATCGGCGTCATCAACCAGTGCAACCTTGCCCTGTGTCAGTTGTATAGTTTTCATGTTGCGACTCCTTTCAAAAAGGTCGCGGGTCGTCTTGAGGATGTTCTGCGAGCGAGGGTGACGACCCGCAACTGGAGGAGATTTGATGCAAAATTAAAAAGGCCCGTTCTGCCGACCACAAATCTGACGCTAATCGAGATGAGCATGGCAAGCAAGGAACGGGCCGGGACAGCAATCAAGGACGGCCTTTTGGTGGAAAGCTTATTTAACAAGTTGGTATTGATTAGCGTCATGCCTATATATTACGGCTATAAATATATAGTGTCAATAGGCAATTATAGTTTTTATAGAAAATTCTTTTTTCAATAGCCATAACATATTATGGAATAAGGACTTGCGGAAGTGAGTTTTTTTGTCAGAATAAAAAATTATGAGTAAGAAAGATCAGACGACTGTTAATTTGTCCGAAAAGGCGCAGGCGATTAAGGATGATTTAGCCCCCCTTTTCGGCTTGAAGAATATCCTGTCCGCCGGGTTAATCCTGTTCGGAAATCTGACGTCGGATCAGCAGAAACGGGCAATAGCCGAGAGCAACGGCGCGGAACCTGAAACTATGCCGCCGGCAACGAATCGTGCCCAACGGATTGGACAACTTTTGGATGAATTCCGTAATCTTGCTTTATCCGAAGAAGCTCCGGAATTGAAAGTTCCCGCCAGAAGGGGCGTAAAGAAAGTTGCAGGTCATTGATGATTTTTTCCTTATGCAAATCGACGATGCGAGCCCGTGCCATGAAATTTCTCCTAAAAAGTTTTTCCAGACTTCCAATTGATTCTAAGAGTATAGCGATGGCCGATGGAAATTATTACCTATAAATTTTGGATTTTTGTAAATATTTTGAAAATACGTATTTACCGAAGTTTTCTTGAGAGGAAGAGCTATGGTGGACGTAATGATCATAATCTCGCTTTTAGCATTGGCGGCAGCAGACCTATGGCAATATCTGGCAAACCATCGATAGGCAGAGACATCAGGGTCGCATCAGGGTCGCATCACCAGACGAAAC
>Ga0315274_10000539_pt1 | contig 59553 bp, 48 predicted proteins | sample YL17G02_20_MG_FD_203700 | JGI IMG/M metagenome (GOLD analysis project Ga0315274, IMG submission 203700) | Sediment microbial communities from Yellowstone Lake, YNP, Wyoming, USA - YL17G02_20 | ecosystem: Environmental > Aquatic > Freshwater > Lake > Sediment | place: USA: Wyoming | collected...
TTCCTCCCGTCGGTGACAGGGATCTCGATATCTCCAGGGACCATCCAGGAATCCGAATCGGCAGAGGCGACCGTGTTCGTCGTCAACTCGGGGTCCGTGGGCGGGTCATACGAGCTCGAGGTGTCCATGGACGGCGGATCGTTCGTGTCCGTGACCGTCCTGCTCGATCCGCTCGGGCAGCAGACGGTCACGCTGTCCCTCGATGACGTCTCCGTGGGCGCCCACACGTTCCGCGCCGGGAACTTCGTCGGCGAGCTCACGGTCGAGCCCTGGTACTCGGACAACCCGGACATCGTGCAGCTTGTCGTGCGCTACGGCGGGTCGAACGCGCTGTCCTCGTCCGCGTCGCTCCCGATATACCAGGCCGCCAAGATATCGGAGGGCAACGTCAAGGTCGCCCTGTTCTCCGTGGGCGCGATCGCCGCCCTGCTCGCGGCCATAGCCATCATATCGGTGTTCTCGAAGGAGGTGCACGAGGGCAGGCGCAGGCTGGGCGTCCTCAGGACCATCGGGGCCTCAAGGTCGGACATCCGGAGGCTCGTGTTCCCGCAGGCTCTGGCCGTCGCGCTGTCCGGAGCGGTCCTCGGGATGGTCGCCGGCGCGGTGATCGCCGGTCAGCTCTCCTCAGCGGGGGTGTTCGTGGTCTTCGGGCACGAGCTCGAGCTGTCCCTCGGCGGCGGGATCGCGGCCGTGATCCTGCTCGCGACCGTGCTCATAAGCGTCTCGAGCGCACTCGTGTCCGCGGAGCTGGCGGCCAGGGAGACCGCGATATCGTCGCTCAAGAAGCTGCCCGAGGAGCCCGGAGAACCAGTGGACGTCGACGCGCTCCTAGGGGAAGAGTGACGCGCTCACTCGACCAAGATCCAGATGTGCGGGCTGCCGTAGAGGTACTCGGTCCCACCATCTTCCAGGATGTAGAGGTCGAAGTCCAGCCGCCACACACCAGGGTTGTTCAGCTCGAAGGTCACGTTGACGAACCATTTCTCGCCCTCTTCGAGCGTGTCGGAGAAGTACTGGACCCCGAACAAAGTCGTGTTCCACCCGTGCGCCGCCAGCGAGAAGTCCCTGGGGCCGTCCTCTCCGTTCTTCATCTCCACCATGACGGTGATGTTCGACCCCTGCGCGAAAGTGGTGTTCGTGATCGCCATCCTATCAGTGTCGGTTATCGCGATGAACGTCGTGGACGGGTAGTCGGCCGTGATGATGAGCCCGAGCGACACGGCCGAGACTGCGAGTGCCGTCCCCAGCATCGCAGCGACCACCTTGTCGAGCTTGAGCGGCTCTATCTTCGCTTCGCGCACGGTCCTCTCAGGAGTCGCCTTCCCTCCGAACCTGTCAGTTCCGGAGAGCACCATCTCGAGCGCGACCGCGCCGAGGGCGAACAGTATCAGAGAGCCCCTGGTCGTGTTCGAGTCCAGGCCTATCGGGGTCAGCACGAGGATCAGCCCGAGGAATATTACCACGAGTATGCTGAGGCCTAGGCTGAGCACGAACTTCGCCTCCATCGAGGTGCCCTTCCAGAAGAACATCCTCACGACGGCGAACCCGGGCACGAAGAACATGTACGGAAGGCCGATTGCGAACGCGGCGTAGCCTCCGGGGAACGCCACCAGGACAAGCGTAGCGAAGACGGAGAAGACAGCTATCGCGATCCTCTGACCGTTCGGGGTCTCCAAGAACCGCATGATACTGTCCGTGATCTGAGCAGCCTGAGTCAAGGGGGTTCCCCAACCGGCCTGAGTAACGGTTCACCGATATATCTGTTTGTTCGGATATCGGTCTCATCGTCGGTCAGGTGTATCTTTTTCCGAGCAAATGGGCGTACTGACCCAGCCAGAACAGCGCAGCACAGATACATATTTAAACAAAAAACCCAATAGTTGAATTGATATCTAGACGACCCCCCTCTAGAGGTGAGCCATTTGGCTAAACACGACGAAGAAGAAATCACGTGTCCCGTGTGCGGCAATCCTGTAGGACTGGACGTCCCTGCGTGTCCCCACTGCGGAGCAGAGTTCGAAGAGGACGCGGAGGCCGAGGAAGCGGCCAAAGCCAAGCCTGCTCCTGCCAAGGCGAAGGCCAAGCCCGCGGTCCATGAAGAAGAGGAGGAGATCGCCTGCCCGGTCTGCGGCAAGGACGTCGGCCTTTCGATCCCTTCGTGTCCTCACTGTGGAGCCGAGTTCGAAGAGGAAGAGGTCGAAGAGGTCATAGAGGTCGAGGAGAGGCAGGTCGCAGTCAAGGAAGAGGCCGAGGAGGTCGAGGAGGCGGAAGAGGTGGAGGTCTCGGCCAAGCAGATCGTCGCAAGCATACTCGACATGAAGGTCATCGGGGTCGCGCTCATCCTGCTGGGGATCATAGGGTCGCAGATCGCGTTCATGATCGATTGGTACTGGACATGGGCACCTCCGATCGAGGACAACCTGGGGATGTACGTCGCCATACCCGTCCTCGTGCTCGTCGTGGGCCTGATGGTCTGGTTCCTCGTGAAGAAGGTCGCGTCGGGCCGCAAGAGCAAGCTGCCGAGCTTCGTGCCGACCATGGCCCTCACGCTGTTCCTGTTCGGCATCTTCGCGCTCATCCTGACGCTGCTCTGGGACCCGATCAACTCCGCCCTGCAGGACTCGCAGTTGGGAGTCGCGGGCGGGTTCGTGCTCGTCCTGGTCGTCGGCGTGGGCCTGATGTTCATGGGCTCGAGGGCGCCTGCGAAGGCATCGTGCGACTGATGCGAAATCCAAACCTCTTTCGTCCGTTCTTGTTTTTCTGTTCTTCTCATTTGACCGCGCGGGCCGCTCGCCTCCAGTCAAACGTCCGAAAACGTACCCGGTAGCCTATCATTGCGTTCCGTTCCCTCGCGGGGTTCTGCGAGCATTGAAATAAGATGCTCACGATTCGGAAGCCTGTCACACAAGGGTGCAACCCGTTTGGTATGGTGTGGTGGGGTTAGGCCCTGGGTTGTGTGGGGTCGGCGCGTTCGACGCGCCCCCCCGTTACCCCTTTTTGTCCCGTTTTCGAAGAGGCCCGCGCCCGCGTGCGGGCGTGACCTGGAGACGCGTCTCCGAGCCAGTGTCTCCGTCATAATCCTACCAAATAATTATATACCGATACCCCGATATATTGACAGCGAAGCGGAAGGGATGGATCAGCTCGTGCTGGCAAGCTCATTCAGCCGCGTGTCTGTCTCTTCGGCAAACGCATCCGAAACATGAGGAGTGTGAGACACGCATGGACAAGAAGATCATAGCGATAATGGTGACGCTGGTGGTCGTGGCCGCGCTGGTCGTGGCCTTCGTCATGATCGCCGCTGGCGGCGTCCGGGCATCAGGAGGCTTCACGAAGCTGTTCGATCAGCTCGAGTACAACGGCGACGAGACCTTCCATCAGGAGCTCGAGATGCCCGCTGATTGGGATGCCGGCGACGTGAAGGCGGCTAGCGACAGGATCGTCGACATGGCCTACTACATCGACGAGAGCCATTATACCACGGACGTGTATGTGACGACTCTCTGGTTCCAGTACATCGGCGAGAAGTGGCTGGACACGTCGCGCGGCACATCGTTCTACGTGCCGGTCGCGGATGGGACATTGCTTGTGAACCACGGGCTGTTCTCGATCACGGTATCGTCGGCTACGAACATCTCCGCCCATTATGACGTCGGGGACACGATCACCATAGAGGCGCAGGTCGTTAGCGTCGACGGCGCGCTCGCGTTCAACAACTGGATTGTTGCTGACACGCTTTGAGCTCGCGCCCGCTGACGCCGTTGTCTCCTTCGGCGAAAACCCCTTCCATCTCTGGTTTTCCTCTTTGGCTTTCCGGGCCCCCGGTTCTGTCAAGCCATCGGGTGTTACATGTAGTGCGAAGCGTCAAGACCCTATGCCCTGTTGATGTCACGATGCCAAACATGGCACACACACGGGCCGTCGAGGTCGGCCCGGACGAAGGCAGCGGATCGCGCTCGACATGTGGGATGGATCCATATTCCCGAATGGGCGCGTGTGCGTCATTCGCCTCCTCGGACAGGCCCATCCAGGCGCTGTCCGAAGGGGCGGGCCCGCTGCGACCAGCCGCCTGCGACAGGGCGGCAGGGGGCTTACGGTTCAGCCCCGGCGCGTTCCAGCATGACGTGATGATGGCCCTATACGCCCCCGTGAGTGGCGCACGGCCGGAGCCGAATGGGACGAGTCAGCTGTCGAAGTGGTCCGAGGGATTACCACCCGACTTTTGACAGAACCCGGGCCCCCCTAAGCTTCCTATAAAGACCTTCTGCCAGGCGGTTCGTCCCGAAACAGCTGGCTGGCGAAGGGTTCATATAAGGCGGGCCTACTTTCATTTCTGATAACAGCGCGCTATAACAGGGCATTACTTGCATCTTGTGGCTGAAGGCGGATCGAATTCGTTGAAGGGGAGGAGGGAACAGCCGAGACGCGAGAGCAAAGCTAGTCCCTCTGCGCAGGAGTGCGGAACCGGAGTGCGCAAGAGCAAGGACAGTGGCGACGATACCACTGAGGAGACCAAGGGGCCAAGAGGTCTAACCAACGGTCTCCAGAATTCTCATCATAGCGATCCCGGCACCGCCCGCTCGGGCTCCGGCAGGACCAACGGGCTCACCAACGGACTCACTAACGGTCTTACGAACGGCCTTACGAACGGTCTTACGAACGGGCTAGCGAACGGCCTGCGCTCGATCGCTGCCGGCCTCACGAACGGAAAGACCAACGGGAAGACCAACGGACTCACGAACGGCTTCGTCAACGGCGCGGGCGCCGTCAACGGCTTCAGGATATCTTACCAGCCGAGGCGCATGGGCCCCGGCCCAGCGAGCGTCAGGAAGAAGCTCTTGGTCGTGGGCATCCTCGTGTTGCTCGCGGTGTCCGTCCCGTACGCGCTCGTGTACGCCTTCCCGCCAGACGAGGTCGAGATCGACGGGTACTTCCTCGATTGGCTCGAGGCTCAGATATACGAGGACTCGCCGGATTCGTCCAACCCAGACACGGCCCTCGTGTCGTACGCCATGAAGTACGACTCGAGGGGATCGTACTTCTACCTCGCGACCCAGGGCGACATGTTCGGCGGCCGGGACGGCGGAGCGGACGGGTTCTACATATTCGTGGACACCGACGGCGACAGCGAGACGGGCTACTCCGTGCGCGGACTGGGCGCGGACGCCCTCGTCGCGACCGTCGGATGGAACATGTCCATCGAGCAGGCGGAGACGTTCATGTTCGACCCCGAGGCGAGCAGGTACGACTTCGCTGGCTTCGAGCACTGGTCCGGCGCGTCGGTCGCATTCGAAGGCGGGGAGATGGAGGTCGGCACCGGACTGCTCTCCAACCAGCTGTCCACGGTCGCGGTGTCCGCGAGGCACACCAACCTATCGGACGACTGGTCCGAGGTCAACTTCCTCCCGAGGGGCCCCGCCGTCCGCGCGGTCCAGGACCATGACGCACCCGGGGTGACCCAAGGGCTCAAGGACGAGCGGATGCTGACCGTGACCGTCAGCTGCAAGGGCCCCAGCGTCTGGGTCGAGGGCCTCAACTTCACATTCCTGGGCAACGCGACCCCCGAATCGCTCACCGTCCTGCACGGCCAGGTGACGGTCGGTACCGGCACCGGCCCGCACATCGAGCTCGCGGAGCCGGTCAAGGTCGGCGTTGACAGGGACATCGAGCTGCAGATACTGGCCACTTTCGCCGAGGGCGCCATCCAGGCGTCGTTCGGGCTCGAGCTCTCCGGAGATGATCCATTGGCGCTGTCGGCGAACGCCACTGTCACGGTCAAGACCGTTCAGACTGGCGAGAAGGTGGCCTACATCGCAGAGGCGCCGGCCAAGGTCGCAATCGATGGCGCGTTCGGCGACTGGACCTACAGGTCGTCCGTCTCGGATCCGCTCAGGGACACCGAGGTGAACGGCACGGGCCTGTGGGCCAACGACGACGTCGACATAACGACCGCGAAGGTCGCGGCCGATGTCGGCACCGCCTCGTTCTTCATGTCGGTCGACGGGTCGATGCTCGGAGGCTCGAACGTGCCGTCCAGCCTCGTCCGGTGGGCCGAGCCCGCGGGTCCCGCGGGCAATGTCACCAACATCACGAAGCCCATGATCGGAGCGGACTTCGCGTTCGTGTTCATCGACCTCGACTGGAACGCCAGCACGGGGTTCTACATCGGCGGCTCGGAGGCGTCCGTAGCGGTGGTTGGCAAGGCTGGCAGGATACTCTCCAGCGGCGCGTTCATGTTCATCAACGGCACATGGGTGCCCACGGGAGATGCCCCAGCCGCGCTCGACGACCACAGGCTGGAGGTCAGCGGGTCGTTCGCATCGCTCGGTCTCGCGTACGGCGCTTCGTATCCCGTGACCTTCCTCGCGCAGGACTGGTTTGGGTGCGAGGACAGCTCGGAGATCGCGCTCCCCGCAAGAACCTCCGCGGACACCAGGGGAGTCCCAGGCGTCGTAATAAACGAGATATACAACACCGGCGGCCCGAAGGATTGGATAGAGTTCTACAACACCGCCTCGTACGACATAGACATGGGCGGGTGGACTCTCTGGCTCGACAACGGGCTCTACTTCACCTTCCCCGCGGGAACAATCATACCTGCCTACGGCTTCCTGGTGCTCAGCAACGCCAACTTCGGCACGGCCAGGCTGTATGAGCTGTTGGACGATGGGGGCACCCTCGAAGACGCCGTGATGCTGCCGTCCTCGTGGAGGACCACGTCGTACGGCAGGACGGGTACATATCCATACGACAACTGGACCTGGATGACCCCCACCCCTCTCGCGATAAACGATGGTCAGGTGCCGATACCGGAGTTCGGGGACCTGCTGATACCCCTAGCGATAATGCCTATTATGTTCATCGCCATTAGGCGGTCTAAGAGGGCCTCCCCCGGGCGAGAAGGATAGAGAAGGTACTCGAGATGTCGGTCTCAAACGGTTCCACGGAGCCAGCAGAGGTGAGGGTGGACAGCGAATCGCTCAGCGACCTGCTCAGACCTCTGAGCGAGAGCTCGGAGTCGGTCCGCCCGTTCGTGCCTTCCATCGGCGGCCCGAGGATATACCTACTCTTGCTCTACGCATCGGTGGTCATAGGGTCGTCGATCGAGTTCTTCCTCAGCCAGGAGATATGGTACGGCAACTGGGAAGTCTACAACACCTACGTGTTCTCCGTGTCCGGCGTGTTCGTGCTCATGGGCATGCTCATGCTGTTCGCGACCCGGGGCCCGGTCGAGGAGAGGCACTGGCCTCTCCCGGTCGACAAGCCTACCACTGGCCTGATCGGGCTCGTGCTGTTCGGCATGGGGGGCATCGGCCTCATCGCCATCGGCCAGTCCATCGGAGGCTGGGCCGCGCTGCTCAGCATCATGCTCCTCGCGGGGTTCATGTTCATGGTTCTGGGCTCGAAGGCGATCTCGAGCAAGGACGCCCTCTGGATCGCGGTGTACGGCACGGGTGTCGTCCTCATGACCCTCGTGCCGGTCCACGAGGCGTTCGATGTCGGCAGGAGCGCGGTGGGCGAGTACCCGTTCACCGCGGTCAACCTGCTCCTGCTCGCCGTGGGCATGACGGGCTGCCTGATATCACTGCAGTTCCTCAAGACGAAGGACGGACACCTGGGCGCGTGGCTCCTCGGAGCCATGGTCATCTTCCTCGTGTCGTTCCACGAGCAGGTCGGGATATACTCCTCGGACACCTACGAGAGGTACGACCGCGGGCTCGCGCTCATAGGTATCGTGTTCTCCTTCCTCCCGCTCGTCATGTACATGTGGCGCGAGAAGGAGTACTTCTCCATATGGTCCAAGCTCAGGGGCGCGCACACGATGATCGAGAGCGGGAACTACAAGGCCGCCGTCGAGCACGCGAACGCCGCCCTGAACGAGACCTCGGCCGCGGGCATATCGCACAAGTTCGCGCTCCCCTGGGTCATGAAGGCCGACGCGTACTACCGCATGAGGCAGTACTCCAAGGCGAAGACCAACTACGACATCGCCCTCGAGATCGACCCCGACGACAGCGTCTCGTGGTGCCACATGGGCAACATACAGGCCTTCGAGGGCAAGCGCGCGCTCGCGCTGAGCGCCTTCGACAAGGCGATCAGGGCGGACCCGGACAACGCCTATGCGTGGAACAACAAGGGGGTCGTGTTCAACTCCCTCCAGTGGCCCGAGGAGGCGCACGCGTGCTTCGCCAGGGCCGCGATTATGGATCCGAAGAGCTTCGACGCGCAGCTCAACCTCGGGAAGGTGTGCGCGAAGCTCGGGAGGAGCGACGAGGCCGTGACGCACTACCAGGCCGCGCTCGCCCTGAGGCCGGACTCCAAGGACGCAGCGGAGGGTCTGCGGAACCAGTTCCTCAGGGGCATGTGCATGGACCAGATCAGGGGCTGGGAGCAGCTCGGCATGGACACGACATACCTGCGCTCGCTCCTGGACAAGGACCTGGAGGACTTCGAGAGGAAGTCCAAGGAGTTCATCACGAGCATCGTGGACCAGAAGACCCAGCTCACGATCGGCATGGGCTCTGCGAAGCTGGATGTCAACGAGGCGATCAAGGCCGTCATGACGGTGACCGGGGAGACGGGCGCCACGCTCGACCGGATAGAGAAGGATACCGGGCTACCGAAGGAGCAGCTCGTGCTCCCGATGGCCCTGCTGATGAAGACGGACAGGCTCCACTTCAAGCGCTCGGGCTCGCACGAGGTGTACGTGTCCAAGGGCAAGCTCCCGGAGAAGCCCCCGGAGCCGAAACCGGAGGAGAAGCCCCCGGAGCCCAGGAAGAGGGAGAAGCGGAAGGAGCACAGGGAGTCGGAGTTCGAGCCCACCGCGTCGGTGCTGATGTTCGGCCGGAAGAAGCAGAAGCCAGCATAGTGACGTCGTTGACCGCGGAGTCAACGGCACCACTAGCATTCTTATAGCTCGGTATCCCATCCCGAGCGGAGGGAAGTGTTCCTCCTGGGTATGTTCACGTTCGCGAGATATGCGATCGAGTCGGTCTTCAGGAACCGCAGGCGCTCCCTGTCCGCGGTCGTGGGCATCGTCGTCGCGGTGGCCCTGGTCTCAGGCTCGTTCATCGCGGTCGACTCGTCCGCCTACGGGAGGCTGAGGGCCGCCCTGGACGATGTCACGGTGGACTTCAGCACCCAATCGTATTACTATGATCGGGCCGAGATCGACCCCGCGGAGGACTCGGAGATATGCGCTGCGCTCAAGAGCGTGAGCGGAGTCGAAGACGCGAACGCGTTTGTCAGCATGTCCAATTGGCAGGTCATGAACGAGGAGGGCGAAGCTGCGTATGATTACCCCGATGCGGGTATTGCCCTCCTGAGCGAAGACAGCGACAGGCTACTCGAGGCGTGGAAGGTCGAGGGTGAGCTCCCCGACCCAGGTACCGTGGCCGTGAGCGAGGGCGTCGCGGACTTGCTCCAGATCGAGCTGGGGGAGAACGTGACATGCTCGTATGCTGAGTATCTCGGCTCTGAGTACGTCAACGAGACCTACGTCGAGAAATGGATCTATGTCAACATCAGCCTCGAGGTGTCCGAGATATGGTCCCAGGAGGACCTCGGGGGCGAATACTACTGGGGGTCGGATGAATCGCTGGTCATGGGTGGGGCCCAAGTCCATACCATCCTCAACATCGCGGATTCCGAGCTGGTCATGGGGCCCTTGGACGATGTGGAAGTATACCCGTACGTCGCCAGGTCGTTCCATGTCTGGGTCGACCGCGAGGAGGTGGTCGATGTCGCGGACATCGTGGGCACCGTCGACCGTCTCACGTTCATCCAGAACAGACTGAATCGCGAGGTGTCGTCGTACGATGTCTACTTCATCGAGAGCCCGCTGACATATGCCCTTCGGCAGGTCAACACCGACATCAGCGGGATGAAGTCCCTGTTCTTCGGGCTCTCGCTCCCGGTGATCGGCTTGGGCGCGTACCTTTCGCTCGTCGGGGTCGACCTCGGCGTGTCCGCGCGCAGGAGGGAAGTGGGGATTCTCAAGTCCAGAGGCGCGAGCAACAGACAGGTGTTCGTTTCCCTGTTCATCGAATCAATCGCCCTCGGATGCCTGGCGGGGCTCCTGGGCCTACTGTCAGGCGTGCTCATCAGCAGGTTCCTGGTCGATTCGGCCGTCGTCCTCTCGACATCCTCGACGTCTTCCGAAGCATCGTTCACGGACATATCCATAGGTCTGTCGAGCGTGGTGGCCAGCATCGCGATCGGCATACTCCTCATGGTCGTCTCCGCATACAGGCCGCTCAAGAGGGCTTCGAAGGTCGACGCGGCGGAGGCGCTCCACTACTACATCCGCAAGGAGACCCAGCTGCGCTACAAGGCCCGCTGGGACATCCTCGCCTTGTTGCTGGTCGCGCTCAGCGTCGTGAGCGTCGTCACCAGCCGTGACCCGTTAGGGTACGGCCGGTCGTTCCTCTTCAGCATAATCCTCGGGTTCCTGTGGTTGCTCGGGATCGCGATGCTCCCCGTGATGCCCTTCCTGCTCTCCGCGAGCATCATCAGGCTGCTCACGCGCGGTTCGAGGAGGCTCTACTCGAAGTTCACGCGGATCGTGAAACCCTGGACCAAGGACCTGCACTATCTGGTGGAGAAGAACATAGTGAGGAACCCCAAGCGCGCGTCCAACATGTGCATCATAATCGCACTCGCCCTGGCCTTCGGGCTGTTCATATCCATAACGATGCAGACCACCATGGAGAGGCAGATATCGGCCATCAGGTCGGAACTGGGGTCCGATGTCCGGATCGATGGGTACTCGAGCTGGAACGGCACCTACAGCGAGCTGAACATGTCCATGCTGGACTCGGTCGATTCGTTGGATGGGGTCGCCGGGTCCGCTAGATGCTACAGCTTCTCGTATGATTCAGGGTCGGGATACTACACAGGGGGGTACGCGACCGTCCTGGACCCGGTCAAGTACTGCGATGCGGTGGGCTTGGGCGGCTCTTGGCTGGGCGGAGGCGACAGGGACAAGCTGGAGTCTCTGGAGGACAACGGAACCGCCCTCATATCGTCATCCTATGCCGAGTGGAACTACCTCCTGGTCGGCGATGTCATCGAGGTCCCGTACTCCGACCTCGCGGTCTTCTCGCTCGAGATCACGGGCATGGTAGACGACCTGCCCGGGCTCGGCGAAGGCGTCTTCTTCGGCATCGGGACCGCCGGCATCGTGCCGGAGGCCGCGTTCGCCAGCAGCATCATCCTGTTCGTCGACGTCGAGGATGGGTTCGACCAGTCCGAAGTGGCGGCCGCGGTGGAGGCAGTATATGTCGCCGCTGGCGCCGAGGTCATATGGACGTCCGTTTTCGACGAGAGAGTGGCCGACATCGAGAGCGATCCCGCGTACGGAGCACTATCGGACTTCCTGTACATGGAGTACGCCCTGTCGTTCATCATCATGTGCGTCGGGGTCGGCCTGGTCATATTCGTGACGGTCTCCGAGAGGGAGCGGGAGCTGGCGTGCATCATGGCCAGAGGTTCCTCCAGCTCGCAGATGAGGAAGGTGCTCATGGGCGAGTCGCTCTCCCTTATGTCCATGGGGTTCATAGTGGGGACCAGCGTCGGCATCTTCAGCGCGTTCCTGTTCGATGCCCTCCTGCAGATCGCCGGGGGCGGACGCTTCGAATCCTTCATCATCATCGGCGGGGTGTCCATCGCGATACTGGTCGCGTCGCTGGCGTCGTTCCTGCTCGCATCGTTCCTCGCGACGTACCGCGTGGGCAAGCTCAGGCTCGCAGAGGTCCTCAGGATAAGAGGTGGTTGAATTGGGAGACATAGTGGTCAAAGACCTGATCAAGGTGTACAAGACGGGACAGTCGGAGGTCATCGCCCTAAGGGGCTTGGACTGCACGATCAAGAACGGCGAGATACTGGCCATCATGGGGCCATCCGGGTGCGGCAAGACGACCCTCCTGAACGTGATAGGCGGGTTGGACAGGCCCACGGCAGGGTCCATCATGATCGACGGTTCGAACATCGCGAACCTGACGGACGCGGAGCTGGTCCTCCACAGGCGCGAGAAGGTCGGGATAGTGTTCCAGTTCTTCAACCTCGTTCCGACGCTCACCGCGAAGGAGAACGTCGAGCTGCCCATGAGACTCGCGAGCAAGGACTCCGCGATGCTCAAGGCGCGCTCGGAGGCGCTCGTGCAGCTCGTGGGCATGCAGGAGAGGTCGAAGCACAAGCCGGACGAGCTCTCCGGCGGGGAGCAGCAGAGGATAGGGCTCGCGACGGCGCTCGCGAACGACCCGCCCATCCTGCTCGCAGACGAACCGACGGGCGAGCTGGATTCGGACACGGGCCAGCAGATACTGGTCCTGTTCAAGAAGCTCAGGGACGACTACAAGAAGACCATCGTCATCGTCACCCACGACCAGCGCATAGGCGAGATAGCTGACAGGGTGATGACGATCGTCGACGGCAGGATAACGGGGGAGATGTCGGGCGCGGAGTTCCACACGAAGCGTCTGGCATCGCTTATCGAATCTGCACCTTCCCGAGCTTGAGAAGTGTCTGTAGGGCGTCCTCGGCGGCCTTGTCCTTCTTGTCCTTGTCGTCGAGGGCCTTCCTCGTCGCGAGGTTGACCGTGCGGACGGCCTCCCTCTCGGCCTGCCGCTCCTCGCGCTTCTCGCCCTTGATCTCGATGACCTTCCCGCGGAGATCCTGGGCCTTCTGGTGGACCGCGTCTGCATCTTCCTTGAGCTTGATGAAATCCGCGTGCTTCTTGTCCGCGGCGGCGGCCAGCGCCGCGATGTCCTTCATGACCGCGTTGTTCTCGTCGTGGTGCTTCTGGCTCTCCTCCGAGAACTTCACGACCTGCTCGTGCTCCTTGTCGGCGAGCTTGAAGAGCGTGTCTATGTTCTGGTCGACGCCCCTGACCTCCTTCTGGACCTTCTCCTCCTCCGTGAGGAGCTTATTGAGCCGGTCCACCTCGGTCAGCTTGGCCTTGATCTTCTCCAGCAGCTCGCGCTCCTTGGGCAGCGACATGGGCACAGTCTGCTGCTGGAGCTCCAACATCTTCGCATCGGCGGACACAACGCGGATCTCCGTCTTCAGGTCGCCCAGGGGCCTACCCCTCGCGCCTTTCTTGTATCCGATGAGCTCCTTGGCCTTCTTCTGCAGCTCGTCCCTCTTGGCCCTGTGGACCCGCATCTGGGCCACGAGCGCATCGCGCTTGTCCCTGACCTCCCGGAGCCTCTGCTGCAGCTCGCGCTTCTTTTCGTTCAGGCTGTCTCTTTCGGACCTGAGAACAAATGCCTGTTCGTTTATCTCGTCGCGCTTGTTCAGAAGAGCCCTGAGCTTCAACTCGGCGCTCTGGAGTTCGCTGATCTTCTTCTGCATCAGACCCGCCAGACCCGCTGTACTGGCAGGGGATAAAGGAACTGGGTTATAAGGATTGTTGGCCACCCCAGGAACAGCTCTTGGGCAGCTGGCCAATGAACGGTTCATATATCAGCACCTCGTTTTGGCGTCAGGCGGGCCGCATATGCTCGCCTGCTGGATGGTCTGGGAATGGCGCGCACTCGGTCGAAGGTAACGCCGTTGTGGCTCGATGGAGGACGTGAGTTCATCCGCCCCGAGGACCTCCGTGTGGAGCTCGGTGTGGAGGATGCGGTCATGTGCTTCACAGAGGGCTTCTTCCCGGAGATTGTCAAGGCCGCGGGCATGACCCGGGCGAGGGCCCTCCCGGAGATGGGAGGAGCCATCGAAGGCAAGGTGGGCCCCAGGGTCGCGGTGATTAGGTCCGAGGTGGGAGCGCCCGCAGCAGGCATGATCGCGGAGGTATTGTTCGCGTCCGGTGTGAATCGGCTGGTCATGGTGGGCCTGGCCGGTTCGCTCAGCCCCAGCTGCCCAATCGGGAGCGTGGTCATCCCGACCTGGGGAATCAGGGAGGAGGGGACATCGTATCACTATCTCGAGCCGGATGAAGTCCCGACCCCATCAGACGCGCTCGTGGAGACGCTTTGCGGTCAGCTGAACCCCCTCCGTCCGCACAAGGGCGGCATATGGACGATTGACGCCCCGTACAGGGAGACTTGGTCGAAGGTCAAGGCGTATGCCAAGCGAAGGGCGGTGGCCGTCGACATGGAGACGACCGCCCTGATGTCCATAGCCATGTTCAGGCGTGCCGAGTTCGCAGCCGCACTGGTGATCTCGGACGAACTGCACGAGGGCGTATGGAAGCAGGGTTTCCACTCTCCAGAGCTTGTGCGAGCCCGATCCCGCCTCTGCGCGCTCGTCGGGAAGATGTATCGCTAGACCGCATCGGTGCGCTCAGTCCTAAGTGCATCCCGGGAAAGTCTTTAAGGGACGTCGCAGGTCAAGTCCTTCGGGTCGCCCATGAAAGAAGGCAGATTGGTGAGGGACGAGCTGTCTGGCTCCACGGCCAAGGGCTATGTGTCGCAGATATCCTGTTACCACAGGATCCAGGGTTCGGAGATGTTCCACGAAGCTGCCCTGCTTATCGTCGATGAACTCAAACGAATGGGGGTCAAGGATGCGGAGATCCTGCAGTTCCCTGCGGACGGCAAACAGGAGTTCTGGAACCACCAGTCGTCGCCCGGCTGGGACGTAAGGAGCGCGGAGCTGCATCTCGTCAAGCCCAAGGAGGAGCTGCTGGCGAGGTTCGAGGACATTCCCACGTCACTGCACACCCACAGCCAGGGCACGCCCGAGGACGGCGTGACCGCTGAACTCGTCGACGTGGGCGCGGGGACCTCAGCGAAGGACTACAAGGGCAGGGACGTCAAGGGCAAGATTGTGCTCGCCAGGGGCAAGGGGCATGCTGTTCACATCGAGGCCGTCGTGAAGCGCGGGGCAGCAGGAGTGGTCACGGACACGCTCTCCTACGAGTTCCTTAAGGTCCGCGAGAGCATGGACCTCCCGGACGCTCACAGCTACCAGGGCATCTGGCCGACGTCGGACAATGAGAAGAAAATCCGGTTCGGGTTCTCCCTGAGCAAGCGCCAGGGCGGCAGGCTCAGAAAGTATCTGGCAAGCGGTCAGAAGGTCGTCCTCCGAGCGAAGGTGGACGCCAAGCTGTTGCCAGGCAAGTACGACGTGGTCACCTCAACCATCAAGGGATCCTCCAGGCCCGAAGAGGAGGTCTTCCTAATCGCGCACCTGTGCCATCCCAAGCCAGGGGCGAACGACAACGCCTCGGGCAGCGGTCTGCTCCTCGAGATCGCGCGTACCCTGACCGCTCTGACACGCGCAGGGAAGATCAAGAGGCCGGCGAGGACCATACGGTTCCTATGGGTGCCCGAGACGACTGGGACGGTCGCTCTTCTGGCCACCCGCCCGGACATGTGGGGCAGATTCATCGCAGGCCTGAACCTCGACATGGTCGGAAGTGACCAAGAGGCCTGCAGGTGCACGTTGCACATCACCGTCACACCAAACTCCCTGCCGTCTTACCTGAACGACCTCGCCATACGGGCCATGGAGGATTCGGCGAAGGAGCTCGACCCGCTGACCCAGATCGGCTTGGTCAGCAACTTCCGGTACACGAGATCATCATTCGCCTCAGGCAGCGACCACGCGGAGTTCGTCGCGCCTCCGGTCGGGGTCCCGTGCGTGAGCTTCACGCAGTGGCCGGACAGGTTCTACCATTCCAGCATGGACACGATCGACAGGGTGAGCGAGGAGAGCCTCAGGAGGGTCGGCTGGACGTGCACGATGGTGGTGCTTACGCTCGCGAATGCGGACCAGAGGACCGCGGCCGAGCTGGCGAGCCTGACATGTTCGAGAGGGTCAGCCAGGATAGCGGAGGCGTCAGCGATCGCCTCGCAGGAGCTCCACGCAGCGGCCGACGATTCGAAGGGCGAGGACAAGGCCCGGCTGCTGGCGAAGCTGGCGAGGTACCACCGGAGCAGAATCGAGCATATCGTGAGGCTTGAACAGGGAGCCGTGAGGTCCGTCGAAAGGCTCGGCACCTCAGAGGAGCTCGAGGATCTCATCGCGGCGTCGGTAGCGGACCTTGCCGATGCGAGCGAGAGAGGACTCGGAGGGCTCGAACGGACCGTCAATATCCTCGAGAGGAGCCTGCGGCTGAGGGTCCCGGCGATTGTCCGGGAGACGAAGGCCGAGAGAGAGTCGAGGAAGCTCGTTCCCAAGAGGCTTTTCAAGGGGACGCTGCCTTGGTCTCTGCCCTTCGATTCCTTGGATGAGAAAGGCATGGAGGCCTACGATAAGATCGAAGAAGCGGACTCCGAATTCATGTCCAAGAGGGCGGAGCTGGTCAACCTCATAGACGGCAAGCGGACCGTCTGTGAGATCACGGAGGCGCTGTCGGCGGAGTACAGACCGACCGACCATGCGCACGTGACGAGGTATCTGCGCGACCTCGAGAAGATACGGCTGGTCTCCCTCGTGCCCTTGCGAGCGAAGTGACAGGCTCCGCGGGAGCCGGGGCTCAGCCATCGAGCGGAGTCGATATCCCCAGTCCAGGTTTCGCGGGCGCTACCAGGAACCCGTTCTCGAACACGAGCCCAGAGGACGGGTCGTCGATGATGTTGAAGTGCGAGTCGAGGTCCACGTATCTCACGTTCTCCGAGCTCAGCGCGAAGTGCAGGCCCGCGGCGATGGACACCTGTATCTCGCCCATGCAGCCCACCATCGTGCCGATCCCCGCTCTCTTGGCCAGCTCGTTGATGGCCAGGGCGTCGTATATCCCCGCGCTCTTCATCAGCTTGATGTTTATCAGTCGGACCGCGCGCTCCTTCACGACCCTCTTCGCGTCCGCCAAGGATTTGACGCATTCGTCTGCCATGATCGGCACGGGGCTCTTGTCGGTGACCTTCTTCAGGCCGGCGTAGTCATCGGCCTTCACGGGCTGCTCTATCAGGACGACGCCCAGCGAGTGCATCTCCTGGGAGAACTCTATCGCCTTTTCCACAGAGTATCCCTGGTTCGCGTCCACGCGGAGCTCCACCCTGGGCCCGACCGCGTCCCTCACGGCGGCGACGCGCTTGATGTCGCGACCGAAGTCGAGTCCGACCTTCAGCTTGAGCGCCCTGAAGCCCTGCTTGTAGTGCTGGACCGCCTTCTTGACCGTCAGCTCCTTCGTCTCGATGCCTATCGTCATGTCAGTGAGCATCCTGGTCCTGCCGGAGCCCCCCAGGAACTCGTGCAAAGGCTTCTTCTCACGCTTGCTCAGGAGGTCGTACACCGCCATGTCGACCGCAGCCTTCGCGGCTGTGTTGCCGTTCCCGACCGCGTCCAGCCTCTTGTGCAGCTTGGACATGTCGTCCTCCTCCGTCCCCACGATCTTCTTCTTCGCCTTCGCGAGGTACGCTTCTATGGATTCCAGCGTCTCGTGGGTCACATCGCTCGGGGAGGCGTTCCCGATGCCGAAATCGTCTCCGGAGACTATCTTGACGAGCACGTTCTCTGCGACATCGGATGTGCCCGTGGCGATCTTGAACGCGCAGACGCGCTTGTTGATGAACTGCCTGTACTCCAATGCATCTATCGTGCTCTGAACCCCCTTTCGAGCAGCTTGACCGCGTTGATGTCCTTCTCGAGGCCCATGTTCTCCGCGACAGGGTTGCACTTGGTCCTGAGGAGGTACGCGATGGGTGCGATGTCCGTCTCGGACAGCGATTCGAAGTTGGCCATGCCCTTGGCGATGATGAGGTCGGCGTCCCTGAGCATCCTCCCGAACGGCCCCTTGAGCGAGTCGAGGTCTATGCCGACCGCGAACCCCGGCGCCTCGGCGACCTCGTCGACGATGTCTTCGATGCCCAGGCCCTTGATGTCCGCAAGGGTCGCGTCCGTGAGTATCGGCTTCTCCTTCACGACGAACGTGACCTCCGGACCGAGCCTCCTGATCTCCTTGAGCGCCAGCCGGTCCAGCACGACCTCGCCGCAGTTGTCCGCGAGGTAGACGACCTTCCTCGCCTTCCTGAGGATGGCCTTGACCTTGGGCGTGTCGTCGTGCCCGAACCCTTCGTCGAGGAGGTTCCTGAACTCCTCCCTGAGCTTCGATGGATGGTCGTATCCCGTACCTATCCCGAAGTCCAGCACGTTCCCGACCACTGCGCACAGGAACGCGTCCCTCAGCCTGTTCTTAGATGACCCGACGAACCTCTGGGCGGCCGGGTAAAGCTCCAAGACGACCTCGTTGCTCTTCCGCTTCAGGTCGCTGTAGGGGTCGTCATCGCCGAGCAGCCTGTACGTCTCCCTGTGGACCTTCGTGGCGACGGTCGCGGAGCATACGCCCTCGCTGAAGAGATCGCCCAGCATCATGGCGGCGTTCCTGACGGCGTCCTTGGCCCGCGAAGGGTCCGACTCCTCCGCCTCGAAAAGCACTCGCCTGATCAGGCACGGAACGCATTCGGAGCTCATCTGCATGGCGTTCGCGGGAATCAAGGTGCCCGGATTTAATAGGTCTGGAAATACGGCCTTGTCTCCTCACCTTGATATGCATACATCGCGTTGACCTACTTGCGACATCCCAGGTCAACAAGATGACGGTCACGGTTCAGCAGATGAAGGTGGAGGACCTCCAAGACGTGAAGCGAGTGGACATGATCGCGTGGGGGGAGCTCATCAAAAGGGACTACCCGGACGTCGTCAAGTTCACCTCGCGCACGGACCAGAACATCCTCTCGTTCCTGCACTCGGACGCCAAGGGCGCGTTCGTGGCGTGCGACGATCGCGCCGGGGTCATCGGCTCATCGTTCTGCCATGTCTGGGGCAAGACCGGCTGGGTGGGCCCGATCTCGGTGCTGCCCTCGTACCAGGGCAGAGGGGTCGGCAAGGAGCTGCTCAAGTCCTCCCTCAGGTACCTGGAGGACCGCGCATGCTTCAACATCGGGCTCGAGACGATGCCTGAGAACCAGGTCAACCTGGGCATGTACCTCAAGGTCGGCATGAGGCCCGAGGGGTTCGTGTTGGTCATGGGCAGGAAGCTCGACGAGGTCGAACCTCCCGAGGAATCGTTCGGGGAGGTCACTGTCGATAGGTACTCGGAATCCGACGTCAAGGGCCACTTGCTGGCACAGGTCAAGAGGATATCGAACGCCCTCAGCCCGGGGCTCGACTACTCGTCGGAGGTCGTGCTCACGCAGGAGTATTCGTTCGGAGACACCCTGGTCGCCTCCCACAGAGGCAAGGTCTCCGGGTTCTGCGTGCTCCACACGGTCCCGAGGAGGGAGCAGATGGAGGTGGCCAGCATACGCATCCTCGCCACCGACCCGGCGGTCCAGGACGACATGGTCGGGCCACTCGTCACCGCGGCCGAGATAATGGCCGTGGACGCGCGCAGCCTCGAGATATCCCTGCCCGTGCCTGCGCAGTGCAGGCGTCCCCTGGACATCGCGTTCTCCAGGGACTACCAGCTGGTGCAGGCCTACGCCCGCCTGATGTGGATGGGTGGCTCGAGCGTCACCGAGAAGACGAACAACCTGTGCACGTGGTCAGGCTAGCTCTTCAGGATGCCCAGCTGGGAGAGCTTCTCGGGCAGGTAGGTGTCAGTCACGTAGTCCAGGCCGTACTTCGCGAGCGCCTGCTGCTCCGCCTTCTTGCCTATCTCGAGCATCAGGTCTATCTCGTGCTTCCAGAACTCGTCCTTGAACCTCGGGTCGGTCTTCTCCGCGTTCAGTGCCTGGATGTCCTTGTCGTTGAGATTGTCCGTCGGGAGCTCGTAGTTCAGTATGTCGGATGCAGTGATGCCCACGAACTCGGCAGTCGGGGTCGCGAGGTACTCCGACAGATGGGCCGTCTTGATGGCCCCGAACGCCAGGGACGCGTGTATCCTGAAGCTCCACGGGTCCCCGTCGGTGAAGGACACCACCGGGAGCTTCATCTCCTCGTGCGCGCGCTTGATGAACCTGCGCGTGCTCCTCGCGGGCTGCCCCTTGAGGTGCACCAGGATGGCGTGCGCGTCCTCGTCGAACTTGTTCTCGACCAGCCTGTCGAACATACCGCCGGTCTCGATCGCGATGATGAAGTCGGCGTCGCAGTCGATGAAGTTGACCTTCTCCTTCTCGACGTTGTACGGGATGCCGTACCCCGAATCGCCGACATCGTCCCTGCAGTTGATCTTCTTCTTCTTGCCCTTCCTGTCGAGCTCCTGGATCGTGATGTTCCCGATGACCCTCGCCCCGTCCTCCTCGGGCCTGAGCTTGAAGTCCTCCCTCATGCAGGTCGTGATGATCTCGAGGTCCTCCGCGAGCATGTTCGACTCGTCCTGGGCGGAGAACTTGGCCTTGTCCCAGCCCTCGGAGATGTAGTACATCTCCCTCAGGGTCGAGCTCTTCTCGGCCTTGATCATGTCCTCGATGAACTCGAGCATGTACATGGTCCTGAGGAGCATCTGCGCGCCCGTGAGCTTCTTCGCGGACCTCGCGCCCATCGCCTTGCCGTACTTCCAGACCGCGCTCTTCGGGTCGAACCTGATGTTGCTCTTGGTCCTGAGCGGGATCATCATCTTCGGTATCTTCCCACCGTCTATCTGGTCGTAGACGCTGCCCGCGATCTCGGTGAGCTTCTCGACTGCCTTCTGGTGGCGCTCCTCATTCTTCATCTTTGATCGCCTCCGTGCCCTCGTCGTAGTCCACCTCGCCATCCTCGCCTTCCTCAGCGGGCTCCTCTGGTCCCTCCTCGGTGATCTTCAGATGCTCGAGGTCCCAGTCTCCCGGGAGGACCTCGACCCCTATGACCGAGGCGGCGTCTATCCCGCTCACGTACACCTCGTTGTCGGTGTACTGCTCCTGGGCGAGCCCGGCCAGCTCGAACTTGAGCTCGAAGATCCCGGTCGATGCTATCCGCTTGATGTCCCAGGTGACCTTGTTACCCTCCCGGACCTCGATCGGCTGCAGCGCGAGCGTCTTCTGATCGACCTTGTCGTATGGGACCAGCATGTGCAGGTGGAAGCTCTGGGTCTTGGGCGTGTAGTTGTATATCTTAACCAACACGTGGTGCTTCTTCTTGTCGTACTTGACCTCGTCGTCCACCCAGACGACGTTCATGATCTTAGTGATCGTGCCCGCGATATCGGGCACCGGCTTGCCGACGATCTTCGCACTCTTCTGCGCGATCATCGGGATGATGTCTTGGACAATCTCGAACTTGACCCTCGCCTTGCCCTTCTTCGCGGCCTTGTTGAGGTGCGTCTTCAGCTTCCTCGCGCAGGCCTTCAGGGCGAGCTCGATCTCCTCCTTGATCTCGGGTATGTTCGCGACGGCCTCCTTCGATTCGGATGTGAAGGGTATCTTGGTCGACGCGACGTGTATCATGATTATCGCGGGCCCGAAAGGTATCCCCTGGCCGCCCCTCTGCTCCAGACCGTACCTGCGCCAATCGACGTTCTCGACTGCCTGGGTCATGGCGCACGCTCCCTGCTGGTACATCAGGGGCACGCGGTTGGCGAACCTGAGTATCTGGACGGAATCCTCCTTGCTGAGTTCCCCGCCGTACACGATGCCGACCTCGATGATGAACGGGTTGCCCCCGTACACCTTCGGCTCCCTCGTGATCGGGGGCGCGTAGAACTCCGCTTTGAGATTCCCCAGGACGTTCTTCAGCCCCTTCCTGATGAGCGTCTCGCCGATCGGCGAGAGGCAGTCTGTTTCGGGGGCCATGATCTTGACCTTCTTGATGGCGTCGAGGGTTGCTCCTGCCTGCTCCAGCGTCATCTTCCCGGGGTCCATCTCCGACGGGACCGTCGCGAGCTCGCATATCTCCCTCGCGACCCTGTAGGATATCCTTGAGAACTCGGTGTTCAGGAAGCTCGTCATCTTCCTCGATTCGGTGTACTTGGCCATGCTGAGGAACTCGCCCAGCTCCACGCCCTCGGGATGAGGCTTGACCTCCTTCGTGGGCGGAGGGACAGTCTCCGAGGCCCTCTCGAAGACCACGGCGTTCCCCTCGGGCGGTGTGAAAGTGATCTTGGCGTGCGGGTTGACGATCGCGACGCCCTTGAGGTACTCGAATATGGACTGCTTCCCGCCGATGTACTTGCCCTTGACGTTGACCTCGAACCTGGTCCCGTGGGGCTGGGGCCTGTCCCATATCACGAAGTCCTCGCTGATGATGTCCGGCTTGTTCTTCTTGGTGTCGAGTATGAGCTCGCACTCGTAGGCAACGTCCTCGTCCGATATCTTCGACCTGACCTTCGCGGCCTTGCCGGTCGTGAGCTGGCCGTACATGACGACCGCGGACACGCCTATGCCCTGCTGCCCTCTCCTCTGGGCCCTCGTGTGGAACCTGGAGCCGTACAGTAGCCTCGCGAAGACGTTCGGGACCTGCTTCTTGACGATCCCCGGGCCGTTGTCCTCGACTATCACCTTGTACTCGGTGTTCTCCACCTTCTCTATCTTCACGGTGATCTCGGGGAGCACGCCCGCGTCCTCGCACGCATCGAGGCTGTTGTCCACGGCCTCCTTCACCGACGAGATCAAGGCCCTCGTGAGCGAGTCGAAACCTAGAATCTGCTTGTTCTTCTCGAAGAACTCCGAGACTGAGATCTCCTTCTGCTTCTTCGCCAGTTCATGGGCTATAGATTCCAATCGGTCAAGCCCCCGGTAGGGAGCGAAAAGCGGTGTGAGCCCGCGTGCATCCCAGATGCACCCAATGGCCTACTGGAATAAAAAAGTGTTGCGCCGGCTGCTATGGCTCTCCTCCTTCGTAGGCCTTGTCGAAAGCCCCGGAGAATACTCGGACGTGGAGACGGCTAAGCACAAAGAGGAGGATGATTGCAAGCGATGAGGCAACCAGAATCACCACCGCACCGACCCCTGGGAACGGAGAGTGCACCAGGAGGCTCATGGCCCACCATCCGAAAGGGCTCATAGGAGCAATCACCGCAGCGGCCGCAAGGGATATGATCGATCGGATTCCGACGATTGCGTGCAGGAATGCAGCTATCGTGACGAAGATCAGTGTGGCAGCCACCAGCACGATGCCGATTGAGAAGTCCCTGAGGAGATAGTGGTCGTCCACATTCTCATAAAGGAACGCGAAGTCTATCACTCCGCCTGCTGCGGCCACCAAGGCCGCCGCCAGAACGACCGTGCCGACGAAGACCCATGGGTCATTGGAGATATCCCCCAACCCTCTCTTCTTGAGAGCGAACGCCGCATAGACAGCTGCGGTGATCAGGAGCAGATCCGTGCTGAAGTTCACCGCGATGAGGATAAGGATTCCGCTGACAGGGTCCTCCAGCCTTGGCTCGACCCTGATGTTGGCCGATACGTTTCCGGCCAGGGCCAGGACCAGCCCCGCCCCGAGCAACCACTTGACGCCCGCGTCGAAGATTCCCCTGATGCAGACCACCTTCGCCAGACCCACCCAGCAGGTAAATGATGCGCGTACCCCTATAATAATCTCTTCAGCGCGTTGACCTCAGAGTCAATGCTCATGTCCGGCGGAAACTCGTCCTGGTAACCAGATTCTGCTCAGTCGAACTTATCGCCGCACTTAGGGCACTTGGTGGCGTCCGCGGGCACGTCCGCTCCGCACTCGGAGCACACGAAGGTGTCGCTGGTCTCGGCCCCCTTCGGCTTCGCAGGGGTCGTCGCCTTTGCCTCCTCCTTCTGCTCCTCGTCCTTCTCCCCCTCGAACTTCTCGCCGCATTTCGGGCACTCGGTCGCGTCCGCGGGGACGTCCGCTCCGCACTCCGAGCACACGAACGAGTCCTTGCTCTTTTCGTCGAGCCCCATCGCCTTCCTCAGGTCCGCGGCCTTCCTGTCGCCCTTCGACCCCTTCGAGATGTCCTCGTCCGTCTTCTTCCTCTCGATCTCCCACTTGGAGATGGCCTTCTCGCGGTACTGCCTCGCTCTGCGGGTCCACCAGATCATGAAGACCACGATGGAGTAGATCGGGATGAACTGGGCCAGGATGATCAGGTACGCGGTCAGGACCATGGGCCCGACCATCGCGCCTGTGTTGTCCGAGATCGGTCCGGTCGAGCCAGTCGCGATGTAGTCCGTGCCGGAGTCGGTCGTCAGGTTCGTCGAGAAGTAGTAGTAGTTGATCGCACGGCTGACCGTCGTCTGCGCAGTGTACACTGCATGCGTGTCATTACTGAACAGGAGAGTCATCGTGTAGTTGTCGAGCTGCAAATCGTAGGACGTGAAGATGTTCCCCGTGTATCCCACGAGGGTGAGGTTGACGGGCTCGATCGTGGTGGCCGTGAGGTTCGCATGGACCACCGCAGTGAACGTGTACGTGATCGAAGTGTCTCCCGTGGCCGGCGACACCGAGCCTGTGAGGCGGCCGTCCTCCGACTCCGCGGGCACGATCTCGAGGCTCGTGAAGTAGTCGATGTACACGGCGGTCTGGACCGCCCCGCACACCACGGCGCCGACCAACCCGAATATGATCAGCTTCTTTGCGTTCTTCACGTCGAGGGTCCAGAAGACCCAGAGCATGAACAGCGGGGGCAGGAAGTTCATCAGGCAGGTGCCCGCGAGCAGTGTGACTACGAGGTAGTAGAACCCGGCCGTGAGCAGGATGGCCGCGGGTATCGCGTAGGGCGTCTTCGAGAACTTCTTGATATTTTCTTTTATCAGACGCTGGATGCGCGCGAAGGTCGTTTCGGGCTCCTGCTCTCCCATGCGCGAGGCAACTTTGTCTTTGGATAAAAACCTTGGTCTTCGGGTCGTGTTTTGGAGAGAACAGTTATATAGTGAATTCCGCAATCGAAGCCCCTTCCCAAAGGAGGCCCCAGCCTTGAGAACCGCGGTCATAGCAGTAGGAGGCAACGCTATCCTGAAGTCGGGCGAGAAGCCGACCCAGGAGAACCAGATGAAGAACGTTGCCGTCACTTGCAGGGGCCTGGCTGACCTCATCCAGAAGGGCTACGACATCGTCATATCGCACGGGAACGGCCCCCAGGTGGGGGACATCCTGCTCAGGAACGACATCGCGAAGGGCGAGATCCCGCCGATGGCGATGGACGTGTGCGTCGCCGAGAGCCAGGGCCAGATAGGCTACATGATGCAGCAGGCGCTCTCGTCCGAGTTCGTCCGGAGGCGCATGGACAAGGTCGCGGTCTCTCTCATCACACAGGTCATAGTGTCCGGGGACGACCCCGCCTTCAAGAATCCCACGAAGCCGATAGGGCAGTACTACCAGGAGGAGGAGGCCAAGAGGCTCGAGAGGGAGAAGGGCTGGAAGATGGTCCTGGACAAGAATCGCGGAGGGTACCGCAAGGTCGTGCCCTCCCCGGAGCCCACGGGCATAGTCGAGAGCAAGCCCGTCCGCAGGCTCGTGTTCGGAGGCATCGACCAGGCGGAGGTCGTCATCGCATGCGGCGGAGGCGGCATCCCCGTGGTGAGGCGCGGGGACGGCTACAAGGGCGTGGAGGCCGTGGTCGACAAGGACCTCGCTGCTGCCATGCTCGCGAACAGCATCAACGAGAGGTTGTTCGTGGTTGCCACGGACGTCCAGACCGTATTCATCGACTTCAACAAGCCGACCCAGAGGCCGCTCACCCGAGCGACTCTTTCAGAGGTCAAGAAGTACTACGAGGAGGGACAGTTCCCCCCGGGGAGCATGGGCCCGAAGATACTCGCGGCCATAAGGTTCCTCGAGGGCGGAGGGGAAGAGGTCGTGATCACCGCCACCGAGAAGCTGGTCGAGGCATTGGAGCAGGGCGCTGGAACACATATTTATCGGGACGATATTAGGCACTGAACTCATGGCCCCAATCGAAGAGCAGATCAAGGCGATCGAGGACGAGCTGGCCAAGACCCAGTACAACAAGAATACCCAGCATCACATCGGCAAGCTGAAGGCCAAGATGGCCAGGCTCAAGGACGACCTCGAGGTGCGCAGGTCAAAGGGCCCCAAGACCGCGGGCTACGCCGTCAGGAAGTCCGGCCACGCGACCATCGCCCTGGTGGGGTTCCCGAGCGTGGGCAAGTCCACCCTCCTGAACAAGATCACCAACGCCAATAGCGAGGTCGCCGCGTACAAGTTCACGACCATCACATGCGTCCCCGGGCTGCTTGAGCACAGGGGCGCCAAGATTCAGGTGCTCGACCTGCCAGGGCTGATCAAGGACGCCTCGAAGGGCAAGGGCCGCGGGAGGGAGGTGCTGTCCGTCGTCCGGTCGGCGGACCTCATACTGCTCATGATAGATGTGTTCGAGACGAACATCGAGGTCCTGGTCGAGGAGCTGAAGATCGCGAACCTGAGGCTCAACCAGCGCGCGCCCGATATCGTCATCGCGAAGAAGAACAGGGGTGGTGTCATCGTCAACTTCACGACCGCCCAGTCCACGCTCGACGAGGACCTCGTCAAGGAGATGATGAACGAGTACGGGCACATCAACGCGGACATCGTTATCAGGGAGAACATCGTCGAGGACCAGCTGATAGACTACATCTCAGGCAACAGGCTGTACGTCCCGGCCGTCGTCGCGATAAACAAGACCGACCTCGTCAACGACGCGTACATCGCCCAGCTCAGGAAGCGGATAGGCAAGGGCTGGAAGATCGTTCCCATATCAGCCGAGAACGGGAAAGGCCTCGAGAAGCTCAAGGACGAGATATTCGACTCGCTCAGGTTCATCAGGATATACATGAAGCCCCAGGGGCAGGAGGCCGACATGGTCGATCCGCTCGTGATCAAGGACGATTCGGATGTGGGCATGATATGCGACTCCATCCACAGGGACTTCAGGAAGAACTTCAGGTACTCCATGATCTGGGGCAAGAGCGCCAAGTTCCCCGGGCAGATCGTGGGCCTGGACCACAAGGTCTCCGACCAGGACATAGTCACGATCATCGTGAAGAGATGAGCCGAGGACGGCTCGCGCTCGTCATGGGTTCTGTAACAAAAGTGGATGTTTAAGGGGTTTATGGTGTGGATGAAGAAAGCCTTCAGGCCTTCTTCATCAGCTTCATGAATCCGCCGCCCTCGTGTATCTCGAGGTTCTTAGATGTCAAGATCGACTCGAACTCTGGCCAGTCGATGACCTCTACCCTCGGGCTTCCGCCCCTGGTGAATTCGATCTCTGTCGTCCCTCTGACCTTTCCAGGCCTGAGGCTCTTCTCGGTCGCAATCTCCTTTGCCCTGTCGAGAGCTATTGGCTTCATCGGCATGTGCATCCCTCAGATTATGTCAGTCGGATCCCTTCCGACGGATGTGTAATTGCCGTCCGACATATAAAGCCCTTTCGCTGGCCCAATCAACAGCGCTATGCTGGCTATGTGTGGGGCTCTCGTCGGACGAATGTCCGCTTGGTATCAGAACAGCGTTAGCAGCATGAGCGTGGACACGAACAGGGTCGCCATGGCTATCGGGAAGCCGACCAGTGTGAACTTCCAGAAGTTCACCTCGACCCCCATACCCTCCGCCTTCTCCGCTACGATCACGTTGGCGGCCGCGCCCAGTATGGTCGCGTTGCCCGCGAGCGTGGAGCTCGAGGCGAGCGCGATCCACAGGTCCGTCTCGGAGACAGGGATGAGCTCGCTCAGCAGCATCACAGAGGGCACGTTGCTCAGGAGGTTCGAGAGGAACGCGCTCAGCGCCGTGAGCCACTCCACGGTCGGGGCTCCTCCATCCCCGAACCCGGGGAAGAAGTCCTTTATCTCGGTGAGCAGGGACGAGTCCCTCACTCCCCGGAGCACGACGAACAGCCCCACGAAGAAGAGTATGATCGACCAGTCCACCCCGGAGAGCATCTCCTTCGCCTTGACGTTCGAGACCAGGGGGACGAAGAACAGGGATGCCACCCCAGCAAGGAACGCGATGATGGCGATCGGCGTGCCGAGCACGTGGCTGGCGACGAAGGCAGCGAACGTGAGCGCGGTTATCCCGAGGAGCGTGTACAGCCCGAGCTTCCTCTCCTTTAACTTCCTGAGGCCGGAGGTGGCCACGGCGTCTCCCTTGACGATCTCCTCGGAGAAGGCCTTCCAGCCGTCCGCGAGTATCTTCCGCCTGAACTCTTGGGCGCTCCCCTTCTCGATGTCCTTCCTGAATGCAAGGTACAGGATGGCGATCGCGATGGCCATGCACGCGATGGACACGGGCACGAGCCTGGCCGAGAAGTCCACGAACGAGATGCCCGCCTTGGTCGCTATGTACGCGTTCTGGGGGTTGCCCACGACGGTGGCGACGCTGCCAATGTTCGCGGCCACCGCCTCGGCTATGAGGAACGGCACTGGGTTGGACTTCAGGAGCCTGCAGGTCCTGATGATGATCGGGGTGAACAGCAGCACGACCGTGTCGTTCAGCACGAGCGCGGAGAGCGTGCCCGTCACCGCCATCGTGAGGACGAGGAACCGGAACTGGTTCTTGGAGTACTTGATCATCTGGAGCGAGACCCATTCGAAGAACCCGCACAGCTCCAGGCCGGCCACGAGTATCATCATCCCGATGAGCAGGAGGATGATGTCCATGTTGATCGCGTCCATGGCCTCGGACGGCCCGACGACCCCGAACACGATCATCATGCCAGCGCCAAGAAGGGCGGCCGCTGGCCTCTCTATCTTGATCCCGGGGAACCGCCTGATCGAGATTAGGGCGTATGTGACGAGGAATATCGCGAGCGCGACCCAGAGCGTGTCCATCCGAGGTAGGGAAGACGGAAGCTGGATATCAATCTCTCCTCCCAAAAGGATTAAGAAATGGGAGCCCTTATTGCGCTCGATGATTCAGCGTCCCAGGGGTACCAGGGACTTCGGTCCGGCGGAGATGGCCAAGCGCAGGAAGACCGAGCAGGCCATGCGCGAAGCGTGCGCAAGGGCCGGCTTCGGAGAGGTCGTCACACCGACCTTCGAGCATACCGAGCTGTTCACCCTGAGGTCTGGCCAGGCCGTAATCGACGAGATGTACGCCTTCAGGGACAAGGGCGACAGGGAGATGGCCCTGAGGCCCGAGATCACTGCATCAGTCATCAGGTTCTTCGTCAACGAGCTGTCCAACCTGCCCAAGCCCCTGAAGCTCTACTACGTCGGCAATTGCTTCAGGTACGAGAACCCCCAGAGCGGCAGGTACAGGGAGTTCTTCCAGCTCGGGGCCGAGTTGATAGGGGCCAAGAACCCGGAGACGGACGCCGAGGTCATCGCACTCGCAGTCAACTGCATAAGGGCCGCCAGGCTAGAGGACTTCGTGGTCCGCGTCGGCCACATCGGCATCCTGAAATCCATGGTCCGCGAGGAGATCAAGGACGAGGCCGTCGCTGCCGAGGTCCTGAGGATGCTGGACAAGGAGAACTTCGACGCGATGGGCGACATGTTCGATGCGAAGGCCCTCCCGAGGAAGCTCTTCGACAGGATCACAACCATGGCCGAGACCAAGGGCGGGGTCGAGGTGCTCGACAACCTCGAGAAGTCCGAGGCGACGGACTACCTCAGGGAGGTGTTCTCCGTGCTCAAGCTCTACGGGATCGAGGACTGCCAGGTGGATCTCGGTATCGTGAGGGGTCTGGACTACTACACCGGGATGGTCTTCGAGATAGACGCGCCGAGGCTGGGCGCGGAGAAGCAGATCATGGGCGGTGGCTCGTACACACTGTCGGAGCTGTTCGGCGGGGAGCCGGTCTTCAGCACGGGCTTCGCGATCGGGATCGACAGGGTGATGCTCGCGCTCGATGCGGAGAGGCCAGCTGTCGAATACATTCCTCTCGATGCGTATGTGATCCCAGCGAAGGACGACATGCGCAAGTACGCCTTCGGCATCGTCGCCAGGCTGAGGTCTCAGGGGGTCAGGGCGGACGTCGACCTAATGCGGCGCACGATGAGCAAGAATCTGAAGTACGCGTCCGCCGTGGGCGCGAGGTTCGCGGTCATCGTGGGCAAGGAGGAGATGGCGAAGAGGTCCGTAACGCTGAGGGACATGAAGTCTGGCGAGCAGCGCCTGGTCCTGGCCGACAATCTAGGCGACGAGATCCTGGCGTCCTTAAGTTAGAGCGCGGCCTGGCGGATGGTTGCGCCACCCCAACAAGATACATATCCCGGCCCTCCATTCTCAGAGCCGAAAGGCGCAAGGTGGGTTCGGATGTTCGATATCGTTCGTGAGATGCGTGAACGGGACGGCGCGGTCGGGGGCTTTGCGGTCTTCGACGAGACTGACACGCGCGTCGGATTCATGGATTTCACGCGGTCGGGAGAGCACGATGTCGTGGCGGAGAGCGCATGGGGGCGCCTGGAAGTTCACCATACGGAGGGCGAGACTGGGGAGAAGACCGTGTCCCTCGACGGGAAATCTCTTGCTTCTCTGGTTTTCGCCAAGATGTACATGAGGATGAACCTGAGAATGGCATCGGGACAGGAGATACCGTTCAAGATGACGCTGTTCACGAATGTCCTCCATCACGAGAGCGATCTGGGAGACTTCAGGTACAAGGTCAGGATGCCTGGCGCGAAGGGAGGAGCCGCCAGGTGTAGCGTTTCAGTCAAGGCATCCTATTCAGTGAGGGCCGAGGACGTCGTTCTCGTGTTGCTCGCGTTCTATGGCTACCAGTGCCAGTCCGCTCGGGACGTCATGGAGGCAATGGATAAGGTCCCCTGAAGAGTGAATTCTGGAAAATTGAATGTCCCATCCGGAACCCTTCGGCGATCCCGGATGGTTTGGAGTTTTAGGTGCGTGCCTACGGGAAGAAGCCCCTGACCTTCGTCGCGTCCGCGACCCTCTTCACTGCGACCAGGTATGCCGCGTCCCTCATGTTGCACTTGTGCTTCTCCTTCATATCCCACACTTCGTGGAACGCCTTGGTGATCTTCTGGTCAAGGCGCGTGTTGACATCTTCCTCGGTCCAGTAGTAGTTGTAGTTGTTCTGGACCCACTCGAAGTAGCTCACCGTGACGCCGCCGGCGTTCGCCAGGACGTCGGGCAGGACGAGCACACCGTTCTTGTACATGATCGCGTCGGCCTCGAAGGTCGTCGGACCGTTCGCGCCCTCACCGGAGATCTTGGCCTTGATCCTGCCAGCGTTCTCCTTGGTGATGACGTTCTCGAGGGCGCAGGGCAGCAGGACGTCGACCTTGAGCTCGAGGACATCCTCGTTGCTGATGGGCTTCGAGCCGGGGAATCCCTTCACGGCGCCGGTCTTGACCTTGTGCGCCCAGACCTCCTCGTACTTCAGGCCCTTCTCGTTCATGATCCCGCCCTGGGAGTCAGTGACCGCGATGACCTTGGAGCCGAAGTCGCGCTCGATGAGCTTGTGGGCGAACGCGCCCACATTGCCGTAACCCTGGATGGCCACGGTCGCGCCCTTCAGGTTCATGCCGATCTTCTTCGCGGCCTCCCTGACGCAGAACACGAGACCTCTGGAGGTCGCCTCGGGTCTGCCGAGCGAGCCGCCGATCTCCCGTGGCTTGCCGGTGATGACGCCCGGGACGGCGAATCCCATGGCCATACTGATCGTGTCCATGATCCAGGCCATCTCGCGCCCGCCGGTGTTCACATCAGGCGCCGGTATGTCCTTCATCGGGCCGATGATGAGCGATATCTCGGAGGCGTATCTCCTGGTCATCCTCTCGATCTCGCCCACGGACATCTGCTTCGGGTTGCATATGATGCCGCCCTTCGCGCCACCGTAGGGGATGTCGACCGTCGCGGTCTTCCAGGTCATCCATGAGGCAAGTGCCCTGACCTCATCGATGTCCACCTGCGGGTGGTATCTGATACCGCCCTTGAAGGGACCGCGCGCCTCGTTGTGCTGGACCCTGTATCCTGTGAAGACCTTGACCGCGCCGTTGTCCATCTTGACCGGAAAGTTCACCGTGAGCTCCCTCTTCGGGCTCTTCAGGACTTCTACGATTCCCGCGTCGAGACCCAGGGTCTTCCCCGCCTTGTCGACCATCTTCTTCATTTCCTCAAATGGATTCGCTTTAGCTGCCATTCTAACACCATTGACCTATCTCAACCGCGCCTCAGGCTGCGTGGCGGCGGTCTGAGTATGAATGCGCATAGCTCGATTCGATTTAAAGGTTCCTCAATTACTAGGCTTTCCTTCTGGACATGTGCCGAAATCCGAGCCCCGATATTCATACTTCGTTCGAAGGATTGGGGCTTGACTTGGACAGGCTATTTATGCAGCAGGGCCGGGATTCGAAAAAGAGTCGTCCGCGGGTTGGTATCGACACAGGGCTCCGAATTACAGAACCGTCCATGCTCATCTCAAGTCGAAGCCGACCAGAATCGTCGCCAGCTTCGGGTCGTCGTCCAGGCCGGTCGACCGCTTGATGTGCATGTCGCCGAGCGTCGAAGGGCTCGACGAGACCACCATCGCGGTGCCCTCCATCTCCTCTACCTCCCTGAACGGCACTGGCGGCAGGACGAACCTCGCCTCCCCCTTCGCCTTCCCGTCGTAGAATATGACGAAGTCCTTACCGAGCCGGAGCATCCTGACGCCGGGTTCCGCCTTCGCGGTCTCCCCGCGGAGCAGCTCCTTCCCTATTACCTTCCCGCGCTCGTCCACGAGCAGCACAGTCGCGTGCGGAGGGGGCCTGAAGGTCTTGTCCTTCACGATGCAGGCTACATGCGTCCTGCTCAGGCACTCGAGCACCCCGTCGTTGTGCACCCTCAGGGGGCCTCTATCGCCGGCCTGCTTCTCGATCTTCGCCAGCTCCCCACGCGTCCTCCGGTCCAGGTAGAACGCCTTCTTCACGCCCTTGAGTGCGGAGATGGTCCTCAGCACCTCTTCCAGCCGGTCCTTCTCCGTGGCCTTCGTGATCGTCAGTTCGCCCACCCTCGTGTCTCTACCTGGGCTGAACGGGTTCCGTGTGGGTCAGCGCGTGCAGCACGTGCGCGACGAGGAGGTCCTCGGGGATCGCGCCCGTCAGGTCGAACTTGTCGTTGATCACGATCTTCGGGACGCTCATCACGGCGTGCTTCTGCGCGAGCGGGACGAACTCGTTCGTCTCGATCACGTCTGCCCATATCATGTCGCTCTCGATCGCCAGCCTGTGCGCCAGCCTCACCGTCGCGGGACAGTACGGGCACGTGGGCGTGACGAACACCTGGATCTGCACCGACTGGTCCAGGTTCCTCAGCGCGTCCTTCGTCTTCTGCGACAGCCCGCTCTCGCCCTTGGAGACGTCTATGATGGCCCCGATGAGCGAGGAGAACTCGTACCCGGACGGCATCCCGTAGAACCGTATGCCGTAGTCCTTCGCCCCTATGACGGCCATCGCCGGTATCTTGTCGATCCTGAACTCCCTGGCCTTGACATGGTCCTTCACGAAGTCGTACACCTCGAGCTTGATCTTCGGGGATATCTCCGCGAGCTCCTTCGCGACCTCGACCGTCTCCTTGCAGAACATGCACGGCATGTCCTGCGTGAAGACGACGAGGCGCACGTCGTTCACGAGCTTCGATCCGAACTCCTTCGCGAGGAAATCCCTCTCCTTCTGCTGTATCAACGCCGTCTCAATCACCTCCTCGGGTTCCTAACTCCTGTCGATCTCTACATCGACCTTCGTACCCTGTCGGACGCTCGCCGTCGCGATGCAGAAATCCTCGAACATGCCCAGGCACCGCTCCAGCTTTTCTCGGTCAACAGGGTCGACCGTCGGCTTCATTCTGACCTTTATGGATTCAATCCGCCATCTGCCCTTCTCGTTCCGGGCGAGGCTCGTCTCAACATCGGTCGAAAGGTCCTTCGCCTTCACCCGGGACTTCTCGAGGCAGAAGAGCAGGCTCGCGCTCATGCAGTGTCCCACCGCCGCGGAAAGCATCATGGACGCGTTCGGGGCCTCGGACTTCCCCAGGGGCGCGGGCTCGTCCATCTGTATCGTGCCCTTGCCCCACTCGTCGATGGATATCTCGTACTTGTATCCATCCACGCGTCTGAGGTGCGTGTGTATCTTCTCGTTCATGCCCTCGCCTCGCCGTCCAACCTAATCGCCACGTCGGCCTAAGACTTTTCGACGTGCGCGCTGGCGCGCATGTGCTACCCAGGCCCGCTTCAAACGGCAAGTTAGAAATACGAAGGAGCAGGATGCTCGAACCCCCTTCGAAGGGGAGGTCTCCCGGACATGAAGACCCGACTTGAACACGATTCACTGGGCGAGCGCGAAGTGCCCGAGGATGCGTACTACGGCATACAGACGCTCAGGGCGACAGAGAACTTCCCGATCAGCGGCATCATGGCGAGGCCGGAGTTCATCAACGCGATGGCGATGGTCAAGAAGGCAGCCGCGATGGCGAACATGGACGTCGGATGGCTCGAGCCGTACATCGCCGAGGCGATCATCGCCGCGTGCGATGAGATACTCTCGGGGAAGCTCCACGACCAGTTCGTGGTCGACGACTTCCAGGCGGGTGCGGGCACGTCGTTCAACATGAACATGAACGAGGTCGTCGCGAACCGCGCGCTCGAGCTCCTCGGGAGGAAGAAGGGCGAGTACTCGGTCGTCCACCCGAACGACCACGTGAACATGGCGCAGTCGACCAACGACACCTACCCGACCGCGATGCGCCTCTGCATACTCATCATCGCCCAGCAGCTGCTCGACAACCTGGACAACCTCAGGAGGGCCTTCGCCAAGAAGGGGAACGAGTTCGACCGCGTGCTGAAGTCAGGCAGGACGCATCTCATGGACGCGCTCCCGATCACGCTCGGCCAGGAGTTCACAGCGTACTCGGTCGCGATCAAGAAGGCCAGGGACCAGCTCAAGGGCAAACTGAAGCTGCTCGAGGAGGTCCCGCTCGGCGCCACCGCCATTGGCACGGGCGCGAACACCCACCCCGACTACCACAGGCAGGTCGTGAGGCACCTGCGCGAGATAACAGACCTCAACCTGATCGAGGCCGAGGACCCGAGGGAGTCGCTCCAGAGCAGGCTGGACTTCTCGAGCATATCCGGCGAGCTCAAGGCGCTCGCGCTCGAGCTCATCAGGATATCGAACGACCTCAGGCTCATGAACTCCGGTCCCGTCACGGGTTGGGGGGAGATACGCCTCCCCGCTACGCAGCCCGGCTCGTCCATCATGCCCGGGAAGGTCAACCCGGTCATGGCCGAGTGCATGAACATGATATGCTTCCAGATCATGGGCAACGACATCGCGGTGTCCATGGCCGTCCAGGCGGGTCAGATGGAACTCAACGTGATGAACCCGGTCATGATACACAACATCCTCGAGTCGATGGTCTTGCTCAACAACTACATCCCGATATTCATCGAGAAGTGCATCTCGGGAATAGAGGCCGACGAGGCCAGGTGCATGAGCTACCTGGACAAGAACCCGTCAATCGCGACCTTCCTCGACCCGCACATAGGGTACATGAAGTCCGCGGAGATCGCCAAGGAGGCGCTCAAGCGGAACATGTCCGTGCGCGACCTCGTGCTCGAGAAGGGCATCATGACCAGGGAGGATGTCGAGAGGATATTCGACATCGAGTTCCTCATAGGCCGGAAGAAGGCGGACAAGAAGTAGCCCCGACCTCCCCAAGGAACTCTTAAATATCGTACCGCCTCTTTCAACCGAGAGCACCTGGACGTTCCAGGAGCCAGAGGTGTCAATCATGGACTGGGGTTTGAACAACAGGATTTCGCGGATCATCAAGCCGGAGACGGGCCGCTCGGTCATGCTCGCGGTGGACCACGGGTACTTCCTCGGGCCCACATCGAGGCTCGAGGTGCCCAGGAAGGCCATCATGCCGCTGGCGCCGTATGCGGATGCCATCATGCTCACCAGGGGCGTGCTCAGGAGCTCGGTCGACCCGGGGATCGCCAACTCGGTCGTGCTCAGGGTCTCTGGCGGGTCCAGCATCATCGGCGAGGACCTGTCCAACGAGGTCATCATGACGTCCGTGGAGGACGCGCTCAGGCTGAACGCGTCGGGCGTCGCGCTGTCCATCTTCGTCGGGAGCAAGCACGAGAAGCAGACCCTCGAGAGTCTGTCAAAGCTCGTGGACGAGGGCACGAAGCACGGCATGCCAGTGCTCGCGGTGACGGCCGTCGGCAAGGAGCTGGGCAAGAGGGACGCGAGGTACCTCGCCCTGAGCTGCAGAATCGCAGCCGAGTTCGGCGCGCACATCGTGAAGACCTACTACTGCGACCACTTCGAGAAGGTCGTCGAGAGCTGCCCGGTGCCCATAGTGGTCGCGGGCGGGCCCAAGATGACCGAGAAGGACGCGCTCGAGCTCACGCACAAGTCGATCGTCGCTGGCGCGGTCGGGGTCGACATGGGTCGGAACATCTGGCAGTCCGACTTCCCGGTGCCGATGATCAGGGCGGTCAGGAAGATCGTGCACGAGAACGCGACCGCGAAGGAAGGCTACGAGCTCTTCAAGGAGCTCTCGAAGAAGAAGTAGGACGCTCCAGTCCGATTCGTCCGAGGTCGTGGCAGATGCGCGTGGCGATGTACTACCGGAACAGCGATGTCCGTCTACAGGAGATGCCCAAGCCGGAGATTGGCCCGGGCGAGCTCCTGGTCAAGGTCGTCGCGAGCGGCATATGCGGCAGCGACGTCATGGAGTGGTACAGGATCAAGCGCGCCCCGCTCGTGCTCGGCCACGAGATCGCGGGGGACATCGTCCATGTCGGCGAGGGCATCACGAAGTACAAGGTAGGCGACAGGGTCTTCGTGTCGCACCATGTGCCGTGCAACTCGTGCAGATACTGTCTCGCTGGACATCATTCCACGTGCGACACCCTGAGGACCACCAACTTCTTCCCTGGAGGGTTCGCGGAGTACCTCAGGGTCCCCAAGGTCAACCTCGAGTGCGGAGTGTACGTGCTCCCGCCCGAGCTCACATACGACGACGGTGTCTTCATCGAACCGCTCGCATGCGTCGTCCGGGGCTTCCGCATGTCCAGGTTCGCCCCCGGGCAGACCGTGCTCGTGCTGGGGAGCGGCATCGCGGGCCTGCTCAACGTCAAGCTCGCCAAGGCCCTCGGGGCCGGGAAGGTCATCGCGACGGACATATCCGACTACAGGTTGGACGCGGCGAAGAGGTTCGGCGCGGACGCCGTCATCAAGGCGACGGAGGACGTCCCCGCGCTGGTCAGGAAGCACAACGGCGGCCGAGCCGCTGACTTCGTCGTCGTGAGCACGGGTGCGGCCCAGGCCATCGCTCAGTCCTTCAAGTGCGTAGACAGGGGCGGCACGATCCTGATGTTCGCCCCTCCCATGCCAGGGGTCGAAGTGCCGACTCCGTTCGGCGACTTCTGGAAGGACGAGATAACCATATCGACGACCTACGCGGGCAGCCCCGAGGACATCGAGCAGGCGATCGAGCTGATGCGGACCAAGAGGCTCGTGGTCTCCGACATGATCACGCACAGGTTCGGCCTCGCGGACTCGGTGAAGGGTTTTGAGCTCGTTGCGAGGGCGAGCGACTCGATCAAAGTGGTCATCGAGCCCCAGAGATGACCGCGCGCGTTCACATGGCGAGTCCGAGCGCGAGGACTGCGAGTATCCCGATGGTGTTGAGCGAGAACGATATCAGCGCGAAGGTCCTCTCGCGCACGGTCGTGATGCCTGCGAGCATCGCGACCCCGAGCTCGTCCGGCAGCGGTGAGGCGATCACCAGTCCCGCGACGCCCAGCGATATGTAGAACGCGGCCTTCGGAGGAATCCTCCTGACGAGCATGCCGTTGAAGAGGGCGAACGCCTTCGAATCCTTGAACCTCTGGATCTCGTCGTTGAACGTGACCCTGATGAACTTGAACAGGAGGTAGTCGCTCAGGAGCGCCCCGAGCCCGCCGACCGCTGCCGCGATGAATATGTTCAAGTCATCCGCGATCGTCGCGAGGATCGCCACGCCGAAGGGCGCCCCGAACCCGAACGCGAAGAGCATCCCCCCGAGGAACGCGGAGAGATACCCGAGGCCGCCGAGAGAGTGGAAGAACGACTGGATGCCCTGGTCCTGGAACAGACCATATGCCAGGAATGCGGTGATGGCCATGAGGAGGAGCTTCGGGTACTTTATCAGGACGAACAGGTCCCATAGCCCGTCCACAATCCTCTTGCTGAGTCTGTGATTCGGTCGCATTCGCGGGAAGAATGTACTCCGAGATTATCAGTCTACCCTAAGGCTTCCCTGCACAGGCGAGTTCTTCCACAGCCCACCGAGCGTGCTCTCTCAGCACCGGGTCCGGATTGTCCGCGAATCGTTCCGCGACTCTGATCAGGTCACGCTGGCCGGAGTTTCCGAGGGCGATGAGCGCGTTCCTCTTGAGATACTTCGGGGTGGGCTCGAACCAGTCCATGTACGCGAGATTGTCTCGCATCTCATCATCGGTGACCTCGAAGCACCTCTCGAGCAACGGGAACGGCACAAGGTCCTGAGCGGGAGCCTTCGCCGTGAGCGGCTTCGGAGCGGGTTTGGTCGTCTTGTTCATAGGGCAGGCTTCCTGGCACGAGTCGCACCCGTTGATCCTGTTGCCGACTGCCTTCCGTGCCCAGACAGGCATCGCCCCTGTGTCCTCCATCACGAAGCAGAGGCATCTGTTGGCATCGAGGACATAAGGCTCGACGAGGGCGTGCGTGGGGCACGCATCGATGCACTTTCTGCAGCCCTTGGGGCAGGACTTCTCTATCCTCGGTGTCTGCTCGATCTCGGCATCCGTCACGAGGGCGTAGTACACGACCCAGCTGCCGTAGGTCGGGTTGATCGCGAGGCAGTTCCCGCCTATCCACGCGACGCCCGTCAGCTTCGCAGCCTCCCTGGGATGAACCTTCGCGGCAGCGGCCTCGTACCCCTTGCTCCTCAGGAACGTCACGAGCGAGTCGCGCTTGGATTTGAGATGATCGTACGTGTCCCTCCAGAAATCCCTGGCGATAGTCCCCCTCAGGGACATGTCCTTCGGCTTCTCCCGTTCTTCGAAGTGTGGTGCGCCGAGGCACACGAGCGTCCTGGCGCTCGCGAGCGATTGCTTCGGATTGGAGAACACGTCGGGGGTCCTGAACGCCTCAGTGTTCGCGACCAGGTGCTCCGGGATGAGCCCCCGCGCGATTCTTTCCTTGACGATGTCCCCGAACGGGGTCTTCTCGACAGCGGAGAACCCTATGAGCGCGATCCCGAGTCTCTCCGCTTCCTCCAGGAGGAGGCCCTTGGCGTCCATGGAATTCGCATCGACGCTCCGTCTGATAATCGTTGTCCCGCCTTGCGGGGGGAAGGTGGCGAAAGGTTGATAACCCTGTCCAGCCGGCCCTCAGCAAGCCTTTTCTATCGCCTCCGCGATTCGGAGCACAGCGCATAGGACTGCCCCAAGCTATGGCATTATCCGTGTGGGTCGATTTTCGTTGATACTGCCGAGAGTGGTGCTGGGCTTACAAAGTGGTCCTTCTAGACCATGCGAGGTGTAGGCGAGATGCCAGCAGTAGCAGGTTACGAGAAGGAGTATGTGTCCAGGACAAAGAAATCGCGAGCGCACTTCGAGAAGGCCAAGCGCCTCCTCCCAGCAGGCGTCGAGAGCAACGTGCGGTACTTCGAGCCCTATCCGTTCGTCGTCAGGAGCGCGAAGGGCCCGTACCTGTACGACATCGACGGGAACAAGATAATCGACTACGCGCTCGGCTACGGGCCGATGATCCTGGGCCACAACCACCCAGACGTCGTCCGCGCGGTCAAGGTGCAGATCGGGAAGGGCATGATGTACGGCACATCGGGCGAGCTCGCGGTCGATTACGTGAACATCGTCCGCAAGGCCATGCCCTCCATAGAGATGTTCAGGTTCGCGAACTCTGGCACCGAGGCCACCATGCACCCGATCAGGGTCGCGAGGGGGCACACGGGGAAGGAGAAGATCGCGAAGGCCGAGGGGTCGTACCACGGCGGGCACGACTACGCGCTTCAGGGCGTGGACATCCCGTGCGACAAGCTGAAGGACAAGACGAGCCAGCCGGCGGTGCCGTTCGGGAAAGGCATCCCGAAGTGCATCTCCGACCTCGTCGTGATGTACCCGTTCAACGACTGGGCAGCGACCGAAGAGGTCATCACGAAGAACGCGGACGAGCTCGCAGCCGTCATAATCGAGCCGATACAGGCGGGCGGCGGATGCTTCGCGCCTAGGGACGGCTACCTCAAGAAGCTCAGGAGGCTCACGAAGGACCTCGGCATCGTGCTCATCTTCGACGAGGTGCTCACGGGCTTCAGGGTCGCGTTCGGAGGCGCCCAGGAGAGGTACGGTGTCAAGCCAGACCTCACCTGCATAGCCAAGGTCGCGGGCGGTGGGTACCAGCTCGCGGGCTTCGGAGGCAAGAAGGAGATCATGGAGGAGATCACCCCCAAGAGCGGAGGGAACGTCTACCACGGAGGCACCTACAACGCGCACCCGGTCTCGGTCGCCGGTGGCCTCGCCACCCTCAAGATACTGTCGAAGCCGGGCATATACAAGAAGATCGACCGTATCGGGGATTCCCTGTTCCATGGCCTCAGGGACCTGGCCAGGGACAGAGGCGTGGACGTATGGGTCGAATCGGTGGGCTCCTTGGGCCAGATGTACTTCACCGACAAGGAGGTCGCGACCTGGAGGGATGCTCTGGATGCGGATGGCGAGAAGTGGAAGCACTGGTTCATGTACTCGTTGGGCAAGGGCGTGTTCTTCGGTGTGCCACATGCGGACGAGCACTTCTTCACATCACTCGCGCACTCGGAAGGTGACGTCGGCAGGTCGCTGGAGATCTCCGACGAGGCGTTCAAGAGGATCGCGAAAGGGTGACCCCGGCCTCCAAACTCCTTCCATATCCTTTTCTCAGAAAAACTAATGGGGTTCGCGACCGCTTCCGCCTCTGTCGGTCATGAACGCGGTCCCAGATGAAGTGCGCACGGACGACCTTATCGATGCGAGGAGACTCCTCACTCCTGAGGAGCGAGCGAAGATGCTCGCGAGGATACACTCGTTGGTCTACTGGGTCGGGATGCTCGTTCCCGAGCGCGAGCTGCTCGGAGGTTCGGAGATAGACCTCCGCGAGGTGGTCTACAAGCTTACCAACAAGGACGTCCTCACTCCGGATGAGGAGGCGCAGGTGCACGAGCTCATCCGCCTGCTCCGCGAGAAGGAACGCACCCTCGAGAAGCGGCTTGCGAAGGACCCGATGACGTTCGAGACTGCCCAGAGCCTTCTCGACGAGACATGCGGTCTGCTCAAGGCGATAGACGAACTGCGAACAATCGAGAGCCCGGATAGAGCCGAGCTCAGGCGGAAGGAGATCATGAGCAGGGTCGAGGACGCCAAGCGCTGGAAGAAGTTCGCGGAGTCCATCAGGCCGCCTGCGTGAGCGCCTTCCCGCCGTGCTCCTTCAAAATCGCGTCGACCTGCTTCTTCGCATCAGAGTCGATCATCTGCGGGACGTGCGATGCGAGTATCTTCTTCGCCCTGTCCTTGGCCGCCCTCACCGCCTCCCTCTGGTCCGCGCTGAGCCTGTACTGCTCGTAGACCCTCGCCTTCTCCTGGTTCGGCAGGAACAGCTCCTTCCTCATGTTCCTCGTGGTGTGCGGTTCTTTGAGGAAGCTGCCTCCGGGGCCGACCTTCTCTATCAGATCGACCGCGAAATGATCCTTGTCGATGGACACGTCCCTCCGCACATCCCTGATCGATTCCCAGATGTCCGCGTCGATTATGACCTGTTCGAGCGAAGCGCCCTTCGCCTGGTCGAGGCCACCGATGCCGGACGCGAAGTCCGTGAGCGCGAGGTTCGTCATCGTCGTGAAGGCGAGCTCTCCGGGGTCGAAGGTGATCCCAGGACGCTCCCCGTACAGTCCCACGCCGAAGCTGCCGACCATCGTCGGCGCGCAGTACATCTTCGCCATCTGCGCGGTCGCGGACGCGATGATGGCCTGCTCCATCGCGCCGTAGTGTATCTCCCCGGTGAACATGTTCATGGTCGTAGACTCGGAGCTGTAGACCACGGGCGCCCCTGCTTTTGTCATCTGCGATATCGCGAAGCTCGCGAGGTTCTCGGCGTTCACTATGGCGATGGTGGATGCCAAGGAGACCGGAGATGTGAGCCCGCACAGAGCCATCGACATGGACACCACCGGGATGCCGGCGCGGGCGAACTCCATGGTCGCCTCTACGGACCGCTTCTCGAACTCCAGAGGGCAGATGGGGCACTGTATAGCCGAGAAGATGGGCCGCTTCGCCAGCTGGTCGAGGCCGCCCTGTGTCGCGGCGCCCACGCGGACCATCGCCCTCGCTTCCTCCCCGGACATCGCCTCTCCCTGCACGTGCTTGGTCGTGCTCTGGAGGGAGATTGCGAGCTCGTTCAGGCCGTGGGCGTTGTCGGGCCCGTCGTGCGCGGTCACGATCGGCCACACATAGTCGAGCGGGTCGACCGCATCGCAGAGGACCATGAAATCCCTGAGGTCCTTGCCCATCGTCGCGCGCCTCTCACCGGTCTCCAGGTCCGTCATGTAGACCGCGGTTCCGTTCGTGGCCATGTACGGAGGTCCCTTCCTGGGCGCCTCCATATCGTGCTTCCCGTCCCTCGAGCAGAGCTTGATGGTCTTCGGGATCTTCCTGATCGTCTCCTTGACGAGACTCTCGGGAAGGCTCGCGCGCATCTTCTTCGCGTCCACATTCGCCCCGCCCATCGTGAGGACCTCGAGCGCGGCCCTGCTCTGCACTGCGATTCCGGGCCTCTCGAGTATCCTCAGAGTGTGCTCGTGCACGAGCTCCATCTCGTCCCTAGACAGAATGCTTATCTGGCCAACAGACATACTCCCTTTCCAGTCTCTGAAAGCGAGGAAGGGGTTAATTATTCATTCCCCGCCGGGGCTTGTCCTCGGATCCCGCGTTTCGATGACCCAGATGAACCGATGACCGGACGGTGGGCCCTTGGTGTTCGAGAACCTGAAGTCATCCCCCAGGACATTCAAGGTGCTCGTCACGAGCGCCCTCATCGAGAACACCGCCTTCGGCCTGATAATCCCGTATCTCACATTATATATGTTGATAGATATTAAAATCCCGATCGCGCTCATCGGCGTCGTCCTCATGACCTACACGATCTCGGGGATGCCGTCGATGATCATCGGCGGGATACTCGCGGACAAGATTGGTCGGAGGATCGTGCTCCTGTCCAGCCTGGGGCTCATGTCCATCACCATGTTCGTGTACTTCTTCGCATACGATTTCACGACCCTCGTCATACTCGCGTTCGTGGATTCGTTCGTCGGGTCCATGTATATGCCAGCGGCGAACGCGATGATCGCGGACATCATCCCGTCCGGCGAGAGGCCCAGGGCGTTCAGCATGCTGAGGATCGCCTGGAACGTCGGCATCGTCTTCGGGCCCGTGCTCGGCGCCGTGGTCGTCGCCGCGTTCTCGATCAAGGTCCTGTTCGTGTTCGGGTCAATGATCCTCGCAGGGGCGTTCTTCATGAACCTCGTGTTCATCCGCGAGACCAGACCCAAAGGCGCGCTCCCGGAGGGCATCACCTTCAGAAAGGTCCTCAGGGTAGCCTCCGACAGGCCGTTCGCGCTGGTGTCCGCCCTCAGCGGGGTCTTCTGGTTCTTCTTCTCCCAGTGGATGTCCGTGCTGCCCGTCTACGCGTACAATGAACTGGGGATAAAGGAGTACGCCTTCGGGTTCCTGTTCGCTGCGAGCGCGCTCATCACGGTGGTCTTCCAGCTCTGGGTCACGTCCAAGATGGTCAACTACCGGAAATCGCTCGTGCTCATGGCTGGGCAGCTCACGTCGTCGATAGGCTTCGCACTGATCTTCTTCGCGACCGATTTCTACATGCTCTTAGGGTGCATAGTTGTGATCACCCTCGGCGAGCTCGTCTACATGTCCATAATCTCGGCGGTCATCGCCGACCTCGCGCCCGAGGCGCAGAGAGGGACCTACATGGGCTTCTCCGGCTTCGTCCAGACACTCGGTGGCGGGATAGGGTTCTTCGTCGGCATGTGGCTCCTGTCCGTGTTCCCGGAGAATCAGTTCGTGTGGTTCGTGTTCGGAGGAGTGGGCGCGGTCACATGCATCGGATACGTCGCCTTCGCGAGGACGCTCGGCCCGGAGCGGGACGGCCCCTCGAAGAAACCGCACCCGGAGCCAAGGCTGAGTCATTGAACGATGTGTTGATGAAAAGTGAGGTAAGTGGTTTGCGTGGCCGTCCTCGCGGACAGCCCCGTTGTGTGCTTCAGCGGACTTCAGAACCTTCTGCGGCCCTTGTTCATGTACCTGGGCCTGTCGTTGTCCCTGCTGCCGCCGCTGGACCCGGAGTCACGGTCCCTGCCGCGCCCGCTCCCGCCACTGCTGCCGCCGGAGAACGGTCTGTCCCCGCCGCTGTGTGGCCTGTCGAACCGCCTGCGCTCCTGCTCGTACTCCTTATCGCTCATGTTCGGGTCCGTCGCGGTCGTGTCGATGGTCTTCTCGGCCTTCGACAGCTGACCGTACTTGCCGACATTCAGGCGCATGTGGCCCCTGACGAGCGAGACGTACCCGTTCTTGATCGCAAGAACATCGTCCTTGGCTATCGTGCCGATCTGGGCGTCCCAGAGTGACAGCACGATCGCGCCGCTCTCGTCTGCGATTGTCGCCTCGGCTACCTTCCTCGAGTTGCCGAACTTGCCGGGGATGTCCCTAGCTTCTCCGACCTCGAGGCACTTTGCCAACACGTCGACTCGCTTCGTCTGCGGGTTCAGGTCCTTAATCTTGGCTTCTACGCTCTGTCCCTCTACGGGAGCATTTCCTACGCTCTCTTCCATGTCTATTCTTCCTTGTGTTTTGTTGGCACAAGATTGCATCCGTGGCTGTACGCGAAGACAGACTGTCGGCTTGAAAACAGGTCGAAGTTCGGCTTCCTCGTATCACTCGGCACACAATTAGTGCTGGATGATGATTTCTCTTCCGTGGTATTAATACTCTTCTACGTTACACAGGCTAATTGCAGTGTGACGGAATTCGCCGCCTCATATGACCAGCGGTCGGCAGAATGCGTCAATTGCAATCAGAAAGGCTAAAATATGGACTCCCGCCTACGGCAGCGTGTTTGGGAGCTAGGCGCCATTGAGGCCCACAAAAGTGCATTCGCGGATGTGTGGCCCCCGAACGGGGTTCTGCTCTGACGGCGCTCTCACCCGAACCGCAGAAGGGAGACTACGGGGCCGCTGGTCCTGAGGGGGGATGCCCATGAGCAATGAACCTGTAGGCCGTGCTATTTATGGCAAAGGCCCTCCCTCTCCTCCGGGACCGTTCTCCGCGAAGGAGGAATCCCCCGAAGGCGCGCTCGCCCTCGAACTGCTCCGGGCCCCGAGGGACGACCTCAGGATCGTCACAGCGTTGGGCGAGCGCATGTTGTACTCGAGGGACCAGTCCGAGATCCCCAGGTTCATGAAGCAGATGCTTTTCAAGACGGTTCCAGAGGTCGTCGCTCAGCCGCTCTCTACGGACGCGGTCGTGAAGGTCCTGAAGACAGCGTCCGCGGCGGGCGTACCCGTCGTCCCCAGAGGGTCGGCGTCGTCGCCGTTCGGAGGGTGCGTGCCCGTCACGGGCGGTCTCGTGCTCGACATGTCCGGCATGGACAGGATCGTCGAGATAGATCCCAAGGGCAGGACGGCCACGGTGCAGGCTGGCGTGAGATGGGCCGACCTCGACCACGAGCTCGAGAAGCAGGGGCTGCGCGTCGGCACCTGCCCATCTAGCAAGTTCTCGACCGTGGGCGGGTGGATCGCGACCGGCGGTTTCGGGATCAACAGCCTGTCGAGAGGACATCTGCGGGACAGCGTCCTCGCGATAGAGTTCGTCACATCAGACGGGACCGTCAGGAAACTGTCCCAGGCGGACCCGCAGTTTCCGTTCATATTCGGCAGCGAAGGGCAGCTGGGCGTGGTCACATCTGCCACGATCGAGGTGCTGGAGAAGCCCACAAAGGGCAGGCCGCACCTGGTGCTGTTCGACGATGTCACGAGCGCACTCAGCTTCGCCAACGCGCTCGCCAACAGCGACGTGATGCCGACGCACATAGTCTTCGAGAGCGCCTCTAAGATCGCCCTGGTCGACAGGGCGATGGAGGGCACGCACTTTAGGGTGGCCGAGGCGGTCCTGTTCAACCTCGAGGGTGAGAAATCCGAGGCGGCCTTCGAGGTGTTCCTTAAGACCGTCGGCGTCGCCGAGGAGAAGGAGTACCTCGCGCGCTACCTCTGGAACGAGCGCTTCTTCCCGATGAAGATCCGTAAGTTCGGCCCGGGTATGCTGGGCGCGGAGCTCGTCATGCCCCTCAACAGGCTGCCAGAATCTATCGAGGCTGCGCGCAAGCTCTGCGCGAACCTCGACATCGAGCCGCTGTTCGAGGTGGTCTTCCTCCAGGACGGGAAGGGCCTCGTGCTCTGCTTCTTCACCACCGACCAGGGGAACACGTTCGGGTATACGCTGGACGCGTTCAAGTCGCTCCTGATCGCGCGGATGCTTGTCGACGAGGGCGGGAAGCCGTACTCGATCGGCATATGGAACCACTCGTTCCTGGACGCGGAGGACCGCGGCAGGATCAAGCAGATGCGGGAGCTGAAGTCGTCCCTCGACCGCGCGGGCGTGATGAACCCAGGTAAGTTCTTCGTGCTGTCCGGCAGGTTCGGGAGGCTCGGCGGTCTCGTGTTCCACCCGCGCCTGATGGGGTCGCTCCTCAGGACCATCGTCGCCCTGGACCCCATGTCGACGAAGCTCATCAGACGCGCGTCCAAGTTCGTGCGGTCGCAGCTGAGACCCGACGTGAAGACAGACGCCCTCAAGGTCGCAGACGAGTGCGCGATGTGCGGGGCGTGCGTGTCCGTCTGTCCGGCATACCTCATGGTCGGCGACGAGCGCGTCACTGCGAGGGGCAAGCTCATGACCGCGAAGGCCATGGCCGGCGGGATGCGGATCACGAAGGAGCACGCACACAGGACCTTCCTCTGCATACGCTGCAAGGCGTGCGAGCAGGTCTGCCAGTCCAAGCTGGAGCTCATCCCGGTCTACGAATCGCTCGAGAAGGAGCTGGAGAGCATCCACGGGAAGGACGCTGCGGAGATCGAGAGGTTCGTCAAGTTCACAGAGGCCTCCCCGGAGTTCGACCAGCTGATACAGAAGGGGCTCGTGGTCGGAGCCCCGAAGAACGGCATGGGGGGTGCGAAGCGCGATGTTTAAGCGCTACCACATCCCGATCAAGGTCGTCCCAGGGCGGGCTCCGCCGGTGCCCAAGTTCGTGATCACGAGGGCGGCCAACTGCATCAACTGCGGCAAGTGCGAGAAGGCCTGCATATTCGGCGTGCACAAGCGCAGCGAGCAGGACTCGCGCAAGATGGCCGACCCGATCAACCACCTCTGCAAGAACTGCTTCAGATGCATCGCGGACTGCCCCCAGAGGGCGCTCACGATGGCCGCTGGTGAGGAGTACAGGTCCCTCGGCAGAGGTGTCTGGACATCGCTCAGGCTCGCGACGATGTGGAGCGAATCCGAGACCGGGAAGATACCGGTGTTCGGCGCAGGGTACAGGGGGATGTTCGCGGGGCCAAACTACGACGGCATGTGGACCGACATGTCCGAGATAGTGAGGCCCACGAGGGACGGCATACACGGCCGCGAGGTCATCTCGACTAGCGTCGACATCGGCCGCAAGGTGCTCTCGCTCGAGTTCGATCAGTCCAACGCGCTCAAGTCCGACGTGCCTCCTCTGATCGAGCTGCCCGTGCCAGTCGTGCTCGACGTCACCAGGCTGAGGTCGTCGAACGAGAACATCATCATCGGATGCGCGAGGGCCGCGGACAATCTAGGGTCCCTGCTGTTCGTCCATCCGGAGAAGGTGCCCTCCGAGGTCATGGCCCAGGCGGGCAGCCACATCGTCCCGGTCTACCCCGTTGGGACCGAGCTCGATTCCATCGAGATCCCACTCAGCACGAGAATGATCGAGATCGAGGCGGGGTCCTCGTGGAAGGATGATGTCAAGAACTTCGACAAGTGGTTCCCGGGCGTCGTGCTGGCCCTCCGGATCAAGGCCGGCAAGGGCGTCGAGGACACAGTGCTCGACATGGTCCGCTCGAAGGTCGCGGTCGCGCACGTCGACTACGACGACCAGGGGTCGGAGGAGGGCCAAGGGGACACCAGGCACGCGATGGAGTCCCTGAGGGCCATCCACAAGACGATGGTCACGAAGGGCATCAGAGACAAGATCGCCGTCATCGCGGGCGGTGGGATCGCCGCCGCGGAGCACGTTCCCAAAACGATCATAAGCGGTGCGGATGCGGTGGTCCTGGAATCGGCAATCGAGGTCGCGCTCGAGTGCAGGAACTGCGTCACGTGCTCGCTGGGCTCCTGCCCCGTAAGCATCACGGGGGCGGCCCCCGACTGGGTCGAGGGCCGGGTCACGAACCTCGTGGGCGCGTGGCGGGACCAGATGCTGGAGGTGCTCGGCGCGATGGGCATCAGGGAGGTGCGCAGGCTCAGGGGAGAGGTCGGCCGTGCGATATACTTCGACGACCTCGAACGCGACCTGCTCGCAGCACTCGAAGGAGGTGCGAAGAATGGCTAGGAAGGCCGACAAGTACGCCGACCAGTTCCCAGAGGCCGCGCTCGCACCCGCGGAGCGCTTACAGTTCATGAACAGGTTCACCGTCGCGAGGGCCAGCACGTGCATCTCGTGCGGCACGTGCGCCAGCCTCTGCCCGTACGGCGTCCACAAGCGCATCGAAGGACATGCGAAGATACTGCCCCCGGACGACAGGGGCTGCATCGGCCCTTCGTGCGAGGTCAACTACTTCTTCTGCGTCGCGAACTGCCCCACGAATTCCCTCTCTGTGAAGCAGAGCGACAACTACCTCGCGCTGGGCGACCCGCGCTGGTCCGCCGAGATGATACTCGCGACCTGGGCCCAGGCGGAGACGGGCGAGCCACTCCCGCTGGACCATCCGGGCAACGTGGGCAGGTCCGGAGGAGGCTTCGACAAGCTGTACTTCAAGCTCCCCGAGAAGGCCCAGGGCTTCGACCCCGAGAAGATGTCCACCGCCATCGAGCTCAACAGGAGGCGCGAGGGCACCAGGATCAGCATACCGATCCCGGTCTACGGAGGCGGGATGTCCTTCGGCTCGGTCAGCGTCTCGACCATGCTCTCGAGGATGAAGGCCGCGAAGATGTGGCGCACGTTCGTCTCCACCGGCGAGGGCGGATACCCGGACGCGCTCATCCCGTACAAGGCCCACGTGATCACGCAGATTGCGACGGGGTTGTTCGGCGTGCGTGAGGAGACCATCCAGCGCGCCCTCATACTCGAGTTCAAGTACGCCCAGGGTGCGAAGCCGGGCCTGGGCGGACACCTGCTGCACGAAAAGAACACGCCCGAGGTCGCCCGCATGAGGGAGGCGGTACCGTACACCAGCCTGTTCTCCCCGTTCCCGTTCCACAGCGTCTACTCGGTCGAGGACCACAAGAAGCACCTCGACTGGGCGCGCGCGATCAACCCCAAAGCCCTGCTGTCTGTCAAGGTGTCCACGCCGAACGATGTCGAGATGGTCAGCGTGGGCAGCTACTACGCGGGAGCGCACATCGTGCACCTGGACGGCGGGTACGGAGGAACGGGCGCCGCCCCGGAGATCGCCAAGAAGAACATCGCGATGCCGATCGAGTACGCGATACACAAGGTCCACAGTTTCCTCATCAACGAAGGCATCCGGGACCAGGTGACGCTCGTGGCCAGCGGAGGCCTCAGGACCGCGTTGGATGTCGCGAAGGCCATCGCGCTCGGGGCCGACGGCGCCGTCATAGGCACATCGGACCTCGTCGCGATCGGGTGCGTCCGGTGCGGCAACTGCGAGAGCGGCCGCGGGTGCCCGAGAGGAATCGCGACCACGGACCCGGAGCTGCAGGCCATCATCGATTCGGACTGGGGGTCCATGAGGGTGTACAACATGTACAAGGCCTGGAGGCTTCAGTGGCTCGACCTGCTCAACAGGCTGGGCATGACCGACATCTCCGAGCTGAGGGGTCGGACGGACCTGCTCAGGCACGCGGACCACCCTGCGAAGGAGGTGGGCAAGTGAGCTGCGACCCGGAGATCATCATCCGGTCGCGCGAGTGGATGCAGTCGGCCGCGCCCCCGGGAGGTGCCAAGATGCTCGAGGCCGAGGGCGGCTGCGGCGTCGTCGGCCTCGCGAGCTCAGTGCCCGTCGCAGGGAAGCACATACTGGGCCCGCTCGAGCAGATGCACAACAGGGGCAACGGCAAGGGCGGAGGCATCGCGGCCGTCGGCCTGTCCGCGGAGCAGATGGGCGTGACCCAGCGCGTGCTCGACAACAACTACCTCATCCAGATCGCCTACCTGAAGCCGAAGGTCCGGGACGCGCTCGAGGACGAGTTCATCAAACCGTTCTACAGGGTCGAGAGGAAGTACAAGGTGGAGACCAGCACCGACGAGAAGCTGCTTAAGTCCCTGGAGGTCTCCCCGCCCGAGGTCTGGAGGTACTTCTGCAGGGTCAAGAAGGAGGTGCTCGAGGCGTTCGTCGCGAGGAAGAGGCTCGAGAAGCTCGACCTGAGGAAGGCCGAGGACGAGTTCGTGTACCAGACCAGCTTCAAGACGAACCTCAAGTACTACGCGTCCTCCGACATGTCCGCGTTCGTCATGTCCCACGGCCGGAACATGATCGTGCTCAAGATCGTCGGGTACGCGGAGGACGTCATCAGGTATTACAAGCTCGAGAATTTCAAGGCGCACATATGGATCGGGCACCAGAGGTACCCGACCAAGGGCAGGGTCTGGCACCCCGGCGGGGCGCACCCGTTCGTGGGCCTGGATGAAGCCCTCGTGCACAACGGCGACTTCGCGAACTACCACACCGTGTCCGAGTACCTCGCCCAGAGGAACATAGTGCCCCTGTTCCTGACGGACACCGAGGTCTCGGTCCTTCTGTTCGATGTCCTGAACAGGACCTACGGCTATCCGCTCGAGTACATCATCGAGGCCCTCGCCCCGACGACCGAGCGCGACTTTCACCTCCTGCCTGAGGAGAAGAGGAAGGTCTACCGCGCAATCCAATCCACCCACATACACGGTTCTCCCGACGGCCCGTGGTTCTTCATCATCGGCAGGAACTGCTTCTACGACGACAGGCTCCAGCTCATGGGCATCACGGACACGTCGATGCTCAGGCCGCAGGTCTTCTCGCTCGTCGACGGCGATGTCCAGATCGGGCTCATCGCCTCCGAGAAGCAGGCGATCGACTGCGCGCTCGCGAGCATCTCGCAGGAGTTCCCGACGGTGCCGAGGTACGCGGACATGTACTGGAACGCGCGGGGCGGGAGCCACAACGACGGCGGCGCCTTCATATTCAGCCTGCACCCGCAGGCGGACACGCCGGGCCAGCTGAGACTGATATGCACGAACAAGTTCGGCTCCATGGTCTCCGTTCCGAACAGGTCCTGGGACAAGCAGGAGGACATCGCGCTGGGCAAACCCCTGCCGGCTTCGGTCAAGGGAGGGCGCCTAGGCGAGGAGCTCCTCGCGAGGAAGGACCCGAGGACCGCCTTCGAGATGCTCGTCGGCAGGCTAGGGGAGATATCGGGCTCCGAGCTGAACGATGTGTTCTCCGAGGTCGTCTCTCTGGGGAGCAGGACGGACGCCGCGATGGACGAGAGCCTCGAGCTGCTCACGCTGCTGCTGGACAGGCGGTACCCGACGGGGAAGTTCAGGAGGAGCAGGCTCGTCGAGAAGGCGGTGGAGTCCGTGTCCGCCCTGCTCAGGACGGTTCCGAGGATCGAGCGGGCGGGCAATTCGATATACTCACTGGTGGACCTGAAGAACAAGGATAAGATCCGCCCCCCGACAACGCCCTACGACAGGCTCGTCATTGACTGCACGGGCTTCCCGATGGAGGATGAGGACGGCGTGTCTTTCGTGATCAAGGCGGCACGCGAGGCCGGATGGAACCGCGTGCTCGTCATCGGCGCGCATGGCCAGAGGTTCTTCGGCTGCGGGCTAGGGCCAAGGACGAAGGGCTTCAGGATAGACGTCTACGGCAGCCCGGGGGACTACCTCGCCTCGGGCCTGGACGGAGCCGAGATCGTGGTCCACGCCAACGGTCAGGACCAGCTCGGACAGATACTCAGCGACGGTAAGCTCGTCGTATACGGTGATGTCGGCCAGACGTTCCTCTACGGCGCCAAGGGCGGCGAGGCGTTCGTGCTCGGCAACGCTGCGGGCAGGCCCCTGATCAATGCGGTGGGGAAGCCGAAGGTAGTCATCAACGGCACGTGCCTGGACTACCTCGCGGAATCGTTCATGGCGGGCAACCCGCTCTACGGGGGCGGCTTCGTCGTGCTCAACGGCATCGCGTTCGATCATCAGGGGTCGCTCCTGGAACTCCAGGAGCCGTACCCTGGCGGGAACCTGTTCTCCCTCGCCTCCGGAGGCGCGATATACATCCGCGACCCGAAGAAGAAGGTCGGGGAAGACCAGCTCAACGGAGGGCGCATATCGAAGCTCACCGAGGCCGACTGGAATATCATCGAGCCGTACCTCAGGGAGAACGAGCGCCTCTTCGGGATACCCGTGAACGACTTCCTGCTCAAGGTCGACGGCGTGCACAGATCCCCCGAGGAGGTCTACAGGAAGATCGAAGCCGTCCCGCTAGTCACGCTCGCGGGGGCGTCTCATCAGCAGGAGGTCGGAGGCGACTGATTGCCCCTTCCGATTGTTCTTCAATCCCGGGAGGCTGCCTTGGCACAGACTTCAAAAATGAGTTTTTCGGAAGCGTCAGTTCGGAAAACAAACCGCTTATGTTCGTACACCCCAAGAGCTTAAATATGGTCTTGGGAATGCAGCGCCAGAGGCATCGCGGGTACCTTCAAAGCCCATAGGCCTTGTTTTGCTTGGCCGGGGCGGGAAGAGTGCGACAATGTACGAGATAATCAAGGCGGAAAAGCTCACACCGGATGTCACGAGGCTGGAGATCAAGGCCCCGCACATCGCCAAGAAGGCGAAGGCGGGCCAGTTCGTGATGCTCACGGTCGACGAGCACGGAGAGAGGATCCCCCTCACGATGGCGGACTTCTCCCCGGAGAAGGGAACGATCACGATCGCAGCGCTCGAGGTCGGGAAGACCACGAGGCACCTCGGCAGGCTGAAGGCCGGCGACAAGATGTTCAGCCTCGTGGGCCCGCTGGGCCTCCCGACCGAACTGCACCACACCGGCACCATCGTGTCCATCGGCGGCGGCATCGGCCTCGCGCTGATGTACCCGGTCGTGCGCGCGTTCAAGCAGGCAGGCAACAAGACTGTCTCGATCGTCGGCGCCAGGAACGAGAAGCTCCTGATCTACGAGGACGAGATCAAGAAGGTCAGCGACGAGTTCTACGTCTGCACGGACGACGGCTCGAAGGGCCACAAGGGTTTCGTCAGCGACATACTGAAGAAGCTCATCGCGGACGGACGCGAGATCAACCTGGTCTACGCCGTCGGGCCGATCATCATGATGAAGGTAATAGCGAACATCACCAAGCCCCACAACATCCACACGGTCGTCAGCCTCAACCCGATCATGGTCGACGGGACCGGCATGTGCGGCTCGTGCAGGGTGATCGTGGGCGGCGAGACGAAGTTCGGGTGCGTCGACGGGCCCGAGTTCGACGGCCACAAGGTGGACTTCGACAACCTCACCGCGAGGAACAGGAGATACCTCCCCGAGGAGAAGGTATCCCTCGAGCGGTTCATGGGGGCGAAGTAGATGGCTGAAGAGCAGAAGAAGGAGCCGAGGAAGATAGTCCCGAAGAAGTATCCCATGCCCGAGCAGGACCCGAACGAGCGGAGGAAGAACTTCCGCGAGGTGCCCCTCGGACAGGACGGCCAGACGGCGATCCTCGAGTCTCAGAGATGCCTCCAGTGCAAGCCCTCTCCCAACAGGAAGCTGTGCATGGACGGCTGCCCGGTCGAGATAAACATCCCGGCGTTCATCAAGAAGGTCCAAGAGGGCGACTTCGCCGAGGCCATCAGGATCATCAGGGAGAAGCAGAACCTGCCCGCGGTGTGCGGCAGGGTCTGCCCCTACGAGAACCAGTGCGAGGGCAACTGCATAGTCGGCAAGAAGAACGAGCCGGTCGGCATCGGCAGGCTCGAGAGGTTCCTGGCGGATTGGGAGAGGAACCAGCAGAAGCACGGCAAGATCGAGATGCCGCCACCCACGGGCAAGAATGTCGCAGTGGTCGGAGCGGGCCCCGCCGGACTGACCGTCGCGGGCGACCTCGCGAAGCTGGGACACAAGGTCTCGGTCTTCGAGGCGCTCCAGTACTGCGGAGGCGTGCTCGTCTACGGCATACCCGAGTTCAGGCTTCCCAAGGCGATAGTCCAGGCAGAGGTCGACTACATACGGAGATCTGGTGTCGAGATCATGACGGATCGTGTCATCGGCAAGATCGAGACGGTCGATGAGCTCCTGAAGCAATACGACGCCGTGTTCGTCGCCACGGGCGCAGGGCTCCCCGACTGGACCAACCTGCCGGGCGAGAACCTGAACGGCATCATGTCAGCGAATGAGTTCCTGACCCGGACCAACCTGATGAAGGCCTTCGCCTTCCCCGAGTTCGACACACCCAACAGGGTGGGCCAGACGGTGGTCACGATCGGCGGAGGGAACGTCGCGATGGACTGCGCCAGGACGTCACTCAGGCTCGGCGCGAAGGAGTCCGTCATCCTGTACAGGAGGTCCGATGCGGAGCTCCCCGCCAGGCGCGAGGAGGTCCACCACGCACACGAGGAGGGCGTGAGGTTCGAGTTGCTCGCAGCCCCGGTCAAGTTCATAGGCGACGACTGCGGCAACGTGAAGCAGGTCGAGGCCATACGGATGCAGTTGGGCGAGCCGGACGCGTCGGGCAGGAGGCGCCCCATCAAGATCGAGGGCTCGAACTTCCTGATCGACGCGCAGACGGTGCTCATAGCCATCGGCCAGAGCCCCAACCCGCTCGTGCCGATGACCACGCCCGACCTGAAGACCACCAAGGAGGGCACGATAGCTGTCGACCCCGAGGGCAGGACGTCCAAGAAGGGTGTGTTCGCCGGCGGGGACATCGCGTCGGGCGCGGCGACCGTCATCCTCGCGATGGGCGACGGCAAGCGCGCCGCGAAGGCCATGCACAAGTTCCTCTCGGGGGACCCGTCTTGGCCCGCGCCCGAGGTCTTCGAGAAGCTCACCTGCGAGAAGTAGGCGACGGGACAAACCCCTTCGCTCAAACCATTTTCCGCCGTTTCTTCGTTTTCCTCAGAAAAGGTCTATTGCCGAGCGGACAGACTGAGGATTGAACTCCTTAGCGCATGACTGGAAATCTCACCGGCGCTGCTTCAGAGGCAGCGTGAAGTGGAATGTGCTCCCGCTCCCCTTCGCGCTCTCGAACCACATGTCCCCGCCGTGCCTCCGGATGATCTCCCTGCTCACATACAGCCCTATGCCGACGCGCCCGTCCTCGCGCACGAGGCCCGTGTCCGCGACGTAGAACCTGTCGAATATCTTCCCCTTCTCCTCGTTCGAGATCCCCCTGCCGGTGTCCCTGACCCATATGTGGACCTTCCCGCCGAGGATGTCCGACCCTACGGTGATCTTGCCCCCGTTGTCGGTGTACCTTATGGCGTTGCTCATCAGCGTCTGTATCACATCGTGCAGCCGCATCCGGTCGCCTTCGACCACCGGGAGCTCGTTCCCGAAGAGCACGGTCACCGTGTGCCCACTCCTGAGTATGTCGGACTCCAGCTCCTTCAACAGCTCCTTGGTGATCATCGCGACGTTCACCGGCTCGAAGTCGAGGCTCAGCGAGTCGTCCTGGAGCCTGGACATCTCCAGCATCTTGCCGACGAGGATGTTGATCCTGTTCACGGAGCTTATCATGGCGCCGAACTTCTCCCTCAGCTTCGGCGGGATCTCCCCGTACATTTCCTCCGAGGCCATCTCGAGGTACCCGAGGATCGTGGTCAGGGGCGTCCTGAGCTCGTGCGATATCGTGTTCACGAGGTTGTCCTTCGCCCGGTCGAGGACCTTCATCTCCTCGTAGGCCTTCTGGACGGACTCGAAGTTGCCCTTGAGCTCCTCCCTCAGCCTGGCGTTCTCGAGCGCGATGGCCGCGTGCGTCGCGAAGGGCTCGACCAGGGCCCACTCGATCTGGGTGAACTTCTTGCTCTTGTCCCTGTATAGCTCGAGGATGCCCTCGACCTCCCCGGCCTTGCTCTTGAGCGGTATGCACATGATCGTCTGGCGGATCTCCTCCTCCTCGATCCCGGGGATGTCCTCGACGCGCTGGTCGTCCATCGAGTCCTCGACGATGGCGGTCTTGCAGCTCCTGGCGACCTCCCCTGCGAGGCCGGATATGGGCCCGATGTCCGCCATGACCTCGTCAACGTAGGGCCCGGTGGCGTATATCGGCGTCATCAGGCTCCTCTCCCAGTCGACCGTGTACACGCTTATCTCATCGAAGGGGACGAGCTTGTTCAGCGTATCCGCGATCTTGTCCAGGGTGTCCTTGAGGTCCACAGGCTCCTGCAGCGCGGCCGTGGTCTCGAGGAGCGCCCTGTAGAGGCCTATGTTGCGGTCGAGCTCGGTCAGGAGCTCCGCGTTCTGGACTGCGATCGAGGCGAGGGCGGCGAATATCTCCAGATTCGCGGTGACCGACTCCTCTGGTATCTTGTGGTCCCTGGGCGAATCGGGCGAGATGTACCCGATAATGTCCCCTCCGGAATTCTCCAGCGTTACGTAGAGCTGATCCAGTTCGTGCCAATCATCATCCTGCTTCCTGGGCTGGGACACGAGTTCTGGGTGGAGGATCCCGTAGTACGTCTTCGGGTCCTCGTCTCCGCGGGCCTTGTAGAAGTATGTGAACCTCCCGATCTTCTCGGCCCTCTTGAGGCCGTCGATGAGCGCCTTGTGTGCCTTCCTTGTTCCCTTCAACATGTCCGCGGTGTCCGATGGATACCCCTTGGTGACCCTCAGGACGAACGAGTCGTCCCTCTTGTCCAGAATCATCACTTCGCACGCCTCGAAGCCGAACTCATCCGTGATGTTGTCCGCGATCTTCCTGAGGAGTTCGTCGACGTCCCTCGTGCTCATCATTGCCGTTGTGAACTCGAGGGCGCTTTCTAGGCGATAATCGCGCACGGAGCCGTCCATGGGATGCTAAGGTATTTCTCACTTTTGACGCGGTGGTGGGGGAGTGAGAATCAACGTGTGCTGGCGCTCTCATCGGACCCGCGCAGGGGCTGATGTGCGTCTGTGCAATATTCGTGCACAACCATTATGTACCAGATGACACCTTCGTCGTTCCGACAAGATGGCCATCAAGTTCGATATCGCCTCGTGCGACAAGAACCCGTATTGCCCGGTGATAAGGGTGTGCCCCACGGGGGCGATGTTCATAGACCGGAAGACCTTCAGGCCGACGTTCGACCCGGAGAAATGCACCGGCTGTGGCACGTGCGTACCGTTCTGTCCCCACGGCGCACTGTCCGAGGAATAGCCTCAGGCCTTCGTCCAGTAGAACCCGCAGTAGCACTTGCCGTTCCTGTCGACGTCCCCGCCCCTGGTCGGCTTGCAGGGGCACTGGAACTCGGGCACGTGCATCATCCTGCAGGGACAGTAGAAATCTCCGAACCTCTTCTGCTTGCCTATCAGCCCTTCGAGGATCTCCTCCTTCATGTCGTTGAAGACGTATCCCCGGATCCTGGCGAACTCGTCCGACCGCTCCCTGATCTCATCCTCAGAGAACGCCTTGGCCCTGTCCCCCGTCCATCCGTCAGGGGTCTTCCTCAGGGCGAGCCTCTGGCCGCAGATCGGGCATATGACCGAGTCCCCCTCCTTCCATCCGGGCGCGAACCTGAACCTGGCCTGACAGACCGGGCAGTACACCCTCTCCAGGCTCGTGTCCGTCATATCCCGAGCGCTCTCCTGAGCTTCTCCTCGTCGTGCCCCACGATGACCTCGGGCCCTATGATCACCACGGGGAAGGACTGCCTCCCGGTGAGCCTCTCGATCTCCTCGAGGATCTCGTCCTGTTTCGCGTCGTCCAGAGTGTCGACTTCGACGTGGTCGTAGTGCACATTGTGCTCATCGAGGAACCTCTTCGTTCTCTTGCAGTACGGACATGTGCTGAGCGCGTAGACCTTAATATTCTCCGTCATGCGGACCATCCTCCAGCGTCTTTCATCCTCGTGGAATCAGACGTCGCCACCTCACGGATGAAATCGCGGCCATAATATGTTTACCCAGAACGGATGGGCATGGAGCCGTCCCTGGGATGATGCGAGGCGGAGCTATATTCCGGCGCGGGTCGCACGCCATCCGTGGCCCTTGTTCCAAAGGCGCCTCCGGACCTCTGAGAGAACCTGGCTCAGCTCCCCTCGTCGTAGCCGCTACCCTATCCCCCTGCACGGTCTACTCGCTTGCCCCGCATAGGTGCGGTCCCCGCCGTCCTGCACGGGGTTCAGCCAGGGAACTGCGACAGGACCTTCCGGCATATGGCCAGCTGCTGGGATATGCGCTCGAACCTCTCCCCGCCTTCCATCCGGACCTTCAGGTGTTCCCTGCCGTAGTCCGTGCTTGACTTGCCCGCCCACTCGCCCAGGAGCACGACCCCCTCGTTGTCCAGCGACACCGCACCGAACGTGACCGCGAGGTCGTACAGGAGGTCGGTGATGCCCCAAGGGTCGATCCTCCCGTGCTCGGGCACCTCGAACGGGAGCTCGAGCTGGAGGGTCATGAGCTCGCTCGTCCTCGCGTGGTTCATCATGTCCTCGTCCGCCGTCAGCAGGAGGGCGTCGAAGTCCCCTCCCCTCGCCCAGTTCTTGTACGACTGCGCGATCTCGATGTCGTTCCGCTCCTTCCCCCTGGTGGGCGTACCCTTGATCCTGAGCGCGCGCAGGTCGGACAGCACGTAGTTCATCTCGTTGAATGCGAGCTTCGCGATCCTCCCGCGCCTCCCGCTGGCGTTCCTGAACTCACCCAGGAGCTCCTTGTGGTCGAACAGCGTCGACAGGGCCTCGATCTCCTCCCTCGAGTACTTGTGCGTGATCCTCGAGTCGACCTCCATCTGGACTATCTCGCTGAGCACGTACCTGAAGTCGGAGGCGTCCACGGTCCTCCCGGAGACGTCGTCCTTGAGCGGGAGGTGCCTGGAGAGGAACTTGTCGTAGAGCACGTTCGTGTCGAGCGCGACGAACACCGGCCTCGGCCTCTTGTTCGGGTCCCTGGCCTCCTCCTTCAGCTCCAGGAGCTTGCGCGCGATCTCCTGTTCGTTGCGGTAGTCCAGGAAGCCGCACGAGAGCAGGCAGTTGCGCAGATCGGAGTAGCTCGGCAGCTCGTCCGCGCTCACCCCCCTGTTGATCGGCTTCCGCTCGAGCCTCGCCCTCTCGAACTCGGCGGGGCGCACGATCTTCGTCAGCTCGGGCTTCTGCATGTCCAGCGTGAACAGCCTCAGCCCGAAGAACGGGTACGAGACCTGGATGTACCTCTTGTCGCCAGAGTAGATGCAGTTGGTCAGTACCTGCAGCTCCCTCCGCGAGAGCGATATGTCGCTCACTTCCACACCTCCTCCTTGAGGTCGACGAAGTGCTGCAGGTGGTACGGTATCATCGGGTACGGGTTCGCCGAGTTGCGCATGTCCTCGAGGTAGAGGTAGAACACATGGTCGACCTGCTTCTGCCAGGCGGAGATCAGCGCGGAGGAGACGATGGCCTTCCTGCCAGGCGTGATGTC
>Ga0315274_10000540_pt1 | contig 59441 bp, 50 predicted proteins | sample YL17G02_20_MG_FD_203700 | JGI IMG/M metagenome (GOLD analysis project Ga0315274, IMG submission 203700) | Sediment microbial communities from Yellowstone Lake, YNP, Wyoming, USA - YL17G02_20 | ecosystem: Environmental > Aquatic > Freshwater > Lake > Sediment | place: USA: Wyoming | collected...
GTTAGAATGTAACCACTGCTTCGCTGCCTTGCGATCCTCCTGGCTGAGTTGAAGTTTGATTGCCATGTATTAAATATAACATATTCAAGCAATTTATGCAATATTATTTGTTAGAAATTACACTAGGGGGTGACCCCTCCCTAAGGCAAATTTAATATAAAATATTAAAAATCAAATATTTGGATGAAATTTTGGGGCGATTTGAGCGTTACTTTTAAGTAAACTTATTTTTGAGAAAAGTGACTAAAAATTCAAACTTGAAATCTTCAATCTAACATCAGTTAAATACTATTAGTGTCTTGCCATAAGCTTTTTTAAGAAAAACATGCAAAGGCAAGCTTTAACAGGTAAGTAACTTAATGATAAGTACTTAAAGAATATAAACAATTAATAACCGGTATTTTCCTTAAAATATACATTTTCTTATATGGGAAAATAGCTATTTAAAGGAAAACTTTCCTATTGACAGGCATTTTCTTTTATGGTAAAATAGTGTCATAAAGGAAAATTATGTTAGAACAAGAAATAATTGAGCAATTGAAAAAAGGTCAGCCGTTTGATGGTCTGGGTGATATTCGAGTCATTGATACTCAAATAAAGCCTTCTTTCTACGGAGATATCCGACCTGATGTGGTTATTATGCTGGAGTATGGTGACATTTCGCTAAGAGTCTTCGGCGAGGTAAAAACGCAGGTCAGCCCAAAAATTCTAAATCAGATAGGACTCTGGTTAAAGCGTGCCAAAGCATTAAATCCAACCGAAACTTACGCCTTAATATGTCCATTTCTTTCTCCCCAGAGCCAGAAATACTGCCAAGAAAACAATATAGATTTCATTGATTTGAGTGGTAATATTTTGCTTCGTATTCCTGGTAAGATATTAATTGAAAGATTAGGCAGACCGAATTTGTATAAAGAAAAAAGGGTGTTACGTGACCCGTTCGGTGGAAAATCGTCCCGAGTTATCCGGGTATTACTTCAGTATCCGAAAAGAAAATGGATGGTTGACGAAGTCCGGAGGAGAGCTACAGAAATAGTTCAAAGGGAACTCGAGCCTCCGAAGCAAAAACTGACGGTTACCGACGAATCCAGGAAAAGAACTGCTGAAGCGTTGTTGACGGTTTCCATGATTGAAGAGGAATTAATACAAGAATCCCAAAGGCAAAATAAAAAAGACGCTTTTCTACTCAGCCTTTCGTCCATTTCTAAGACGATTCAGTCTTTAGAGGAAGAGTTGCTTATTCGCCGTGAAGGTTTGCAAATTGTAATCCCAGACCAGCGCCGCATTCTCATTCTTTGGGCAGAAAAATATCGAGAAAGATACAAATGGATGAGACGCAGTGCCTGGACAGCCAAAAATCCATTTGGCTTTGATGTTGAATCATCAATAAAAGGGTTAAAGGAGCGCTTTCCTAATTTAGAATATCTTCTTACCGGTACTGCTGCAGCAAACCTTATTGCCCCTTTTGCTAATGTTGACCGAATCGATATTTTCATCCAACGCAATGAATTAGACCAAGAATTAAAGAACCTTAATAATGAACCGAGTGTTGGACCGGATTTTCTGTTCATCTATCCTTATGACGATGGAGTGGCTATGTATGCCCAAGAAATTAAAGGATTAACGGTCGCCTCAGCGATTCAAACCTATCTGGATTGCTATACCCGCGGCGGACGTGATGCCAAGCAAGCCGATTATCTTTTAACCAATGTAATTGAAAAACAATGGAACAAGGAATAATCAAAGAGCCGCAATTAAGCTACTTGCTTGAACTCTTTACCGAACTGGGCAGTGCGGCGGATAATTTTGTTTTAGTGGGAGCCCAAGCGATGCGCTTTATGGTTGAGAAACCCCGCTACACAAGGGATTTTGATTTTGTCCTTAATGTTATTCCGTTACGACAGATGACTCCCTCAATCTCAGATGTTTTTAAAAGACTGGGCTATGAAGCTATACCCGAAGCCCAACTTTTTCAATTTGCCAAACCGATTCCGAACCGTAATGAAATGATGCGCATTGAATTCTTAGCTTCGGATAAAGAAAGCCGACCCAAGAATTTTCGAGTGGATGTTCAAAAAAATATTCACGCTCGAGCTTGTGCCGGCGCAGAAATCGTAGTAAGAGAATCGGATATTCAATTAATCAAGGGAACCTTACCCGATGGGAAAGAAACTGAAGTTAAGATACGGATAATTCGCTCTCATGCTTTATTAATGATGAAACTATTTGCGCTGGATGATAGATACCAAAATATTCGAGGACCGGAAGAAGCCGAACACGATAGGGATGAAGCCCGTATTCATACTGCCGATATCATTGCAATCGTTCATAAGTATATTTCTAATTCCGATTTTGTTAAATCATTCTGGTCACAGTTTGGTGGTGAAGAAAATTTGAAAAAACGCGCCAAAGAAATTCTTGCCAATTATTTCGCAAACCTCGACCGTCCGGGTATTTTATTATACGCTGAGTTTTTAAAGAATAATAATATGGTTATTGAAAACGAAGGACTTAACAAGGTGGTAAGAGAAATTGGATTTTTGCTGAGAACACAGAAGAAAAACATTTAACCACAGAGACCGCGAGAAAAAAAGAATTAAACCACGGATAAGATACTGAATTTATTAACCACCGATAAACACGGGTGCAACGCGAAGCGTCCACCGAACGAAGTAAGGAAGAGAAACCACGAAAGCACGAAGAAACCCCAAAGGACACTGAGAACATGGAAGAAGAATTATTAACCACAGAGATAGCGGAGAGAGCTGAGATAACTGAAGGATTAACTATCGAAGATACTGCGGTCGCGGAACGAAGCTACAAATTATTTTATCAGTCGGCGCCGCATTAGATTGATGGCGGCAACAAAGAAAATCGGGATAAAGACCAGAATCCAGCCAAGATTGAATAATAGGCTGGGGCTGATTCGTCCGAGTGCTAATCCTCGGGTCAGTACTACCGCATGGTAAAGCGGGAAAAATATTTTGGCAAAGAGCTGTAACGCCTGCGGCATACCGGTAATCGTAAAAAAGGTACCGCTGAGAATGAACATCGGCGTAATATAAAGAAACGAGGGATAATTGAAGGAATCGATATTGGGTATGATGGCGGTAAAACACATGGCGATACTGGCAAATAAAATCCCGACTAAAAAAGCCAGCGGCGGAATTAGGAGAAATAAGGGACTGGAGACAAGACCAAAAATTAAAATGACGAGCAAGACAATCGTCGAGTTAATAAAACTTTTGGTCGCACCCCAGAGAATTTCACCGGCGATTACTTCTTCCAAGTTCACCGGGGTGGCGATGATGGCATCAAAGGTTTTTTGATAATACATTCGGACAAATGAGGCATAGGTGCATTCGAAAAACGAAGAGTACATCATTGAAACACAGACTAAAGCCGGTGCAATAAAGGCGATGTAGCGAAGCCCTTCTTGAGGTCGGACAAAACCGCCCAAACCATAGCCTAATCCAACCAAGTAAAATAACGGCTCGACCAACGGCGGGATAAAATTGACCATATAGGTCTTCATAAAGACATCGAAGTTTCGCAACCAGACCAGCCAGATTCGATAACTGAGTTTGGGTAGGCTGAAGTAAGATACCGCCCCGAGTTTTTTCATTCGCGTAACCTCCGTCCGGTCAATTTTAAAAATACATCTTCGAGATTGGCGTCGCGTAAAATCGCACCCTTGAAACGAAATTTCTCTAAGAGTTCGGTAAAAATACCACGCGGCTGAGTACTGAATACCTGTATCCGGTCGTTCACTATTTCCAATTGGGCATCGGGAAAAGTCTTTTTTAGATAAGTCATAACTTCTTCGTCATTAGCTACTTCTAAAACTTCCTCGCCGACGTGTTTTTTGACCAGCGCGGCTGGTTTGCCTTGCTCGATTATCTTGCCAGTATCCATGATAACGGTGCGGTCACAAAGCTGTGCGGCTTCTTCCATATAGTGGGTAGTCAAAAGTATGGTTACCCCTTGTTTTCTTAAATCTCTTACTTTATCCCAAATCAGATGGCGCGCCTGCGGGTCGAGCCCGGTGGTCGGTTCGTCTAAGATAAGAATTTTCGGGTTATTGATTAAAGCCCGCGCCAGAATGAGCCGGCGTTTCATGCCGGATGAGAGTTGGTCAATCCGAACTTTACTCTTCTCTTCCAATTGGATAAATTTTAACAACCGTTGTGCTCTGGTTTGTGCCTCGGTCCGGGGAATAGCAAAATATCTCGAATATACCGTCAAATTATAGAAAACTGTAAAGTCGGGGTCGAGGTTATCTTCTTGCGGGGCGACGCCAATCATGCTTTTTATTGCCCGTGCCTGCTTCGTAACATCCATTTCGCCGACCATCAGCTTGCCTAATGTCGGGGGTAACACACAATCTATCATGCTGATGGTAGTTGTTTTCCCGGCACCGTTCGGACCCAGGAATCCAAAGCATTCACCTTTGACAACTTCGAAGTCGATACGGTCGACCGCAATAAAATCGCCGTACTTTTTGGTCAATTTTTCGGCTTTAATTAAAATATTATCATTATTCATTTTATTTTAACTTTCGGATTGTAAATTTATAATAAAATAGGAGAATGTCAAGAATTGATCGCCCGTGCCGGACTTAATTGCTTTCCCTTGACACAATGTAGCGGTGGGAATATAATTTTTCAATTATATCTAGTCTGGAGGAATAATGATAAGACATATTATTTTTTTTATTGCCTTAGTTAGCATCTATTATGCCTGCACGATCAGCCTATCACCCAAATCAGCTCAAGGGTCGATTGGGGATAATATTGATTTTAAGATTACCGTTAAGCATATCCATTTGCCCTGCTTACTGGCAATTAATGCCACCGAGTTTAAATATGATAAAGTGACTTTACTTAAAGAAACCGGTTGGGACACAATAAACGCCGTCACTTTTGAAAAGACGATAACGGTTCGGCTCGACCATGAAGGAAAAGGTGAAATTGATGTCAGCCGTACCTGTCCGATTCGAACTTCGGAAGTAAAAGTAAACATTGACATTACAGGAACCAAACTGGGAACTGACCTCACTGCTGTACTGGGCGAAACCAAAAAATGGCTGGTCGCAGTTAGTAAAGGCGACACGGCGAGCCTCGGACATCTTAAATCTTTAAAAGAATGGTTAATAGGAAACTCCGAAACTTATCTGCCGAAAACAAATACTGAACAAACGCATAAAAAATTTGCGAAATTTTTAGCCCGGCTGGATAAAGTATTAGCCTTAGCCGATAGTCTTAAACAAGCGGCACTCGATGCTTCGAAAAGCGCAATCCTTAAAGAAAACTAAAGAGGTTCACCGAGATAGAAAAACCTTGAAAGAATACCGAAATAAATTAAGTTCTCTGTGGTTAACCAGTTGATTAAAAACTAAATTTAGCCTTAAGCCAAGTATTACCGCCATTGAAAGTACGGAGAATTGTCCCCTGGGCACCAACCACGACCGCAATTTCGCATCCCGGGTCAAAGTATAGGGAATATAAATCAACCTCTACGTCGGAATTAACCATTGAAAAATTCTGACCGCCATCATAAGTTTTAATAATCCTCCCACCCCCGCCTACCATAATTCCAACATATTCGTTGGTCGGGAAACGAACCGCATAGAGAGTATGAGGGATAAAGACTTCGGTTAAGAGTTTCCATTGCTCGCCACCGTCAAGGGTTTTATGAATTGTTTGACGGTCGCCTACGATAAAACCGGTTAAATCGTTAAACGGAAAATCGACCGAACGTAGGTCAAACCGATATTCAGATTTGATGTTATCGGTTTGAATAAACCAATGCTCGCCGCCATTGGTTGTTTTCAAAATTAAACTGCGTTCGCCGACCGCATAACCGGTTAGGGTGTCGAGAGGAAAAACCACCGAGTAAAGTTTTCGACCGCTACCTTCGTGAAGAATGACCCAAGTTTCACCACTATCCGCGGTTTCAAGAATTAAACCGTCGTCACCAACCGCAAAACCGATAAGATCAGTTTGGGGAAAATTAAGCGCAAACAAATCAAGCTCGGTATTGATCGGAATTAATTTCCATTCTTTTCCGCCGTTGTTGGTCTTAAGAACGGTTCCCTTAGCACCGACCGCAAATCCAATTAAATGGTCAACCGGAAAGTTAACGCCGTAAAGATTGTTCTGGCTCGGAGAATTGAGCAGATCCCAAGTTATGCCTTGGTCGATACTCTTTAGGATAATTCCGTTTTCGCCCACCGCATACCCAATATTACTATCATTAGGAAATGAAACGGAAAAGAGTGATTTCTCCATCTATTCTACTTTACGGATGATAATAATTGGTGTCAAGTCATCACCCTGCCCGGCTGGATTGTCGTTCATTACTTGTTCGATCATTTTAGTATTTAGACCAACTGGGGCACCCACTACCCAACACCCGGAAATATCATTCGCATCAACGATGGCAACCGGGTGGTTAACTTTTTCACTTATTTTCTGCGCAGTCAGTTCGGGGTCTTTGGGTCCCATAATGACACTTTCATAAAACTCTTTTACGCCGGAAGTGTGGGCGGCATCAATCATCGCTGCCTGCTTGCCGGCAATTTTATAAAAATCCCCCCGCCGTCTGAATAATTTACCCGCTGCGCTAACGAAAGCGGCAAGTAAGATTCGGAATCCACCGACTTCCTCGATTGCGCATTGCATACTCCATGGGCTGCGTAAACCGATGCCGTAAGGAACTTTCCGGACAAATCGCCAAAGAATTCGGGCAAGCAGTCCTGGTTTAATTTGGGCAATTGGGATCGCCCTGCCTTGAGTGATCGCCACGACACTTTCGGCGATCGTTATAATGTCATCTTTTTGCAATAAACCTTTTGTATACTTCTCAACAACATCGATAATATTATCTTGGTCGGTAACGATATGAGTTTTGACCCGGATTCTTTGAAATCTACTTCCCGAGTCGGGTCTCCCGAGAGGGTCGATTCGACCATCAACTTGGACAATCGGTTCTTTGATTTTCTTGTCCATTGTAGTTTAAAAATGAAAGATTCGGGTCAACGATTTTTCTAATTTCAAAGTGAGCTGACCGCTCGCCCAACCCAAAATTGCGCCAACCAAAACATCGGACGGATAGTGGTAGCCTTGATAGATTCGGGATAAGCCAACCAACACCCCAAAGGTATATAACGGAATAGTCAATTTGGGATATTTGCCGGCATAAACCGCTGCCATACTGAAATAACTTGAAGTATGCCAAGAAGGAAAAGATGAATTCCACCGCTCGGTAACTGAATCCTCAGGTCGAGGACGGTTAACCGCTATTCTTATCCCGATGGTTGTTACCGTGCTTAATGCCCAGGCGGACAATGCCAGTTTAGCGGTTTTAGCTTCTTTTTCTTTGCCAAGGGAGATGACTCCGAAATTTACCAGCGCATAAGGGACAAATCCGGTAATTGCTTCGGTCCCGCCCATTATCACATTCAAGGCTGGACTTTTCCAATCTGTATGAATTTCATTATAAATGTCTTTATCAATATTGGCGTTGATCAGCAAAGAGAAAATAAGGACTAAAATAATACCCCCACCGTAAGCTTAAAGTCGCCGGCTATTTCTTCGATTCTTTGGCGTAAAGAAATTTTATAAACAGTTTGGTCTCTGATGATATTGCGATAATAGGCAATTGCTTTTGGGTATGGGTTGCTAATGGCTCGAATTATTCTGTTAATTTTCGTCTCGAGATAATTTAGTTTATCCACTAATATCCTTTTAACCCCCATCTTCTGCATCAGCGCGAAGAATTTTCTTATCTCGGTCGGCGAATCGGAAAAATATGGAAGAACCGGACCAAAGAAGACGGTTGTCGCGATATTATTATCCAGTAACTTCAATAATGTCTGCAGTCGAGATAGAACCGACGAGGCTCTTGGTTCAAATATCCGGCGTACCCTATCGTCAATTGTAGTGATGGTCAACTCAACTGAAGCATCTTTATTGTTTTTAAACAAATCGATATCCCGGACGACCAGGCTTGACTTGGTAAGAACCTCAAACGGGAAATTGTGTTCATTGAGTATTTCGATTGACTGACGGGTTAGGCAATATTTTGCTTCAATTGGCTGATAGGCATCCTGTACTGTTCCAATTGCCACCATCCCAACTTTTTTCCTGCTTACTTCTTTTCGTAGTACTTCGGCAAAATTTATTTTCACGTCAACAAAACTGCCCCATTCTTCCCGAGTCGGGTCTCTCGAGAGGGTCGATTCGACCGGATGGTTGCGAAATCGTTTCATAAAAGTTGCATAACAGTAAATACAACCGTGAATACAGCCAACATAGGGATTTAAACAATAATCCATTCCCGGAATTTTCGATAAATTTAATGCAGTTCGACACTGAATCGCACTAACTAAAAGGTTTTTAGCTATCATAGTAACGTTTTTGTTATTGCGAGGTAACTTTGTTGCTGAAGTAATCTCCGAATCGAGATTCTTCTCTTCACTCAGAATGACACTTTGTGCCATTTATTCTCGAGATAGACTCGGACAAATTTCCCAAGCATATCGAATTCAATATTTACATAATCGCCGGGTCTTTTATATTTCCAGGTTGTATTCTCAATAGTATGTGGGATAATATTAACCGTAAATAGATTGTGTTTTACTGAGTTAATAGTCAAACTAATGCCATCGACCGCAATCGAGCCTTTTTCTACTAAATAATCAAGATTCTCCCTTGAAACTTCGATTTGGAATAATTTAGCGCCACTTACCGGTTTAATCGTTCTAATCCGCCCCACCTCATCAACGTGACCCGAAACAAAATGACCGCCCAATCGGTCAGTTGGTAGCAGCGCCCGTTCTAAATTAACATAATCGCCCGGTTTGCGATAATGTAAAGTAGTTGTCTTTAGTGTTTCCGCGGTTGCTTCCGTTTCAAAACTCTTGACGGTTTTTGCGATAACCGTTAGACAACAACCATCAATCGCGACACTCTCGCCGATTTTCCCTTCCGAAGCAAAGCTCCCACTTATGGTAAAAATCTTGTTACCGGCTTTAGTTCTGATATTCTCCACCCTGCCAATTTCTTCAATCAATCCAGTAAACATGAGAAGACCCTCCTAATTTCGGATTTCGTAATTCGGGCTTCGGGGCTTGGTCATAGATATCCTTCAATCAAAGTATCCGTACCAATTTGGCGTACCCGATATTCTTTTAACTTAATCGCTTGCTTTAAGTCATTTAAATGTATTCCGTCCGTAAAAGATAATCCTCTGCCCAGAAGTTTTGGCGCGAGAAACAGACTAATTTTATCTACGATTTCGGCTTTTAATGCGGACGACGCGACCGTAGCCCCTCCTTCAATCAAAACTATTCCGATCCCCCTTTTATATAACTCTTTGAGAATTTCATTCCAGGACAAAATCCCGTTTATATTAGCTTTGATTCGGATTATTTCAACCCCCTTTTGGCTTAGGGTTTTCCTTTTTAAGCTGTCGTTTACCGAAGTGAAAATGATTGTATTATTATGCTTGAGAACTTTAGCATTTAATGGTGTTTTTAACTTGGCGTCCAAAATTACTTTTCTCAATTTTTTTTTCGGGTCGATTCGACAAGTCAGCCAAGGGTCGTCCCTTAAAATCGTATTGATTCCAACCAAAATAGCATCGGCTTCACGCCTGAGTCTTTGACTAAAGTCGCGACTAACTTTCGAATCAATCCATTTTGATTCACCATTCAACAACGCAATCTTACCATCAAGCGATGAAGCAATTTTTAAAATGACATAAGGTAATTTCTTGGTCACAAACTTGAAATAGCCTTCATTCTGTTTTTTTGCTTCTTTTTCTAATACGCCAACCTTTATTTCGATTCCGGCTTTTTTTAAAATCTCAATACCTTTACAAAACACCTTTGGATTTGGGTCTTTGGCGGCAACCACGACTCTTTTTAAACCTGAATTTATCAACGTGTTGACACAAGCCGGTGTCTTACCATAAAAGGTGCAGGGCTCAAGTGTGACATAAAGTGTTGCGCCCCTGACTTTTCCTTTAGCGTCATTTAGCGCATTCACTTCGGCATGGGCTTTACCGAATTGTTTATGGTAGCCTTTACCGATGATTTTACCATTTTTCACAATAATTGCCCCAACCACCGGATTGGGCGAAACAAAACCACGCCCCTTTTCAGCTAATTGTAGTGCCTGATGCATAAAGAATTGGTCCTCGCTTAATCGATATTTAGATAAACGCACAATTCATCTTATCCAAGTATAACACGCTGTCAAGAAAACCAAAAGATGCTGCCAAAGAAATTTTGCTTACAACGGGATTGTGTTTTGCGTCGCTCCATAACTAACCGTTGACTTATCGTTACAAAAGACCTACAATTAAGGATTGAAGATACTTCTTGTTTATCCAGTCTGTCCTGATACATTCTGGAGTTTTCGGCACGCCCTTAAATTCATCTCAAAAAAAGCCGCAATGCCGCCTTTGGGTTTATTAACCGTTGCTGCCATGCTACCGAAGGATTGGGAAAAGCGACTGATTGATATGAATGTAACTCAATTAAAAGATTCGGATTTGGACTGGGCAGATTACGTGTTTGTCAGTGCAATGGTAATTCAACGCCAGGGCGTCAAAGAACTAATTGAGCGGTGCAAAAAAGCCGGGAAAAAGCTGGTTGCCGGCGGTCCGCTTTTCACTTCCGAACCCGAAAACTTTGATGAAATTGATTATCTGGTGCTTAACGAAGGCGAAATAACGTTGCCCCAGTTCCTGGCTGATTTAGAAAAAGGCGTTCCTCAGCACATTTATACGACGACCCAAAGACCGGATTTGAATGATACGCCGTACCCGGCTTGGGAGTTGATTAAAATGAAAAAGTACTCGACGATGATAATCCAATTATCCCGCGGCTGTCCCTACGATTGTGAGTTCTGTGATATTGTTACCCTTTTCGGTCATTCCCAACGCATGAAGAATAAAGAGCGAATAATCGGCGAGCTCGATGCGCTTTATCAAACCGGCTGGAAAGGCGGGGTTACTCTGGCTGATGACAATTTCATCAGTAACAAGAAACAATTAAAGAAGGAAATTTTACCGGCAATGACCGAATGGATGCACAAGCATAAATCTCCTTTTGCTTTTATGGCTGAAGTTTCAATCAATCTGGCGGATGACGAAGAAATGATGCGAATGTTGATTCAGGCTGGAGTCGATGTTCTCTTTGTCGGTATCGAGACTCCCAACGAAAAGAGTCTTGCTGAGTGCAACAAAATCCCAAACAAAGGTCGTGATTTGCTCGCAGCGGCAAAGAAGATGCAGCGCTTTGGTTTCGTGGTGGATGGTGGATTTATTCTCGGATTTGACAATGACGATGAGTCAATCTTTTTCCGTTTAGTGAAATTTATTCAGCAGAGTGGTATCGTTACCGCCATGGTCGGACTGCTCAATGCCCCCAGAGGCTCAAAACTTTACGAACGGCTGCACGGCGAGGGCAGGCTATTGCTGGAAGAAGATATCGTCGGCAATAACACGGCATTTTCCACCAATATTATCCCAAAGATGAAAACCGAACCCCTGGTTCAAGGCTACAAAAATGTCATGGAACGACTCTATTCGGCTAAAGCCTATTATGCCCGGGTAAAAGAATTTTTTAAGAATTACCAACCGCCCAAACGAAAGCCAACTAGTTTCCATTTCTATTATATTAAGGCGGTAGTAAAATCGTTTTTTAAAATTGGCGTATTAAAGCGGGAGCGATTTTATTTCTGGAACCTAATTTTCTGGTCGCTATTCCGAAAGCCAAGAGTATTTCCGTTAGCTTTGCGATTCGCCATCTATCGGGGCCATTTCGCCGAAATCGCTGGGCTGTAATAGCCAAAACAATAGTTATTCATAATATCCCCATTAAACCAAAAAGTTTGCTTTGAAGTTACGCTCAAATCGACCCGAAATTACTTTTATCTATTTGATATTCTTTCCTTGACTTTCTGGTGATATAGTATCGCATAGATTTATACCGGCATGGCTTCGGAACATAGAATGTTTACAGTATTGACACGGCCTGAATTTCTTGTATATTTTGTCATAATTTATAAGAGCAGGTTTTCTAATGCGGATGCGCTATATCAACAAACGAGGTATCATAATCTCAGTAAAAACATGCTTATAAGTGAAAGGAGATAAAATGAGTGAAAAAGGCTATTGCGTAAAGTGCCGAAAGCCGAGTGAAATGAAGGATCCCAAAGAAGTGAAGATGAAGACCGGTCGCAAGGCAATGAAAGGTACATGCGTGAAGTGCGGAACCGGTATGTATAAGATTTTGCCCGGCTCGCCAGCAAAAAAGACCAAGAAGTAATAATATAAATTTCCAGGAGTAGCCCGAATCGGGCGTGCGAATAACAAACGTGGTAGCCGCAACCTTTAGGTTGCGTTCCCTATCGTCCGCAGGCTAAAGCCTGCGGCTACCAAATTGACACTATTGGCTCACCCAATATAATTTAATATGAATTTGACGTACTTAAGCGAAGACAATACCATCGCCCAAAAACTGCTTAATCGGATTAATTCCGAAATCGACCATAATATTAATTTTATGGAAGTCTGCGGCACTCATACGATGGCGATTTCGAGTTCGGGAATTCGTCCAGCTGTGGATAAAAGACTTAAACTACTTTCTGGTCCGGGCTGTCCGGTTTGCGTTACTTCCCAAGAAGATATTGATTGGGCAATCAGCTTGGCTGAACAGAAAGATGTGGTTATCGTTACTTTTGGTGATATGATGCGCGTGCCCGGGTCAGAATCATCTTTGGAAAAAGCCAAAGCTAAAGGCAGTGACATCAGAGTGGTCTATTCCGCTTTGGACGGCTTGAAAATTGCCCGAACTGAACAACCAAAGAAAATTATCTTCCTCGGTGTAGGGTTTGAAACGACTGCACCAACTGTTGCGGCGGCAGTGATTTTAGCCAAAGAAAATAAAATTAATAATTTCTTTGTTTTATCGCTATTTAAACTCATCCCGCCGGCATTAAGAAAAATCGCTGCCGCACCCGAATTAAAAATTGATGGATTTATTCTTCCGGGTCATGTCTCGACCATAATCGGTTCTGAGCCCTATGAGTTTTTGCCAAAAGATTTTAACCAGCCTTGTGTTATTGCTGGATTTGAGACTTTAGATATATTACAGGCGATTTATTTACTCATTAACCAATTGAAAAAATTACCCAAAGTAGAAATTCAATATCGTCGGAGCGTAAAACCCGAAGGCAATATTCAGGCACAGAAGATGATGAATCAAGTTTTTAGAGCGGCGGATTCGAACTGGCGCGGTATCGGGCAGATTAAAAAATCCGGACTGGTTTTTAATCCGGAATTCAAAGATTTTGATGCTAATATTCAATTTGGCTTGAAACCTAAGAAAGCAAAAATCAATCCGGCGTGCCGTTGCGGCGATGTCCTATTGGGTTTAATAATTCCACCCGAATGCAAACAATTCGCTAAAGGGTGTACTCCAGAACATCCTATTGGACCTTGTATGGTCTCATCCGAAGGTGCCTGTGCGGCTTATTTTAAATATGAGTGGCTGAGCCACCGCCGAGATTGATTTTAGCATGATTAATCACAAATATAGCTCAAACCCAAATATCGACCTTGCCCATGGTTCCGGTGGCAGGAAAATGCACCGGTTAATTAAAGAATTATTCCTTAAATATTTTAATAACCCAATTCTGGCTCGGCTTGAAGATTCAGCCGAAGTGACTGAACCACAGTTAAAAAAACGAATTGCTTTTACCACTGATTCCTATGTTGTGCAACCAATTTTCTTTCCGGGCGGTGATATTGGCAAACTCTCAATCTGTGGCACGGTAAATGACCTGGCAGTTAAAGGCGCTGAACCAAAATATCTTTCGGCATCGTTTATTATTCGTGAAGGATTTCCATTTAATGATTTAGAAAGGATTTGCCAGTCAATGGCAAAAGAAGCGAGGATTGCTAAGATTAAAATTGTGACCGGCGATACTAAAGTTATCGAGCGGTCAGCCCAAGCCGAAATTTATATTACTACCTCAGGGATTGGAATCTATCCGCCTGAGGCGGACAAGTATCATCTGGGCGCGGAAAACATTCAGCCCGGTGATTCGGTCTTGATTAATGGCAGAATCGGCGAGCATGAAACCGCAATCATACTGGCGCGTGGGCAATTTGAGTTTAAAGCCGATATCAAAAGCGACTGCGCGCCGCTCAATCATTTAATCGCCAATCTGCTCAAGACCAGTAATAGGATTCGCATGATGCGTGACCCAACCCGGGGTGGTCTTGCTACTACCTTAAACGAAATGGCGGAGGCGACCAATCTCGGTATTATTATTGACGAAACCAAGGTTCTAATTAAACCTGAAGTGAAAGGTATCTGTGAACTTTTAGGTTTTGACCCGTTATATTTTGCCAATGAAGGTAAGGTCGTAATCATTGCTGCCCGTTCTGAGGAGAAAAAGCTGCTGGCTAAAATGCGCCGGAATCAGTTAGGTAAGAACGCTAATGTAATTGGCAAAGTGGTCAAACAGCCCAAAGGAGTTTGGGTTAAAACCAAACTGGGTAGCACCAAACCACTATTAATGCTCGAAGGACAACAACTACCCAGGATATGTTAATGAACGAATTCGAACAAAACAATCAATTCGTTTCTGATATAAGCCAGTATATCGTCATTGAAACGGTTAGCCCGAATCTAATAAGCGGTAAAATCTATGAACCATTAGCCCAAAACGTTGAAGCAATCAAAAATTATTTCGAGGAAAAGGATTATTCGGTATTATTTGAGAAACAAGGCGGCAATCATCTGATTCGATTCGGTATGGCGACGTCTCAAACTACCCGTAAGTCTAAACCAATTATCAATATCATTCTTTTGATTGCAACGATTTTTACCACCCTTTTAGTCGGTTCAATTAACCGAGGCGGTAATCCTTTTGCTCATTTCTCGGACTTGATTTTAGGCATTCCATTTTCCTTATCCATCATTCTTATCTTAGGTAGCCATGAACTTGGTCATTATCTTGAGGCGCGCCGCCAAGGAGTAGATGCAACGCTGCCTTATTTTCTACCCGTCCCACATCCTTTGGTCGGCACCATGGGTGCATTCATTCGAATTAAATCGATAATTCCGAACCGTAACGCCTTAGTTAAAGTCGGCGTAGCCGGTCCTTTGGTCGGCTTTCTGGTTGCCTTACCCGTAACCATGTTAGGACTTAAATTTTCAACCCTACAAGCCGTCACCCAGACCAAAGGCGGAATCAGTTTAGGCTCTTCCATCCTTTTTAGTTTGCTTTCTCGAATCTTTTTTCCCAATATCCCAGATGGTTATGACATTATGCTTCACCCGGTTGCTTTTGCCGGTTGGCTGGGATTTTTTGTCACGGCGCTTAATCTAATTCCGGTCGGGCAGCTCGATGGCGGGCATATCGCTTATGCGGTGCTGGGTAAATTCCGTAAAATCCTGACAATAATAGTAATTGCGATTATGGTTCTGTTGGGTCTGCGCTGGCCCGGCTGGTATTTCTGGGCAGTGTTGACCGTTTTACTTGGTTTGCGCCACCCTAAACCTCAGGATGAAATTACGCCGCTTGGGACTAAAGAAAAAGTCTTAGCACTAATTGCGCTGATTATTCTTATTTTAACCTTTATGCCGGTCCCGATTCCGATAACCGGGAAATAAAAGAGAACCACAGATGCACCCCGTTAGAAATTTCCTGGAAATAGAAATCGGATAAAAGATTTTGGATTTTAACCGCATCCTGTGAGTGATTTCTAACGGGTTAAACACAGATTAACACAATAGCCTTAACCACAGACCTGCCTGCCGAAGCGACAGCGCAGGCAGGGATAGCGGAGAACGCAGAGGGAATTAATAACAACAGATTCTTTAATCAAATTTTTAAATTCAGTGACCTCTATGCCCTCAGTGGTTAAAACTTTCCTCGTTTTTCAAAGGGTTCAGTTGGTATTTTTGTGCCAGCAAAAGTATGCCTATTAGGCTTACTTAAAATCGACCCGATTTTTCGTCTATCATCTTAATCGTCAATTGGTTACACCAATTTCCGCTTAGGGAGGGGGTATCACCTATGGGGTGACCCCGTAGGTGGCTTGGGGAGTAGCCTCGGGAGTCGCTTCGGAGGTTGGTTCCTAAGCTGCTTCGGGAGCTGGTTCGGGGATTGGTTGGGAGGCGGCTTCGGGGACAACTTGGGGAGCGACCTGGGAAGTGACTTAGGAAGTAGCTTGGGGAGTAGCCTCGGGGGTTGCCTGGGGGGTTACCCGGTAGGTTAGTTCCTAGGCTGGGTCATCTCTTTATTTTGTTTCACTAGTCCCTAACCACTATCCCCTAGACACTGCCTTTTCGGGAGCGGGTTCGGGAGTAGACTCGCCCGATTCGGGTAAGCAACCTGGGGAGTAGGCTCGGGGGCAAATTCCCCTCAAGGAGATTTTCAACGCTTCTAAAAACAGGAGTTATTTTAACCGATACACAAATGATAGATCATAAGAAAAATGGGCATACCCGTTAAAAGGAGCAGTTGGGGAGTCGCGGCGGTATTCTTCATCATAAAATCCGATTGAAGCTGAAAGCGACAATCGGTCTTCAATGTAATATTTGAATCCAACACCAGGGCTTTGGTAAAAATGATTGTAATCAATGTGATATCCAGTCTCAGAATAACCCCAGGATGATTTATTCTTAATTCCACCTGAATAAAAAACAGAGGCGAGTAAGCGGTCAAGCAGGCGATAACTAAGTTCTATATTAGCATTCAGTGTATGCGTCGTGCCTATGCTTTCTGACTGTATGGTCCAGTAAGCTGCTTGGTTAAATTGCAGTTTTGTATTAAACGGGTAACCGGAAACTAAACCAACTTGTAACTCTGGGATTTTCTGGGTATTACTATAATCTAACACTGAATCGGTAAAATCTTTATGTGAGTCCCAATTTATGTAGTATATTCCTGCTTGAATTGAAAGTTTAACACCAACCGCTCTTGCCCCAGTGCCTATACCAACTTTATGCCGTTCATATGGATTAGGGATGAAAATTGAAAAGTTTGGTGATTCAATCTCGTCCTTGATTCTAAACCAGACGAGTCCCGGTAATCTCTCGCTAATTATTTCACGTCTAACCATTAAACTTTCTAATGCTTGATAGAAATATTTGTTTGGACGTTCCCACTTTAAAGCAAACTCTTTGTCTCGGCTAAGAAGCTGGGCAAGTTCTTGAACATCGCTATCGGAAAGTTCATGTTCTAAAAACCCGTTTTCTTTTAGAATTTCGCCAATTCTCAGAGCAAGAATAACTGTTTTTGCTTCCCTAATTCTCCCTATAGATGGACCCGCCAATAAGTCTATATGGATTCTCCGGTTACGTTCCTTTTCTGGAAAATTAAATCCTTGGGGCACATAATCATTCGAATCTGGATTAAAATGTTTAACTTCATAATAAAAGTCGGAACGACAGTCTACACCTAATCCGAGAGGTAATTTTATTGGGTACCAATCGATAACCGAGGAAAGGTTAGGTTGAACCGCAAACGAGTTCCCTTTAATAGATATAAAACCTCCTTCATCGTCTGTTGGGTAACGGTTTTGAAGTAAGTCTCCTTGGAAGGAAGTTGACACCGACCCTGATAAATACAACCTTTCGCCCGTTATCAAAATATCATATTTGGGTAGTAAATACCCATCAAGTGAATTGCTCCATCTTAATCCATAATAATTATGCACAAATGAAAATGGTTGGAAATAGATTGTAAACAATGAAGTCCGAGTTTCTGGGAGCCGATAATGAAGTAAGGGATTACCAGTGGGTAATATTGAAATAAAACTTAGTGTGAAAAATATGATAAAATTCATAATTTTAGAAATTTAGTGGTCGATACTTTAGATTTAAATACAGACTAAATCCTCCTCTATATTCATCCTTTTGTTCGGCTTGGGAATGTAATTCATAATAATGTCCCAAGCCAGCCTCTAATGAAAATTGATTCTCAAGGTAATAATTCGTTCCTAAAGTCCAATTTGTGCTTAAGCGGAAAAAATCGCCACTCTCTGCGGTTGATGAATGTATATAATATGATGATATCCCCGTCGCCGCATTTACCGAGAATCTATCAGTTAAGTAATAACCGGCATCGAAATCAAAGAACAGTTCGTGCCCCAATGCTTGCTTTGGAAAATACAATTCATATCGGGCAAAAACAGCGGTAATCCAACGCAAGCCGTAAGGTCGCGCGTAGCTCAATTCGACAACAGGATAAATATCCTTCCGACCATACAGGTAGGTATGTGCTTGATTCGATTCCCAATTGATTGTAATTCTTCCGTCTGCTCTAATTTTTGCTCCAACAAATATCTTTTTTCCAAAAGGGCGTGAATACGAACCCAACGTAAGTCCTTCATCTAATCTAAAAAGCATATATGCAGGTAATCGCTCTGAAGTAGCCCCTGCGTTAATCAAATAATACTCAAGCGAATCATAATAGAACCTTGCCGGTCGTTCATGTGAATAAAATAGTTTCCACGCGCGCGAAATAAAATCAGCCAATTCAAGTAGTTTGTCATCCGACAATTTCTGCTTAAGCATACCTTCTTCATCAAGAACCTCAGTGATACGAATTGCCTTAAACAAGGGCCAGGCGTCACGAAAGCGACCGTAACCAAAACCGAGCTGGCTATAGGTTTCACCTTCAAGTCTGAAATCAGACCATGTCTGTCCATCTCCGGGGTAGGTACTGCCACTTATGCTTAAATTGCCGTTTAACTTTGTACCAAAAAAGAAGTCTGAAGTTTTGATATAACGACCCCAAGAAAAAGAAGGGAGAGATTTCATAGAAAAATCACCGCTGCGAACTCGAATACCTGAATAAGTGTTGTCTCGATAATAGCATTCAAGAAATGAAGGTATTTCTGCAGACAAATCTAAGTTATCGCTGGTTGTCTTGGTCTTCCAAAAATAACCAGGTTGAATGGAAAACCCACTAAAACGATACTCGGCTTCGATATCTCGCTCCCACTGTACACCGGACTCCATATCAAATGTCCATCCTTTTATTGAGGAGGTAGCATAAGGTACACGAAATTGAGTCAGGTCAATAGCAGGGCAGGTAGAAAAGAGAATAAAAATTGTGATACAAATAGCTAGTTCTTTTTGGTTACCTTTAAGTAACCAAAACCTATATGCCATATCAAACATTATGCCTAAAGCAAACCGATGTCAATAGTTCATTATTGGATTACAGCGATTAGATGAAAGTAATCGGAATAGCCACAGAGGCACTGAGAAGAAAGAGACTATAAACACGAAAACTAAAGAATATTAAACCACCGATGGACACTGATAGACGCAAATTTCGCCAAAAATCCACCCTCTTTATTGGGAAGAGAAGGGTGGGTGTGAAATCCGCCCGAGATAGACACCCTCCTTCCATCCCTCCCACCCGCCTGCCAAAGAACTTGTTCGGCGTGCAGGTCAAGGGAGGGATGTTAAAGGTAAGTTTCAGTTCTGTATTATGCCATTAGAATTGCGGCAGGAAATTATGACAATTTCAATAGAGTATTACCGGGTAAGTTAGTAAGTGCTCGGCTTACTATCCGAGCGAATTTTTTCGTTCTACCGCTTAATCTATAAGTTCGAAAGTGCCGGGCGCGGTCTTTCGGAATAGCTTGGAATTAGCTCGTAACGCTGAATCTATGGTCATGCTCGAGTCTTTTCGGGCGGTGCGGAAACCCCGTTGCAGCAGTTTTTTGGTTAGCTCTTTTACCTTCATCGGTCGTTTGGTTCGATTGAAGACCTCGACCAACAACGCCTTCGCGCTTTTTTTCCCACGCCTTGGACGGATTTTCGTTACTCTGGGCTTCTTCGCCGTCTTGGCGATTTCTAATCGTCCGATTTCTTTCTGAACCGCCGTGATTTCTTTTCTTAAGTGCGCTTCTTGTTCTTTTAGAATTTCCAGCCTTATTCTTCTTTCGACCATCTTTCGAATCTCTTCGGAAAGGTTTTTAACGTTAGGGTACATTTTATCTCCTTGTTAGATTTAGTATAATAATATAAATTTTTATAAAAAGGTCAACCCCATCAATTGAATCGAATATTTTGCATCACCCTTGACGATTGATGTGGAGTCAATACCGGGAAAAGCTAAAAATTGTGAAGTCGGGTTAGGTTTTAGTCTCGACTTTGCAACATTAGAATTTTTTCTTTACGTCTTAGGCGGACCAGGGGCTGAACGAAACCTTTACCAAAATAAAAAAGGGCGGTCGAGTTAACCGCCCTTTTCAAAGTGTGTTTTATTTTTTCCCTAAAATCGCTTCGATTTTGCTTAACGCCTTTTTGATATTCTCGACCGAATTGGCATAGGAGAATCGCAGATAGCCTTCGCCGAATTTACCAAAACAGGTGCCGGAAAGGCTTGAAACTCCTGCCTCGTTTAACAATCGGTCAGCCAGTTCTCGGCAGTCAATACCGGTTTTCCTGACATTGGGAAAGACGTAGAAAGCACCCAGTGGGTTTTTACAGGAGACTCCTTTGATTTGATTTAAACCGGCGACAATCACATCGCGGCGTTTCTTGAACTCAGCCACCATTTTATAAGCATCATCCTGTGGTCCTTTGATTGCCTCGATACAAGCGCGTTGAATAAAGGAAGCGGTGCAGGAGTTAATATTGATTTCAATCTGAGCGATATAGCTCGCTAGCGTTACTGGCATAATGCCATAACCAATTCGCCAACCAGTCATCGCATAAGTCTTAGAAAATCCATCGAGGATAATCAGCCGGTCTGCCATACCAGGGAATTGGGCGATTGTTTCAAACTTAGTATCATATAGGGTTCGAGAGTAAACTTCATCAGCTAATACCCAGCAATCATTGTTCCGCGCAATATCGGCAATCGCTTTTAGGTCGTCTTTGGTTAAAACCCCGCCGGTCGGGTTTTGCGGTGAATTGATAATCATCAGTTTGGTCTTTTTCGTTACGAGCTTTGCCAGGTCTTTTACATCCAGGCGGAAATCGAATTCCTCTTTTAACTGTATCGGCACCGCTTTTGCACCCATGAAGTTAATCATCGATTCATAAATCGGAAATCCGGGATTAGGATAAATCACCTCATCGCCTTCATCCGCCAGCGCCATGATGACGAAGGACATTATCGGTTTTGCCCCGGGGGTCACAACTACTTGCTCGGGATTGAATTGTAGCCCCCTTAATTTACCAGCATCTTGAGCAATAGCAGCACGCAGCTCCGGCAGTCCGGGCGCCGGACCATAATGGGTCCAGCCTTCATCCAATGCCTTTTTCGCTGCTTCTCGAATATTCTTGGGCGTATCGAAATCAGGCTCACCGATTTCTAAATGAATTACTTCTTTGCCTTTGGCTTCCAATGCTTTGGCTTTCGCCAGCATATCAAAGGCGGTCTCGGTACCGAGCCGTTTCATTCTTTCAGCATAACGCATTATTCCTCCTTATTCAAAATTTAATATGAGACCACGAAAGCACGAAAGGATGAAAACACGAAAGAAACCACTGAAGGCACTGAATACACCAAAGCAAGAAAGACAATTCAACGATTTATTGAATTCAGAGTCTTCAGTGTTTTCAGTGGTTAATTCTTCTTTTGTATCTTCGTGGATTTTCGTGTTTTCGTGTATTCCGTAAGTTTGTTAATTACCTTCTCTTTTTGCTTTTTGGTCTTGCCTTAGGACGAGCTTTCTTTGTGGGTCGTTTTGCCGGACGCCTGCTTGAAGCAGTTCGCGGGGCAAGCTTCAAGCTCGCAAAGTCGTATAAGTCTTTTGCCATCTGGGCGATATGTTCGCCGCTCACTTCAAATTCCCACATTAATTCCCAGGGCTGACCGGATTCACCAAAACGGTCCTTCACTCCAATCATACCCACTATCACATTCTTACCGAACAGTTCTTTCGATGTCGAAATCACATTACTTACCCAGTTGCCAAAGCCACCAATCTGATGCTCTTCCGCCGTAACGACAATTCCGGTATCAAACGCCGCCTTAATGATTGCATCATGGTCCAGCGGTTTTACGGTATGGATATTTACTACTCTGGTTTCGATGCCGAAGTCTTTTTTCAGAATATAAGCCGCCCGCATCGCTTCCGGTACTTCTGGTCCACAAGCAATAATTGATAGGTCTTCTTTTTCGTTTTTGTATTTACTGGCAAGCACGTGCTCAAACGCATCTGCGAAATTATCTTTTTCACCACGCAAACGAATCACATTAGCCTTACCGAAAACATAAGGGGTATCCAGCTTAGTTACAATTGGAGTCGCTTCGCGGGCAAATCTTAAGAATTTGGGTCCTTTAAGTTCGAATAAAAGATATTCGGTCGCTTTCCTGGTTTCGATTGAATCGCAAGGAACCTCGCAGTTCATATTAGGCAGCCCGCAAATCTGGAACAGGTCTTCCAATGCCTGATGGGTTGCACCATCTGGTCCAACCGAAACGCCGCCGTGGGCACCGGCGATAAAGACATTGAAATTACCGTAGCAAACCGTAGTGCGTAACTGGTCGAGATTTCTGCCCGCGGCAAAAACGCCATAAGTGCCGAAAACCGGCAGTTTGCCTTCTTTGGCTAAACCAGCCGCTACCGCAGTCCCAGATTGTTCGGCAATGCCAACACTAATCCAGCGGTTCTTTCGTTCCGGATGTTTCTCGTAGAAATGGCTAATGGTGATTGAGCCGGAAATATCAGCGCCGAGGCAAACCACTCTTGGGTCATCCCCGCGCGCATCTAAGGTGCGACCAAAGCCGAATCGGGTCGGGTCCATTATAACTTTCATCTTGTCGCCTTTATTCCAGAAATAGTCGCGGGAAAATTTCGGCACCTTTTTCATCAATTCAGCGGTCATTTTATCTTGATAGTCCTGGGCTTTTTTAAATAGCTTTTTCACATCAATTTTGCCTTTCAACCCTAAATCGAACAAAGCATTTTCCGCTATCTCCTTTTCGGTAACGGGTTCATCGGACATTCCTAAACATTCCAAGGCATCATAACATTCTTTTTCCGAGGGCGATTTACCGTGCCACCCAGCAATGTTCTCCATGAAACCAATCCCTTTTCCCTTGGTAGTATTAGCCAGAATTGCGGTCGGTTTTCCCTTGACTATCTTCGCTTGTTCAAAGGCATCCAGAATCTCTGTCATATTGTGACCGTCAATTTCAATCACATTCCATTTGAACGATTCGAATTTTTCTCTTAACGGGTCAATATCCTGGACATCTTTGACCCAGCCATCAATCTGGAGCCGGTTCTTATCGACAATACTAACCAGATTATCCAGCTTGAAATTGCCTGCCTCCATCGCTGCTTCCCAAATCTGTCCTTCCTGCAATTCACCGTCACCGTTCATCACGTAGACCCGGTAATTTTTATTATCGAGTTTTGCTGCCAGCGCGATTCCGATCCCGACCGAAAGCCCCTGGCCTAAAGAGCCGGAAGAAATTTCAACGCCGGCTAATTTAGGCCAGTGAGGATGTCCCTGGTATGGACTGTGCAGTTTTCTTAACCGTACTACATCTTCGATTGGGAAGTAACCAGCAATACCAAGACCCAAATATAAATTGGGCGCTTTGTGTCCGGTTGACCAGATGATGCGGTCGCGGTCCGCCCAAAATGGATTCTTCGGGTCATGATTAGCAACTTTGAGATAGAGCGACGCTGTGATGTCCATTGCCGACAAAGTACCCCCCGAATGACCGGAGCCGGCCGCGGCTAAAGCAATCATATTATAAGCACGCATCAGATTCGCCGCTTTTTCCAGTTCTTCGACCGTATAATCTTTTCTAATTTTTCCTGTTTTGGAGTCTATAATTGGCATCTAACCTCCTGTTTGAAATGATTACATCGCAGAGGTCAAGATTACTTCGATAAACCCTGAAATTTGCTGTAATCTTTATTCAAACTCCGAAATCATTTCTTTGGTATCTTCTTATAATCATCAAAAAACTTTTTGATTCCAAGATCAGTTAAAGGGTGACCAACCATCTGTTTAAGAACACCGAAAGGGATAGTCGCAATATGAACGCCCATGCGGGCTGCTTCAACTACATGCAAAGGATTGCGAACACTCGCTACAATGATTTGAGTATCAAAGCCGTAATTATCGTAGATTTGGACAATGTCACCGACAATTTCCATGCCGAAATGAGAGATATCGTCAAGTCGACCAACAAATGGGCTAATGAAAGTGGCGCCGGCTTTGGCGGCTAAAAGCGCCTGATTCGGGCTAAAGACTAAAGTAACATTGGTCATTATGCTCTTTGCCTTCAGCGCTTTTACTACTTTTAACCCTTCAATCGACATCGGGATTTTTATTGTGATATTCTTCGGATTAACTTTTGCCCACTCGACACCTTCTTTAACCATCCCTTCGGCATCGGTACTAATCGCTTCGACCGAGATTGAACCGTCCACGATTTTACTAATATCGCCCACGCATTCTTCAAATTTTCGACCGGTCTTACAGACTAAAGTTGGGTTGGTTGTAACGCCATCTAAAATTCCCCAACTCGCAACTTCTTTAATTTCATTGATATCGGCTGAATCAATGAAGATTTTCATGAAATCCTCCTTTTACCAAAATCAAGAGAAAATAACCCAAAGCTACCACAAATTCTTCGGATTTTAATTCGTCAATTTTAGTTGAATTTTCAAGTTTCGTAGTCATTTAGCTTAACAAATTTTTAGTAATTGTCAACCCCGTCTGAGGTTACATAAAAAGATGATAATATAGTTGCTTTTTGATTTTAACGGCACTTCATTTAGATTTCTAACTTGGTCAATCCGTTAGAAATGCTGGCAGCAATGTAAAAAACTATATTTTAAATTGACAAAATGGTTTATTTTATTATAATGTAAGTGATGGAAAAAATAGACTTTGCATCAATCGCCGAAATCATTAAAAAACCTTGGGCTCCTATCGAAATTGTGAGAATGGACGGTTATCATTTACTAATTTCGATGTTTGAAGGAGCCTATCGTTTTCACAAACATGATGCAGAGGAGTTATTCTTTGTGCTTAAAGGGACAGTTGAGATTGAATCCAAAGATAAAACCGTAACTTTAAAAGAAGGAGAAGGGTTATTATTACCCAAAGGGTTAGTTCATCGTTCAATCGCCAAAGAACCGTCCTTAGTAATAATGTTTGAACGGACGAATCTAAAAACTGTATTCGTCTCTTAATCTAAGCATTTAACATCCTTAAAATTTTTTAATAAAAGCGAATATCTATTTGACATTGAGTTGATTTTTTGGTAAAATTTAGTTGTTAAGGGATGCAAATCCCTGTAATAAAAAGGGGTAATGTAAAAAAATAGAGGAGGGGTAAAATGGGAAGAAATCCAATAAGCTTCTTGCTTCTCATAATTTTTATAATTGCAGCAACTAGTGGTTCGGGTCTTAAAGAGAAAAATTCTTTAGAGACTGACAATATTCTGCTTCAACAGGACTTTAATAGTAGCTGGTCAACCCAAAGTCCGCCAACCGGCTGGACCATAATTTACAATACACCAGTGGGTAATTCGGACTGGCACCGCAGACAGGCCCAAAGTCCATGGTCAGACAATCTCACCGGCTTTGCTTGTCTTTATCAAACTCCGCAGGAACTCGGCGATGATATTTTAACCTCGCCCACGGTCAATTGTTCACTTTATACCAATGTGGTTCTCAGGTGTTCAACCTTTTTCATACCACAGGAAGGATTTTATATTGCTAAACTTCAGGGGACGGGCGATGGCGGTTTAAATTGGACTACCATATTCGACTATTTCGGTCAGACGGTCGGACCTGCACTACAAATATTTTCTTGTCCCTGGGCTGATAATAAATCTAACGTTAAATTTCGTTGGTATTTTAGTGGGAATACTAATCAGATTTATCACTGGAGTATCGACAACGTTTCGGTCACGGCTGACCCAATAATCTTTGATGTCGGTGTAACTCAAATTATTGCACCTACTGGAACGCTTGATTCAGGAACCGTAGTAACACCTAAAGCCCGTGTTAAGAATTTTGGCAACGTCACCGCATCTTTTCCGGTTACCTTTAAAATTGGCGGATTCTATAATGATATTCAATTTGCCAATCTGAACCCGGGTGAATCAACTTTAGTCAACTTTAACAACTGGACTGTGACCCAGGTTGGCACTCATGCGACCAAATGTAGTACCGCTTTAGCCGGTGATGTTGGTTCAAGTAATAATGTTTTAATCGGTTCGGTCACGGTTCGAGTTATTGATGTTGGGGTAACGCAGATTGTTGCTCCGAGAGACACAATTGATTCGATTGGAACCATCTCTCCCATCGTAAAGGTTAGAAATTATGGCAGTAATGTGGCAACTTTTAGTGTCACATTCAAAATCGGGAATTCTTATTTCAAAAGTCGCAATAAAACTCTCGCCGCTGGTCTGGAAGATACGGTAAATTTTCCTGCCTGGAGTTCGATTCCTGGCAACTATATTACCCGGTGTAGCACCTACTTGGCGGGTGATATCAGACGAAGCAATGATTCTCTCTCCGGTACGGTTTTGATTCGGACAATGGATGTTGGAGTAACTCAGATTATCGCCCCGTCCGGTACAATTGATTCGACCGGAGGAACAATTACTCCTCAAGCCCGGGTTGTCAATAATGGTAGTGAGGTCCAAACCTTTAATGTTACATTCAAAATTGGTAACTTTTATTATCAAAGTCGCGCAAAAACATTAAGTCCGGGACTTCAAGACACGATCAATTTCGCAATCTGGACCCCGACCCGTGGAACTTTCGTTACCCGGTGCAGCACCTATTTGGCTGGAGACCGCAATCATGCCAATGATACAATTTCCGGTGCGGTCACGGTTCAAGTCAAAGATATCGGGGTGACCCAGATTGTTATACCGACTGGCACATTAGATTCGACTGGTTTAATAACTCCCCAAGTACTCGTAAGAAATTACGGGAGTAATTCCGAAACTTTCAATATTATGCTAAATATCGGTGCATCCTATTTTGAAAGCCGAAGTAAAACTATTGACCCTGACCTTGAGGATACCGTTAATTTTCCTGTTTGGACCACAATTCGTGGTACTTATATTACTCGTTGTAGTCTATGTTTAGCCGGTGATATTAATCGAAATAATGATACGATTCCCGGTTCGGTCACCATTCGAGTAAAAGATGTCGGAGTAGTTGAAATAATCGCACCAACCGGAATTATTGATTCTGGGACAACGATTACACCTATAGCGAGAGTTAAAAATTTTGGGACCAATACTGCAACTTTCCCGGTTACCTTTAAAATTGATTCATGGGTCGAGACTCGTAATAAAATCCTTGCGGCTGGGCAGACCGATACCGCTAATTTCCCAGAATGGACCGCACAAACACCTCGCGCATATGAAGTGTTGTGTAGCACTTCTCTCGCCGGAGATTTAGTTCGAGCTAATGATACACTGTATGACTCAATATTGGTTCAAGTTCACGATGTGGGAATAGTAAGTATTTTTGCTCCTGCCGGTATCGTAACGCCGGATACGATCATTCCACAAATTTGGGTAAAGAATTTTGGCACCACGGCTTCTGGACCATTCACGGTCCGATTTGAAATCACACCGGGTTATGCCGATACCTTGTCCGCAACTAACATCAATGCTCAAGAATCGTTACTCATCTCTTTCCACCCCTGGGCAGATACTTGCGGAACCTATATGACAAAATGCAGTACCCTGATGAATGGTGATTGTAATAAAGGCAATGACTTTCGGACCGGCACCGTCATTGTTTCACTCACCGGTCAACCACCAGGAAGTTGGCTTGAATTATCCAAACCAATTCCTGGATTAAAACCAGTTAAAGACGGCGGCTGCCTTGAAACAATGCAAGATACCCTGCTCTTTCTGGCAAAAGGGAACAAAACTTCTGACTTTTATTGTTACAACACCAACCAGGATACCTGGCTGAAGAAAACCGATGTTCCCTTGAATATCAACGGTAAATTTGTAAAAAAGGGCGCAAAAATGGCGGGCGACAATGAACACTATATCTATCTCGTAAAAGGTAACAACACCCTTGAATTTTTCCGTTACGACCTCACCAAAGATAGCTGGAGATCAATGCCCAATGTTCCGCTGGGCGGTGGCAAGAAGATAAAAGACGGTGCGGCAATGACTTTCTGCAAAAAAGATGATGAACCATTTATTTACCTGTTGAAAGGTTCTAAGACCAGAGAATTTTATCGCTACAATGCCTTGGCGGACAGCTGGGAAAGGATGTCAGACGCTCCGCCGGGAATTAAAAAACCCGGTTTTAAAAAGGGTTCCGATATTACTTACGATTCTGAAAATCAAATCATCTATTGCCTAAAGGATGGCACAAATGAAATGTTTATGTACGATGTAATTGGTGACACCTGGTTTTCTAAAAAACTATCCAGTATGCCGTTAATGCATCCGATTTTAGGGAAGAAAAAGAAGGTAAAAGCTGGCGGCGCTCTCTGTCTTTTATCGCCGGATAAAATTTATGCCTTAAAAGGCGGCAATACTTGCGAGTTCTGGTTGTTCAAACCGCTTGATAACGACTCAGGAAGGTGGATTGGACTCAATCTTCTTCCAGAAATTGGAGCGGACTTTAAAAAGAAACGCGTGAAAGACGGCGGAGACCTGGTAGCCGCAGCTTATCACGACCAAGCCGTGTTACTGGGAATGAAAGGTAACAAGACGGATAAAATCTGGAAGTGGTCAGATTCGTTAGTTTTATTTTCACCCATTGCAAAAACTTCTACCAATAGTGTCGGTGTTACTGAACATTATATTCTACCTCAATTTCGACTGAAACCAAATCCGATTAGTGAAATCGCTCTCATCGAATTTACCTTGCCCAAAATAACCAACGTGACGGTTAATCTATATAATGTCATCGGTCAGAACGTCTACGAACTCAAAACGTCTAAGCAAAACGGAACGATAGCGCTTAAAACTAAAAATATTCCAGCCGGCGTATACTTATTAAAGTTTCAAGCCGATAAATTCCGAGTGACAAGAAAAATCATCATTTCGCACTAAATAAGCAGGGGAACCAAAAAACACGCCTTGGCAAGCGCCGGGCGTGTTTTATTTTCGGAAAGCGGTTGAATTGATTGACATTTATTATTGATGATTTATAATCTACTTAGAAGTAAAAAGGAGTACTAAGTGGATAAAAAAGAACTGGCAATACAAATTAAAATCTCTTCTTTCCTGACCGGTCAGTTTAAATTACGCTCGGGCAAGATTAGTTCGTTTTATTGGGATAAATACCGCTTTGAAAGTGACCCGAAACTTTTATCCGAAATCATTGAACCCATGGCGAAAATCTTGCCTAAATCTTTTGATAAATTAGCCGGTATGGAATTGGGCGGAATTCCCTTAGCAACTGCATTGTCATTGCAAATTAGCAAACCATGTCTGTTTGTGCGTAAGGTTGCAAAAGATTACGGAACCCGCAATCTGGTCGAGGGTGGATTTAAAGCTGGTGAAACCGTCGTGGTTATTGAAGATGTCATCACAACCGCGGGTCAGGTTGTTACATCAATTGAACAGATGCGAAAACTCGGCTTAATCGTGAACGACGTGGTTTGCGTGATTGACCGTGAGCAGGGCGGTTTGGAAAAACTGGCCGAAATTAAATGTTCACTTAGTTCGTTATTTACAATGACCGAATTAGAACGTTATAATGCCTGAGGTAAATAAATTAAGCTGGCGCCGTTTTCTCTTTACAAACTATGTTTAACGTTTCCAGTTCAGCTAACACCGGTTTGTAAATCTCTGGGCTTACCGGAGTCTGCACGCCCTGTGCTTTAATCTTGCCGGTCAAAATCAGCTTGGCTGCAATTGCTGCCGGCAGGCTGACCGTCCTCGACATCGCCGAATCACCATTCGGAATACCAAAGTCAATTAGGGTTGATTCAATCTTTTCCTTGCGTTTTTCTTTAGGATATTCGGCTAAGAACTCATGTTTGAGCACAATCATATCCCGTTCGCCATCTTGATACCACATCTTTTGCTGTAGCCGATTGACCAGTATATCAATGTTTGAACCTTTTTCTAAACCCACTGGCTCATCACTGAATAAACCCAGCCAGTCAAACCGTTTAATAATCATTGAGTCCTTATCAACCTTTAAGAAATTAGCAACCGCTTGTTTTGTGCTTGAGATGCTTGAAGCACTTCTCAACACCGCCTCAGGCAGTTCAAGCACCACTTGGCTAATCCATGTGTTATAAGTCATCCCTTTTAAATTATCCATTTGCTTATCATCTAAAAGCCCAAGGTCAACGATCTTTTTTAAAGTCTCGCACCACCCAAGATTTCGCAAGGTGCCGCGATACATCGTACCGATACCTTGAAGTTGGTAAGTATCGATATAAGGTAGAGAATTTCGATTCGGATAGGCTTCAAATTTACCCAAACCTTCGACGTTTAGGATCCAATAATGGTTAAATAGTTCCGGACCAGGTACTGCAACTTCTTTGCCGTCTTTCAAATAACGCGCACTATTTCTGCCGGCTAAGACTACGCCTCTTGGACTCCAGGAAAACTTATAGCCAAAAGGATTGGTATTAGCTTCCGGTGCCGGCAAACCGCCGCAATAAGAGTAAAAACTGGTTACTTTCCCATTTTTATTTTGGACATCGTGGATGATTTTCATTGCCGACATGTGGTCAATCCCAGGGTCAAGTCCAATTTCATTCAGAATGAGAATACCCGCCGCTTTTGCTTTTGGGTCAAGCTCGCGCATCGCATCGCTTACATAAGAAGTAGTTATCATCTGCTTCTTTTTTTCGATGCAGTATTTGGCAATCACCGGATGATAAGCATAGGGTACTAGACTAATCGCTAAATCACAGTCATCAATAAGTTTCGAAAGAGTGGTTGTGTCATCAACATTAAGGGGAATTGCTTTTCCGCGCGGATGATTACCTACCAGCTTCTCTGCCTTGCTGACAGTTCGGCTGGCAACCGTAATCTGAAAATCGGGCTGTTTCAATAAATACTCAACTAACGGTCGGGAAACTAATCCCGCACCTAAAACTAATATTTTCTTCATTTATTCTCCCTTCCAATCTAATATACAAAAGCAACAATCGAATTTGCCGAATGGCAACGAATTTGGAAAATTGTAAGATAATTGGTAATATTTGAATTGTTCGCTGTCGTTTGATGCATTCGTTATAAATATTTTGCAATATTTTTATAATCCGGCGTCAATTCACCCTGATAAGCAATAACCGCTTTTTTTATTTCGGGCGGCAACTGGCATTTATCAAAAGTTAACGAAAAATCAGAATTAGCAATGGCTGGAACAAACGGCTTGAGAACATTGCTGAAATAGATTGAGGCTTCCTTGGCAATTTCGCAGGGCAGGTTATCGACCGCCATAATTACTGGCCCTCGACCAACTACCCCATCAATAGTGCGATTGGTAATTGGGTCGTAGACAAAAACCGGATTGTCCGGATTGGTCGCTTTAACGGTTACTTCAATTGAACCTTCAATATCACAACTGATATCGCCAATCACGCGTAGTCTGGGCTCAGATTTAAATAGCAGCTTTAAGAAATTCTTGCTTATTAATCTTGGATAGCGATTGTCCCAGTAGATACAATTGACCAGCATTGTGAGATAAGGTACATAACGCTCAAAAAGCGACCGGTACTTTTCCGGATGACTAAAATAGTCTCTTAATTCAAAATTACCGTCTTTTGTCTTCGGTTCAACTATATCATCTTCATGAAAAACCAATTTATAGAGTTTGTTCTTTGAAAAATTCTTTTTGGCAAAGAATTCACCCAGCGCTTTGGGCTTAATTTCCTCAAATGGCAATAAATCGAAAATCTCCTGGGCACCGCCCGATACATTACCATAGCCGGTAATGCCACAAGCTAACGGTACTAAAGAAGGGTGTAGCCCTTCTTTAACTATTTTTTTGCCAACTTCGGAAATAGATTGTTTCGCATGAGCCAAATTTTCGTATTGAATCGTCTGGCGAATCTCGTGAAACGGACTTGGAATCCCCTCGTTCTCTATTCTTCGACCAAATGCCCAAAGCGTATCAATCATTCCGGCTAAACCGGCATGGTGACCAAAGAATATTAAACGTTTTCCTTTTTCATCAGCAACCTTTTCATAGTCAATCAAAGTGCAACCCAGCTCGAGCATTTTTTTCAGCATTGGCATATTGTGTGATTGCCCCTTAATAACATGGGCAAAAAAGATGTAAGTTTTTTTGGGCTGAAAGAAATCAATCGGCATCTCCTTAATACCAAATACGCAATCGCATTCTTGCATGTCTTCGGAAAGGTTCGTGCCGACTGAGGCATATTCCTGATCCGGGTAAATTCGAATCTTAGAAGGTTGGATCATGAAGTCAATTTTTTCTGTCCCTTTCAGTTCCTGTATGTGTTCTGGAACTAAAGGAGTTCTTCGCTCCCAACGATTTTTATCTTCTTTTCGTATACCAATTATTTTATTCATCTCCTCTTTCCTAATGCTTCTTTGGTTGCCTGGTTAATATCTTCAAAAAGTTTTAAAGTTTCTTCGGCTTCTTTCTGGTCAAGAATCTGAATCGCAAAACCGGCATGAAGGATCACGTAATCGCCGATTTTGGCTTCCGGGGTTAGCATCAAGGAAGCTTCGTAAATTACCCCGGAGATTTCAACCGTCGCAGTGCTGTTATGGATTAATTTTATCCTGGCGGGAACGGCTAAACACATCCTATGTCTCCTCCTTGACCAGTGAGTAGTAGAATACCGCATCTCCCACGTTTAATTTCGTACCAGTAAGTTCGGATAATTTATTCGCCACCACCGGGCACTTGGCGATCAGCATAAAAAAGGCATCGCGCAGTTCATCGACTAAGGACTCAAAATTGGCATGACCCTTGGCTAAAACAATATCTGCCTCATCATAAGCCTTGCGAAAATCCTCGGAACATTCATTAAAATTAATCCCAAGAAATCTTGAACCGGTTTTAACGATTTTACCGACCTTATCCATTTCCGCTTCTTTCAATTCATGTTCGGTAACGTCATTCAGGATTGGTCCTGATTTTACCGCTAATATAACATTCCAAGCGGATAACTTTTCCACTAAAAGCTTATCAAAATAGATTTCACCGGCATTATCCATGATATATAAAATGGTTGATGCCGAAGCGAGTTTCTCCTTAAAATAGCGATAGTCATCATAATTGAAATGGGTTCGGTTTAGGGCTTTTTCTAAATCAAAGGTTTCTTGGGGTCCAGAATCAATCACGTTACCAATCGTGGCATAAAAGATTGCGCTGTGTAAGGGGTCATTTGATTTATCGATCTTAGCTTTGGTCATATTTGCCGCTTTTTTACCCAATTCCGCTTGTCGCTTCTTAACCAGAGCAAATGGATCATTATTACCTAAGAGGTCATAGGCGTCAAAAATCACTCTGGAAGTAAAGAGATTCGGCGATTCATCTAAAGATAGCCCCGGAATCATGGTTAAAGCCTTTTTGGTCACCTTAATCAGCTGTTCATCGTCGTTACTGGTCATCGAAACAATTCGTTGACACTGTTTGATAACGCAAGGAATACAGAGCGCTTCCGATTTCATTTAACTATGATTACGGCGATTAAAGAAAGATTACAGTGATTATACAGACTCTTCCTATTGCTAGTATCGATATTTATTGCTGTAATCAATTTATGTCTTGAGTGGTTTCTTTTCCGCCGCTGGAAACAAAACATTGTTAAGAATCAGTCGATAACCAGGTGAATTTTTATGGAGTTCTAAATTGGTTGGCGGGTCTCCAATCCGATGCGTAAAATCTTCCGGGTCATGACCACCAAGAAAAGTGTAAGTACCGCGTCCATAATTACCATGAATATACTTTACTTCTTCGGTATTGGCAATTTCCCCCAAGATTAATACGTTCTTCTTTATTTTATCCCGGCGAAAACCACAGTTTTGCCCTAAGAATTCTTTTACCAAACCAGTGTGATCCTGAACCAGCATACAGGGGACTGGGTCATACTTGGCGGAGAAGTCAAAAAGCGAGAAATAGGTGTCTGGTCCACGTGCCGATGCTTCTAAATAAGTATCGATATCGGAATGCTCGTAAATCAAAGGGTCAGTGATTGGGTGAAAATTCTCAAAGGCAAGGCAATTTTCAAAGTTGAGCTTAGATTGGTAATTCGGGTCAATGCCATCACCATCAAAAACTTCGGGCACAATATCCGTAGCATCAGCCGCTAATGCAATATCCGGCGTATCGGTGGCTGAGCACATCGCAAATACCATCCCACCTTCATTAATATATCTTTTGATTTCTTTAATCACCGCTAGTTTTAATTTTGAAACTTTTTTGAACCCCAATTCTCTCGCCATCTTTTCATTTAAAGTAACATCTTCTCGGTACCAGTCAGTATTTTGATAGCCCGAATAAAATTTACCATATTGCCCGGTAAAATCTTCATGGTGAAGATGAAGCCAGTCGTATTCAAAGAGCTTGCCGGCAAGTACCTCTTTATCCCAGAGCTTTTCATAAGGAATTTTCGCATATTCTAAAGCTAATTGTACCGCATCATCCCACGGATCATGGGTTGGCGGTACGTAGACGGCGACTTTCGGTGCTTTTTCTAAAAGAATCGATTCCATATTATTTGCTTCGATTGTCTGGCGGATTTCGATGATTTGTTGTGAACTTACTTGTTCATAATAGACGTTTTCTAATTTACATTCATTTTCGATTTGGGATGTCGCATCAATCAAGAATGAGCCAGTCCGGTAATTTAAAAGCCACTCGACTCTAATCCCCTTCGCTAAAGCGTGATAAGCGATACCATAAGCTTTTAGGTGGTCAGTCTGAACTAAGTCCATCGGAATTAAAATCTGGCGGGAGAAGGCAGGAATTATGGGGGGTAAAATGAGGAGGTTAAGGAAAATAAAGGAGGGAATTAATCCTCGCCTCCTCCCTTTAATGGACAGAAAATTTTTTAACCACAGATTAACACGGATAAACAAAGATGCAATGTAGGGCAAAACTTTAGCTTTGCTAAATGCAACCCTAAAGGGGTGCCCTTCAAACCATTGTTTCTGGTTAATCATTTTTCTATAAAAAATATCACTAGCTAAATTTTGCGCACAATTCTTGTTCCAGAATCTCCTTTGAGTGCAGCGGCTATCTTTCTCGGATGAGTAATTATAACCAACGCACCACCCTTGTCAACAAAGCGGATAGCCGCTTCAATCTTTGGTCCCATACTGCCCAAGGGAAACTGCCCGGCACGAAGCAAAGACTTGGCTTCTGTTACATCCATTTTATCAATTGGCTTGGCATCCGGTCGGTTATAATTACGATAGACTTTTTCCACCGATGTCGAAATCAAGAATAGCTCGGCGCCAATCGTAGTGGCTAAAAGACTGGAAGCTAAATCTTTATCAATTACTGCCGAAATTCCAGTAAATTCTCCGTTAGTCTTTATTACCGGGATACCACCACCACCGGCTGCAACCACTACCGTACCTGATTGCAATAAAGAAAGTATCTCTTTTGCTTCGATAATCTCTAATGGTTCAGGCGATGCGACAAAACGCCGAAACCCTCGACCCGCATCTTCTTTGCATACCCAATCTAATTCTCTTTGCAGGGCAGCTGCTTCTTTCTTGGTATAAAAAGGACCGATCGGTTTACTTGGGTTTTTAAAGCTCGGATCATTCTTAGCTACCACTACTTGGGTAACAACCGTAACAACATCGCGTTTGATGCCGAGTTGGCTGAATTCATTCTTTATTGCCAATTGAATCATATAGCCGATTTCGGCTTGAGTTATAGCATTGGCTACATCCAAAGGAATTTCCGGTAAGTGATTGCGGGCAAAATGCGAACGAATTAAAACGAACCCGACTTGCGGACCGTTGCCATGCGTAATTACTAGACCGTAGTCGGATTTAATCAAATCGACTAAATTTCTAATTGTCTCTTTAACCGTATCATACTGGTCGGCAAATGAAATTTTTGATGGGCTGGCAACCAAAGAATTGCCACCAATTGCGACTAAAGCAGTTTTCATAGATATTCAGAGTTACTTTAGTAATCCAATAGAATAAAAGATTTAAAAATTTCGCTTATAACCATTCATTCTACCTCACTAGTGTTTACTAATAATATGGCAAATTTGCCCGCTGTCAATCCCGTTCGGACGCTAGCCGACCCAAACTTTATCCTTGACCGATACTCAAAATTCTCTATAATGTAAACAAATGTTTACCAGAGAAGAAAAAATAACCAATTTTATCCGGGCCTGGCTTAGGAACAATGGTTATCCCCCGAGTGTTCGGGAAATCGGTAAAGGGGTTGGGCTTAGAAGCACTAAAGCGGTTAAATATCATCTGGATAATTTAATAGCACAAGGACAGCTAACTCGCAAACCCTATCGAGCTCGAACCCTGGAGCTTAAAGAAAAATCTCAAGGACTCCCCCTGGTGGGTAGAATTGCAGCCGGGGCACCGCTATTGGCAGTTGAAAATATTGAAGACCATATCTCATTGGATGCCCAATTTGCTGGCTGTTTTCTATTGAAAGTAAATGGCGACAGCATGAAGCAGGCTGGAATCTTTAATAACGATTTTGTCATCGTTAGACCGCAAAAGATAGTTAATAATGGCGATATTGTTGTAGCATTATTAGGTGAAGAAGCAACCGTAAAACGATTTTATCGCGACAAGAAACGCATTTTACTCAAGCCCGAAAATCCCGATTATCCAATAATTACTATCGATGAGTCTAAAAACTTTTCAATAATTGGCATTGTAGTCGGGGTTCTCAAAAAATATAAATAAACCATGTCACACACGCAAATTGACGAACCAATAAATGTCTATGCCCTATATGAGATGATTGATGTTTCCGTATTTAGTGGACCGGGAAGGTCAAAAGTTCATCCCCATAAAAAGCTAAAGCCTCTATCCTTCACCTGGCGGCAAAGAGAATATGAAATCAAGGAATTGACTTACGTCTGGCATAATAAAAATGGCGAAACTGACTACTACTATTTTGCCGTATCGGACGGAGCAAATATCTATGAACTGGTTTATAATGCCAAAACCTTTGATTGGATGCTACACCGGATATACTGTGAAGGATAAAGAGATATTACATCTTGATATGGATGCTTTTTTTGCCTCAGTCGAGCAGAAGACTTTTCCTTTTTTACGGGGAAAACCGATTGCGGTTTGTGGTAATCCCGAAGGGCGTAGTGTTGTCACTTCGGCTTCTTATGAAGCAAAAGCGCTGGGCGTGAAATCCGGCATGAATCTCTATGAAGCCAAGCAACGCTGCCCGAACCTTCTATTCGTACCTTTAAATCCAGCCAAATATAGCGACACCGCAGAAAGAATCATTAGTATTCTCATACAATTTACTGATTTGGTTGAAGTATTCTCGATTGATGAGGCATTCTTAGATGTAACCGATACCAATCATCTGTTTGGTAGCAGTGAAAACATCGCCAAGCAAATCAAAGACGAAATTTATCAGGAAATGGGCTTAACCTGCTCCATCGGCATTGCGCCCAATAAACTCTTAGCCAAATATGCCAGCGACCGGTGTAAACCTAATGGTCTTTTAAGAATCAAGAAAGAAGATATTCCAAATCTGCTTGAAAACTTACCAGCAACTGAACTTTGCGGCATTGGTGAAAAACTTGCATTGCGTTTGAAACAATTGGGTATAACAACTTGTGGTGATTTGGTGAAATGCTCGATAAATATTCTGGTTCAGCACTTCGGCAAGAATGGCTTTAAATTAAAAGATATGGGATTGGGTTTTGACCCAAGCCCGGTGTTACCATACTGGTTCAAATCCGATGCTAAATCGGTCGGGCATTCTTGTACGATGGATTCAGACACCAATGACATGGCAGTTATAAAACATCTGCTCTGGGAACTTTCTGAACAAGTAGCACGAAGATTGCGCCAAGACAATTATCAAGGCAGGACGGTCACTCTGGTGCTGCGATACGATGATTTTACCACCTTCAGTTCACAGAAGAGTATTAAAGAGTTTGTTGATGACGGTCGTAGAATCTGTGAAATCGGCTTTGAACTCTTTAAACATTTGTACCAGCCACCCAGAAAAGTCCGGTTACTTGGCGTATCGGTTTCTAATTTAATTAATGGGATAACGCAGCTTTCTCTATTAAATCAAGAAACCAAAAATCCGACCGCAGCTTTGGATAAGTTAAATGATAAACATGGCGAGTTCACGGTCAGGCGCAGTGTTTTAACTGATTCGCCCGCCGGTCCCGGAATTATCTCACCCAGCTGGCGACCTCATAAATAAGAGTTAGTTGACAACCAAACAGTTCAAAATACAATATCAAATCTATGTCTAAAATCGGATTAATTTCGGATACTCATGATAATTTAAATATGGTTAACGCTGCGGTAAAAAAGTTCAATGAACTTGATTTGTCCTTAGTCATTCATTGTGGTGATTACATTGCCCCCTTTACTTTAGAAAACTTTCAAGGACTTAAAGTTAAGTTGTTGGGCGTGTTCGGCAATTGCGATGGCGAAAAAGAAGGCTTAAGAAAAAAAGCCGAAGAACTCGGTTTTTCATTACATTTGCCACCTTATAAATTAGAGTTAGAAGGCAAAAAGATATTAATCAGCCATAACCTAATCACGCCACCTTCCGACATTGATATTATTGTTCATGGTCATACCCATAAGCCATTAATTACCCCTGGTAATCCTCTGATTATCAATCCCGGTGAAGCCTCGGGCTGGCTCACCGGCAAGGCGACCATTGGTATTTTAGACCTTGATAACTTAAAGGTTGAAATTATCGAACTCTGGTCTTATTTAAAGAATCTTTAAATTTCTACCACAGAGAACGCAGAGATAGCGGAGACAGCCGAGAGGAGAAACGAAGAGAAATTAACCACTGATTAACACAGAGGAACACAGGATTTTAGCAAAAATAAAGATATTTAGAATTAACGAATAGTTCAATAATTTTACTTAATAGGGTTTGATAAGTAATACTTAAAGGTTTACCCAAAATCGACCGAAAATTTCTCCTAAGTATTTGAAATTGTTAAATGTTACATTGAAAATTGCTTCGAGAGGGGGTACCACCTATGGGGTGACCCCCTGGGTGGCTTGGGGAGTCGCCTCCTAAGTCGGTTAGGGGATTGGCTGGGGAGCGGGTTGGGGGGTAGCTTCGGGGACAACTTGGGGAGCGGCTTCGGGAGCGAGCTGGGGAGTAACTTCGGGAGTTGACTCGGGAGTAGCCCCCTAAGTAACCTGGGGAGTAAGCTCGGGGGCTGACTGGGGTCTTTCGGCTTATTGAACGACGAGGAACTTTTTGGTTTCTTTGCCCAGTTTCAAGAAGTAGATTCCAGGATTTATTCCTTTCAGTGATATTTTCATTTCCGCATCGCGGTCATTGCGAGACTGCGAAGCAGTCGTGGCAATCTCTTTTACTAACTTCCCTGACACGTCAAAGATTTTTATATTCTGGCGGTCAGCGGTTTGCGGTAAGCGGAAAGCTAAGTAATTCCTCGCCGGATTTGGATATATTTCTGGCATTAAGCATTCAGCATTAAGCGTCTGGCGTTCTTCAATTACACCGCCCACATCCCGAATCACTGAGATACTGGAACCATCATAGTTTGCCACATAAACTCGATTCTGTTGCGGATTATAGGTAAAGGCACAAGGTTGATTTCCTACTGCAATCGTTGTAATCACACCATTTGTTGCCCCATCAATGATCGATACATTATTACTATCCCGATTGGCGCAATAGACCTTGTTATTGGTCGGATTATAAAGTAAAGCATAAGGTGCATCTTCTACCGTAACCGTTGTAATCACCGAATTGGTTGTACCATCAATCACCGTAACATTATCGCTAACACAATTGGCGCAATAGACCTTGTTATCGATCGGATTATAAACTAAAGCACCAGGTCCACTTCCCACGGTAACAGTTGTAATCACTGAATTAGTCACACCATCAATTATCGTCACATCACCGCTACCCAAATTAGCACAATAAACTTTGTTATTGGTCGGATTATAAACTAAAGCCCAAGGTGCATATCCTACGGTAACGGTTGTAATCACTGAATTGGTTACACCATCAATGATTGTCAAATTATTGCTATACCCATTAGCACAATATACCTTATTGTTGGTCGGATTATAAACTAAAATACAAGGTCCATCTCCTACGGTTATAGTTGTAATCACCGAATTAGTTGCACCATCAATTATCGTCACATTATCACCTGACTGATTAGCACAATATACCTTATTATCGGTCGAATTATAAACTAAAGCACAAGGTGCAAATCCTACTGTAACGTTTGTAATTACTGAATCGGTTGCACCGTCAATTATCATCACATTATTGTTATCTTTTGTGCAATAAATCTTATTATTTGTCGGATTAAAAAGTAACGGTTCATATCCTTCTGTAATGTTTGTAATCACTGAATTGGTTACACCATCAATTATCGTCAGAGTACTGTCATCATGATAGGTTCCGTAATTAGCACAATAGACCTTATTATTGGTCGAATTCCAGCTAAGAGCCTCAATATAGCTTCCAGCTGGAATTCTCGCAATCCTTTGGTTGGTCAGCCCATCGATTGCAATTACACAATTACCTTCTACTCCACCGACATAGATTGTATTATTAGTCGCATTATAGGTAAGGGTCTGAGGATATTGGATACCACTAAATGAATCCGGAACATAAATTGTCGTTTCCAGCCATTGGCTTTGCCCGATAGTGAAAAACAGACAGGTCAAAGCTATACTCAAAATTACTCTATAGCATTTCATAATACTCCTTAAACAATAAAAGATAAACCTGCCAACCGCCTTTCTTAAAAAATTCAATTCATTATGAATAAAAACCAGTCTTTGTCAATTAGCTTATTGATTACAACGATTGAAATTCTTGACGCTGACTTAAATATTTTGTATTCTTTATCAGTGAACCGGGCAACTGAGAAGTTTCTTGAGTACCTGGCTCAAGAAAAACTTTTTTCTCCCCATACCGTAAGGTCATACCGTGTCGATTTGGAACAGTTCTTTGATTTTAATAACGACCGCTTAGGCGGTAAAGATTTGAAAGCAATGCGCCGGGAAGATATCAGAGATTATCTCGGCTTTCTTTTACGCTATGGCTATGAACGCCGTTCCGCTGCCCGTAAACTTTCCACGATAAAATCATTTTTTAAGTTCTTAGTCCGCGAAAAAATCACCGGTTTTAATCCTGCCCGGGATGTGAAGACCCCAAAAATCGAAAAGCGACTGCCCGGCTTCCTGACCCAGTATCAGGCACAAAAAGCATTGCAGATAATCGGCGATGACGAAGCATCGTGCCGGAACCGGGCGATTCTTGAAACTCTCTATGGCGCCGGACTGCGTGCCGCCGAATTGGTTGGGCTGGATGTTGAAAGTATCGATTTTACCAGCGAAATAATGCGGGTAAAAGGTAAAGGCAATAAAGAACGAATCGTGCCTTTAGGCAGTTATGCTAAAAAGGCGATTCAAAGCTATCTGGCAATCAGAAAGAATAAAGAGAATCCAGCCATCTTTTTAAATAAGCAGGGTAAAAGGCTCACGACCCGTTCGGTTCAGAATATCGTCAAAAAGCAGCTTTCCAAAGTGAGTGAAGTGACCGGGACCAATCCCCATATTTTAAGACATTCTTTTGCCACGCATTTACTGGAACGCGGCGCGGATTTACGGGCGGTTCAGGAACTTTTGGGTCATGCTTCGCTATCGACCACGCAAATTTATACTCATCTATCGGTGGAAAGACTAAAGAAAATATACGACCAAGCCCATCCGCGGTCCGGAGCGCAAGGATAATGCAAAACGCTAAAAGCCCAACGCTATATGCCCGATTCTGGCGTAAAGCCTATTGCGTGGAGCGTAAAGCGTGAGTATGAACTCGCTGTTATTAGTCAATCCCTGGATTTATGATTTTAAGGCGTTCGATTTCTGGATGAAGCCGCTGGGTTTGCTTTACGTGGCTTCGATGCTGCGCAGCAGCGGTTATGAAGTGAAACTGCTCGATTGTTTAGACCGGTATCATCCGGTATTACTGCAAGAGGTCGAAGACCTGCCCAAAGTTGATAAATACGGTCGCGGTAAATTCTACGCCGAGGAGATTGAAAAACCCGAGCGCTTAAAAGCGGTAAAAAGGTTATTCAAACGCTATGGTATGCCCAAAGCGGTGCTACACGAAATTTTAGAAAATACCGAACCACCCGATGCAATTCTCGTGACATCAATTATGACCTACTGGTATATTGGATTAGCCGATACCATCAAGACAATAAAAGAGCATTTTCCCGAAACGCCGGTCATTTTGGGTGGAATCTATGCTACGCTGTGTCCGGAACACGCCAAAAAACATTCGGGCGCCGATATTGTTATGCCGGGTTTTGCCGAGAAAAACCTATTTTCATTTTTTACGGAATTTAAGCCGGTGGATTTTGAAGAACTACCGTTTCCGGCTTTTGACTTATATTCGAAACTGGATTATGCCTGCATACTGACCGCCCGCGGTTGTCCGTTCAAGTGCAATTATTGTGCGGTGCCCAAACTTTGTAATGGTTTCCTTCCCCGTCCGACCAATAAGGTCCTGGAAGAAATTGAATATTACCAGAGCCTGGGAGTAAAGCATATCGCTTTTTATGATGATGCTTTGTTAGCCAATCCCGACTTTTCCCAAATCCTGGATGGAATAATCCAAAGAGGATTGAAATTATCGTACCACACCCCCAATGGTTTACATCCGCGGTTTATCGACCAGGAAATTGCCTACAAGATGTTTGAAGCCGGGTTCGTCACCATTTACTTAAGTCTGGAAACGGTTGACCCAAGAGCACAGAAAGCGACCGGCGGTAAAGTGACCAATAATGAATATGTTCGCGCCGTAGAATGTCTTAAATCAGCCGGATTTAAGAATGACCAGATCCATACCTATCTCTTAATCGGAATGAGAAACGACAGTTTTGAATCGGTCCGGTCGAGTATCGATTTTGTTCTTAGCTTAGGCAGCTATCCGCATCTGGCAGAGTATTCCCCGATACCGGGAACCGCGGACTTTGTTAATAATAACCTTTCGGTTGACGACGACCCCTTGCTGCATAATAATACCATCTTTCCGGTTTTAAGTTCCCGGAAACGGAATGAAATGGAAAAGATTAAGATTTACCTTAACCGATTAAGAACCGAAGCAAATCTGCAATAAAAACAAGAAGTCAAATTTAACCATGAAAGCATGGGAAAAAATGTAGGCACGGTTTCAATCGTGTATGGCTTTTAAATAACGAAACCCTTTTTATTGAGGTAGCAGCAACCTTTAGGTTGCGTTTTTTCTTTTCGCAGGCTAAAGCCTGCGGCTACCGATTTAACCAGCCCTTATCCCCGTCTTTTTACCACCAATACCTAACCGAGTAAGTAACGGTCTTTTCGCCGTTGGCGGCAACCGGTACGGAAAATTCGATCGTCCGGGCATCTTTTTTCTCAAAGTCTTGCGATTTATCGGTAATCTTCCAGTTCGACCAGCGGTATAAATGTTCCACGACTCTTATTTCGGCTGGTTCGTCTTTGTGGTTTCTTAAAGTAATTTTGTAAGATTCGGTCACCCAATCTTCACCCCGTTTGAAATCGGTCTGAACCCGTTCGCCCACGATATCGAAGGCATTACCTAAATAGATGCGCACCATTTCATCTTTCGGGGTATGCTCAATCCAATCTTCGCCGATGAACTGCATCGTTTTATCGGCATCTTCTTTGTAAACCCGCATCTTGCCTTTAGGCAAAGGAATTCCCAGGTTGTTATCTTTTGCATTCTTGAATTCCAGCATCACATTAATTTCTTTATTAGTTTGGGTGCCATAGTTTTGGTCGGCTCGTGAGTATTGGTTATAACCATAAAATGAACTTTTGCCACCATCGTAAATGAATAATTTCTTTACCGGCACTTGACTAGCAGCAGCAAATTCAATCTGCTTGGTTTCGTTGTCGCGTATCGTCGAGGTTCGTTGCAGGGTATACATATGATATTCAAAGAAGGCTTTTTCTTCAAATTGTGGTGCAGCGGCACTCTTATCCATCGCCATCATACGTTCATATCCAACTGCTCCGGCAAGCGGGGTAACCCGATGAATATCGCCAGCAATCAGTTTTAGTTTGGCATCCTTATAAGTTGCACCTGATTTGTTATCAATCGTAACCCAGCCATTCAAATCAATTTTTTTGTCGTCTTTATCGGCAACGATTACATAATCCGCATTCCAGCCAATGCCATTGGTCAGGTATCCGACTTCGACTTTATGCTCACCGGCTCGGTCCGAGTTAATCAACCATGAAAGGGTTGGCTTCGTCACAAACCCTTCGGGTAATTTAGAAAGAATCACCTCACCGGTTGGGTTGAGATAGATATTATCGCCGACTTTTACGGTTAAGCCGTCGCGGGTTGAAAGTAAAGTCCCTTTCAATGTTTCAACCTTTTCACCGCTCACCCCAAATCGCCGAACCAACTCGATTTCTTTATCAATATATTTCTGTAATAGTTTATCTCGGCTCACCAGGTCATATTCAAAATTCTGCTCTAATACCATTGCTTCATTCGGAGCGGTCAATGATTTAAAATGGACACTGGTCGCATCAATCTGGGAAGCGACATCAGTAAAGTTCACCTCGTTGTTTCCTTTCTTGAGCTGAATCGTTCTTTGTTCCTTGACCAAACCAAGATTTTGATTATAGACGGTTAGTTCGACGTCGGCGGCAAGACAAATTGACCAAATCAGAATCAGGCATAATGCGAAGCTTAGTTTATATTGTTTCATAATTCCTCCTAAGTTTATACATATTTAAATACAGTTGCTAAGCCAATTTTATTCCCGATTAAAACTAAGTCAATCGAAATCGGATAGTTTTCACACTTCTTATTGACAACACACAAAAACAGAGTAAAGTCAAAATAAGTCGCTGGTTCGACGAAAGGAGGCTTAATGAATAAGAAATTAATAGTACTTTCTTTGTTAATCTTATTCGCTACCATCTGGTCGGATTGGCAGCCAATCGGACCAGATGGCGGTAACATCATGGCTTTAGCCATCGACCCGCATAATTCGGAAATTCTTTATGCGGTGCCGTATGAATATCCAAATAATCCCCGAGTATTTAAAACTACCGATGAAGGGACAAACTGGAATCAAATTAGCACTATTGATGATCAATATGTTTTATTTCTTGCGGTTGACCAGCATCAGAGTAATATCGTTTACGGTTTGGGTCGGTCGAGCTATCTACATCGCTCGACTGATAACGGCGTCAGTTGGAATCTCATACCAGTACCTGGGCAGGGGGTTGAAATAAAAACTGACCCTTTAGTACCGGGCAGAGTATATATCGCTGGTTATTACAGTACCCAAGCCGCATTATTAATTTCCACGGATTATGGTTTAACCTGGACTCCATCGGTTCCGGATACTTTCCGAGGAACGGCTAATTGTTGTGCGGTTGACCCAATTGATACCGGAACGGTCTATCTAGGCAGTGCCTATTCAAGGTTGTATCGTTCCACTGATAGCGGAGCAAACTGGGAATTACGAAACACCGGTTTTTCAACTGACATTTCAATTCAATCCCTGACCATAAATCCGACGAATTCCAACGTTATTCTGGCTGGAACGAGTGATGGAATGTATCGCACGACCAATGGAGGAGAATCGTGGTCTTCGGTTGGTGCGATTAATAGTGTTTTTGAAGTAGAGTTTTCGCAAGCGGCATCGAATATCGGTTATGCAATAGGTTATGCTGATACAACAGCTCAATTTTATGTATCGACCGATTCTGGAATTACCTGGACCATTCCCACCCCCGGAATAAAACTGGACAAAGGAGCCGGATTTGTAACCGACCAAAGTGAGGAAGAAGTTTGTTACGCCTACAATACAAAAGGGATATTCAAGACACTGGATTTTGGTAATCACTGGCAAACCGCCCACCAAAACATAAGAATCGCTAAAATTTCAACCATTTCGGTTAGCCCCAGCGATAATCGACGCATCTATTTGGAAGCAGCCGAAAATGGTGTGTTTAAATCCAATTGTGCGGGTGATACCTGGACCCGGTGTGAAGATTTTCTATCCTGCGGCAGTATCTGTGGGATTGGAATCGCCCCTGGTATTAATTCGGATACGCTTTATGCTTTAGAAGGTGTGGGCTGAGGCAACGCCGAGCTCTTTAAGAGCGAAGACGGCGGGTCCGTCTGGACACAAATTGACTCTTACTATGGCGATGGCGGTTGCTGTATCGTTCATCCGGATAATACAAACCGGATAATTACCGGCGGTCAGGGACCGAGCACCCAAACTAACTGGTCTTTCGTTGTCTCTTATTCGACCAATCGCGGCAGCACTTGGACGCGCTGCAACCTTTCTCCAACTACCCAGGGGTATGCGTATTGTCTGGCAGTTGCTCCATCAAGCACTAATAAAATCTATGCCGGTGGTCGAGTTGGTTCAAACGGTAAAATTTTTATTTCAACCGACTTTGGAGTAAATTGGAATTCAACCACAACTGCACCAACTGACACAGTTTATTGCCTGGCAGTTCATCCAACTAATGAAAATCTCGTTTATGCAGCAACACCCGGTGGTTTGTATCGAACCACGAATGGCGGACAGAATTGGACAAACTTGGGGAGTAATCGAGGATTAAGAGCGGTCCGATTATTCCCCGAATTTCCCGAGACGATATTAGTGGGTGGCGATTTAGGGGTATTTATTTCAACTAATGGTGGAAATAATTGGGATTCTTTAAACCTTGGATTAGACGTTCGAAAAGTCAACTGCCTCGAATTTATCGCAACCGACGAAATCCGTTTATTTGCCGGAACCAACGGTGGGGCAACTTATGTATACACTTTTGAGACTGGAATCGAAAACAACCCGGAAAAAGCTATAAAAGTTCAGGATATCCAGTTATATCCCACTTTAACTCGAAACAAAGTTACAGTGTTATTTAACCAATCCTTTAATTCACCGAGGCAAATCAAACTCTGGGATATTACCGGACGATTGATTTGGCAGGATATTTCCCAAATTCCTAAAGGAAGGATTGATTTAACGCTACCTGATTTACAAACCGGTGTGTATCATCTTGAACTGATTGGCGCTTCAAATAGGGCTCAAACTAAAATTGTGATAATGCGTTAGCATTGATTTTGGGGTTAAATTAAAGTATTAATAGGGTAGGTATAAAATCTACCTAAGGAGGAAATATGAAAAACCGAATAGCCGAAAAGTGGCAGGTGATAACTTCTGGCATAGCAATCGTAACCTTATTATTGCTGCCGGGATTATCTTGCGCCCAAAATAAAACACCGGCTTATGAACGCTGGGGAATTACCAAACCGGTTAAAGACAATGCGGTCGAACAACAATTAGCCACTACTTATAATTTCTTTTATAATCTAAAGTTTGATACAGCGAAAGTAATTTACCAACAAATTCTTAAGAAATTTCCGAACAGTGCCGAAGCCCATCTCGGGCTCAGTATGGTCGAACGTTATATCGGCAATCTCGGCGATGCGGTTGCGGATTGCCAGAAAGCATTGGCATTAGACCCGGCAGCAGTCGCGGCTCAAATCAATTATGCCGACCTTTTAGCGCCTTACCGAGGGGCTAAACCGAAAGAGCCGCTCACCGATTCGGCTCGTTATGTCATTGGCATTAGCTATTACGAAAAAGCTTTAAATTCTAATCATCCGCTTGCCGCCTATGCTCATATCGGACTTTTTGGTGATTATCTGATTGGTATGGGTGATTTAGCCAAAGCCCGCCAACAACTGATTGAACTTGGCAGGAAAGGTTATTTTCCGCCCATGCTTAAAGAATATGCCCACAATCTCCTGGTTTCAGTACAACCCGATGCTATTTTATTCACCCAGGGTGATAATGACACTTATCCACTTTTAAGTTTACAAGAATACGACGGAGTTAGAAAAGACGTAAGCGTGGTTAACATTAATCTGCTCAATTTGCCGAAAGTTGTTGGGTTGATGAGAGATTCGCTGAAAGTTCCGATTTCTTATAGTGATAGTGCGCTAAACACAATCGAATCGAGGTATGACACGATTCAACACAAGGTAATTTTAATGCGTGATTTTGTCATCGCCAATATTATCGAAAATGCCCGTAAACAAAATTTGCCTGTTTATTTTTCAACCACCGTCGCGCGAGAAAATATGGCTGATTTTCAAGATAATCTGGTTTTGGATGGTGTCGTCTATCGGGTTGTCGGCGTAAAAACTAAAGATTCGACCGATATTGATAAGGTAATTAAGAACGTAACCGAAAAATATCGCCTCGATAATATTGGTCAGAAAGAAGTATGGCCGTCTAACCTGTCCCCCATCACCAGAAATGTATCGGGTCTTGGTATCAATTATCTGGTATGCTACAATCTAATGGCTGAGCACTACAAGAAGCAGGAACAAAGCATAAAGGCATTGGATTGCTATCGTCGGATGTTTCAGATTACCGAAGCAATCGGCAACAAAGACATTATGAAGACGGTTATAGATAAATGGCTCGAATTCAATCCGGAAGACCCCGAAGTGAAGAAACTAAAGGAAAAATATTTGGGCGGGTCATAAGGAGGACACAGCACCATAATATCTAAACTCTATGTTTAATCAAAGAATAATATGAGATTTATCTTTAGCTTTCTTTTACTCGTTGCTCTTTTAGAAGCCAGTGGGTTTGAATGGTCGGCTTATAAAGAAACGCTCTTTGTTGGAGAACCTATTATTCTAATGCCTAAATTCAGAAATACAGGAGATGAACCAGTCAATATCCCAGAATTCCATGCAGGGTATCCTTACAATAATTTTGATTTGATCTTTAGGGATGATACTTTTAAATACTTTCCAGGTTATGATGTACTTCCTTATCGATATACCCCGGATAGTATACTTGTATTACCAAGAGACTCTGTGTATTCGTACACTCTCCTTTTCTGGAAAGACTTTTTGGGGAAAGAAAAGGGAAATCCCACATTTTCTAAGGACGGAGATAGATGTAAAATTTGGATTAATAAGACCGATACTGTTTCTTTATTTTTTATTACACCACCAAAAGAAGAGACAGAGGTTTTTGAGGCAATGAAAAATTATCATGAAGCGATGCAAATTAAAGATAAAACTAAGTATAGATCGAAATTGTTGAAAAATTTCCTGAAAAAACCGAGTCACCTTTCTCCCTATCTATATCTTATCCAATACATTTGGAATGATTTACCAACGCAGATAAAAACGGTAAAAGTGATGACAAATCGATTTCCAAGACATATCCTCACCGAGTGGGCCGAGATCCTTTTAATGCAGATGCTTTATAGAGACAATGGCCCTAAGAGTAAAGAGATGGCAAAAGAGATGTTAATAGAACTTGCTAGAAAATATCCCTCTAATATCATTGTTAGAAAAGTATTAAAAGAATCGGCTGGAACTTTAAGAAGTAAATCTATATTGAAGCGGAAGACATTAATAGAAAGATTTAGGTGGGAGTTAAAGAAAAAATTTAGGCAGTTAAAATATATTTTTCGCAGACTGGTATTGCAAGCCGAAATTAAAATCGCGAGATTCTTTAAGTGGTTAAAGAGTAAAAGAAGCACAACGAAGAAAGAATCGGTTACTTTACGATTTAGTGGTCTTTATAATTTAGCGGATTGTGCACTAATTAATAAACCACTCAAGGAGTAACCCATTAAACATTCTCCTAAACACCTTCGGGATTAATTACCTAAGTCGTTCCTTAGGTCGCCCCATAAGTTGTCACCTAAGTAGCTCCCCAGGCAATCCCCTAAGCAGCTTTGTGGGTAACATTCTAAGCGACTCCGCAGGTCACTTCCCAAGCCACTGAGAGAGCTACCTTGTAAGCAGCCCCCTAAACCACTCCGGGAGCTAGCCCGTAGGCTACCCCCTAAGCCGCTTCCGATACGGCTCCCCCGCACGCAATACCCTCCATCTTAGTGGAAAATAGGCTAACCGATAGATGATAAAGATGATAGACGAAATTTGACTCGATTTTTATATGTAGTATCAATACAATTTGGTTGGTTTCTTTTTTAACTAAATCTGTCCCTAAAACCGATGTCTTTACGGTTTAAATTACATCCCTCTTATATTTACTACTACAGTTCTGGCATAGACCGCCGCACCAAATAACCCAGGGGCGCCATTGAGATTACCGCCGCTTAGAAATAAATCCAAAGAGCCCTTTTTCCAGGCGCCATTAAATGACATTAGATTAATCGAATATTCTCCCACCTTCAAATCACCAAGCGTATCCATAAACGCTTCTTGCGGGATTACGCAGTAGGTGCTCTCTGGAGGAAAATCCTTGGTCCAGCCTTTCGCCCCATTTAACGAATCAATCGGCTGTACGCCAATAATATAGTGTTCAGCGCTATCGCTGGTGGTCCAATCCGCTCGGACATCAAAGAATATTATAGTATCACCGGCAATAGGGTAAACGATTGAGAAACTATCCGGTAGCACACAACTGCCATTTATTGTTTCTTTTTCGGTGGCGATGTATAAATTATATCTTTGCAAATATTGTAAATCGAGGGCAGGTTTGAAATATACGCCGTCAATCTTTTCGGGAAGACCGATATCATTGATTTTAACCAATGCTCCAGAAATTGGTTGCACAGTAAAAGGAAAAGGATTCACGAATGAGGTGTCACTCGGCTGTTGCAAAAAAACGTTATAAAATTTAGTCCGCCCGAGAATAACGGTTGCCGTATTACTCTCCGGGGCTAAAGTCTTTGCCACCTGGGCGGTCACTACCGCTGATTCATACTCATCCTCACAATGAGTTAACAAAAGTGAACAAAATAATATTGTGGCTGGGACGAATATCTTTCCAAACGATTTCATTCGTCTCCCTTTTCTTCGGTCTCGCCACTTTCATATTTTTTAATCCACTCTTTGATTTCGGTCTTAGAAGCCGAGAAAGTAAAGGAAGGATATATGGTGTGGAAGTTCTCTTTGTCCACGAGTTTTGGATACACGGTCTTGCAAGCCGTGATTTTGTTATTTTCAAAGGTGAACAACTTTAAGATATTAATCAACTGACTACAGGTGAAATAGTTTCTGTCCGCCGCGTCTTCAAGTATCCCGATTCGGGTATTTTCAAAGCTTTCGTTCTCAAGCGATTTCAAAAGCTCCTGGAAAGAAGTTCCTGCCATCGCTTTTTTAACTTCTTCTTTTACTTCAGGAGTTAGCAATTTGACATAAAGCTGGTGTTCCATTCCCTTCTTTATCTCAATTTTCTTTTCCCATTTCCCAGCCTTACTGTTTACTTCAATTTTATAAAATCCTTCTGGCAATCCTTTCTTCAGAGTCGGTACTTCCGCTTCATGAATCGGTATTTGTGACTTTTCAGTTTTTATCGAAACCATTGTCCCTTCCGGCTCAAGAATTTTAAGAATAGTTTCTCCGTTCTCGGATTTCTTCCGCGCCAGAGAATAAGCTTCGGTTTCCTCTTTTTCTTCTTTCATAACCTCGACTTTTTCTTCTTTTACCTCTAATTTTACATCGTCCACCTTTTCAGCTTCGATTGGCTTAACTTCAGTTTTTACCTCAGGCGTCACTTCTGCTTTTATGCTTATCTTTAGTCCTGATTTCAATTCAGCCCCAACCAAATCGAGTCTGGAATCGAATTCGGCATTTAGCGGACCTTTGATTTCGGTGCGGCCAATAACTCTGACCAGCATCCCTTTATCTGGCTCAAAGTAAAATGTTGCCTTTTCCTTAAACTCCGGCATCATTCCACCCAGTTCGGGCGTTTCCATTCCCTCCGGCATGCCGGGCATCCCTTTCATCATCTCTTTATCGGAAAATTCGCCATTGGCATTCAATAACGCACAGTTATAAGCGTCAATCGTTGCCATCTTATCAAATGAGAAATCCGCCTTCATTCCTGCCATGGAAAAGTTCCATTTTTCGCCCAGTGTGACCGGATGGTCAGGTAAATATACCGGATGGAAAATGCCGTCCGGGTCGTATTCGGTTAAGACCGTATTATCACTAATCGAATATTCGACCGATGTCGGCGATTTAAAAAACTTCCTCATCTCATCTTTTTCTTCCGGATTAGTGACGTTGGTAAGTTCAAACACCCAGGAGCCGCTTACTTGCTTACGTTGGATAACATAGGTCTCGCCATTGGGTTTTATGTATAGCAGAAGGTTTTTAAGTAATTCCTTGGTTGGTATTTCTTTGCCGCTGTCGGTTCCTTTTGTATAGACAATTCGGACAATTGCCGCACCATCCGAAGGGTGGATATCCGTGCTTTTTGCCTTAAATGTTCCAAGCGGAGTCTTAAAGGTAAAGGATGCTTCTCCAGGGGTATAGATTTTTTCTACAATCTGGTCATAAAAAAATTCTTGAGACCCAAATTGCGGTGATTTTACCGTCAGTTTATAATGATAAACATCACCCTCCTGCCATTTGTATCTTAAAAGATAAGATTGTGCCGATATGGTTGATAAAAATCCTATAATCAGCCCGATTAAAATTAAAGCTTTTTTATTTTTCACTTTTCTACTCCTCTTTTTTCTACTGTTTTTTTATTACAATATCAATCCGGGTTCCCGAAAAACCTTTAACCTGGAAGTTTATACCTAAATCCTTGGTTCCGAGGTCGTCAAAAACTTCCTGGCTTGAAGTACTTGATATTACCTCAAGGATTGCCGAATTTCCGGTAAAATCACGTTGAATTACTTTGGTCACGCCTCGGACTTTTTCTTGAATGCCTGACTTCAGTTTCTGGATATCGCTATACTCAGCTCCGGTAATATAAATTTGTGTTACATTTTTTTCTCTTTGCCATTTACCCAGAATTGACTTAATCATTTTGTCGGCAGTCTCATCCGAAGCATCTTTTTTCGAAGTCTCCTGACTAAATGGAATGTCTTTGGTTGAGGTAGTTGCGGCTAAGACTTCGGCGGTCTCGGTATTAATCGCCCGAGCATTAATCTTAGTTTGATAGAATTTTTTTGTCCCTTGTGAATACTGGATTTCTTTTTCAGCTTCACTTAAAACCCCTTTGCCGGTAATGATAATCTCAGCTCCGAGTTTCAGACCAAGCAAAGCGGCAGTTTTATCATCGCCTTCCATGATATGTCGTATCTGTTCAACCTCTAAATTTCTTTTAACCATTGCGGCATCGACCACCGGGAACCCTTTTTCCGTAAATTTCTCAGTCAGCATCGTCTCGATATCCGAGGTTTCCTCCCATTTGGCAGTTTCGCCCTTGAATTCTTTAATCACAAACATTATTCGGGGTCTGCCTTTTTCTCTTAATAAGAGCCCAATCGCTTCAAGGTCATTTTCGATATTATTTAATTTGACTTTAGCGATTACTTTCACCCGATAACTATCTTTGTCTTTTTGTTCATCAATGATTCGGTACGAGGAAACATAACCCTGAGCATGGGAATAAATTTCATCCTTAAGCAGTGTAAAATTTTTCACCGCCGTTTCGGAATTAATAAAGGTGCCAACCGCTTGTTCGACTGCTTTTCTTAAGACGTCAGAAATCGCATGGTCACGGGCAATATCGGCAGTCGACGTTATCGCCGCCACTCCGTCCGCAACTACCTCTTGCATTTCTCCGGTTGGCTCGGAAATTTTAATTTCTCCTTTATTCTCGGCAATGGCACCAGTTTGTTCTCTGGTCGGTTCTTTTTGCACAACGTAAGTCGTGGTGCAAGCTACCAAGAGCATCAAAATTGAAGGAATAAATATCGTATTTTTCATCTTAGATTTCCTTAAAGTAGTTTGATAAAGGTTCTTCCGGCATTGAGTAAGAATTTGAAGGTATCTTTGAGCCATTTATACTTGTCGGCGTTTTCTTTAGAAATTACGATATCACCATCTAATTTACCGCGAATCTCTTTTATCTTAATGATTATCGGATTATTCTTCAGGTCGGAATTTTCTAAAATTCTATCCAAACTTTTAATATACTGAATCACCCGTTTGCCGTATTCCGAAGTTGTATCGACATAGGTCCCGGTATCAAATAGCAGATTGCCGTTTTCATCATAGATTTTGGGAAACAGAGCCGGTTTTAAGCCAGTGCCTGAGGCATCAAAAACTACGCTCGAATATTTTTGCAGTAATTCTTTTTCCTGTGGCGTCAAATCTTCCAGGGTCTTGGTCGTAACTCCGGGCTGTGCCACCGCATCGCTCAAACCTTTCTTATCATAAAGTGAAATTTCCAATTCAATTTGAACCGTACCCATGGCTGAATCGTATTTTGGTTCACTCGCCAATCTAGCACCTTTTACCACGCCATCAACCCGGGAAAAGATAATGTCGGATTGGGTCATAAAATCTTTGACCTGGGTTTCACCATTAATTCTGACTCCTTTGGCGGTTTCGAGTAGATTCCTTTGAGCATCTACTATTGCGGTTCGTTCTGCCATAACTCTTGCCTGACCTTTATTCGGATTATTCGGGTCAAGGACGCCAGTTCCCTTTGCTTTAATACTGCCGGTGCCCCAATCTACTTTGCCCACGCCAATTGTATCAACGGCATAATCCGGTCCGGTAATCGGCGCAACGGGTTTAAGGTAGAATTCCGGTAATACTGGCGAAGTGGCTGGACTTTGAGATACCACGACCTTGGTCGTGCAACTCAAAACGCAAAATACAAAACTGAAAGCCAAAAGGAAAAATAGACAACTTCCGGCTTTTTGATATTTGATATTTGATGTTGGATATTTCATTTCATTCCTCCTTGTAAAGCTTTGGTGGCATTGCTGATTGCCATTTCAAGCGCACTGATCTTGCCTTGCATACTTTCACCTCTCCCCTTACCATAAAAGAGAATCTCCGCGGTCGAAACATTAATAATCCGAACAAAAATTTTAGAATCATAAGCATTTTCGTCTTGGAAGAACTCGTCTCTTTTCAGTTCGCTAATTTCGGTCAACATGACTGCATCGGCACCTAAGATTTTACCGATTTTCGCAGCAGTCGAAGCATCAACCACTCCGGAGACTCCAAACTCTTGTTCTTTAAGCAGGTCCTCAATCGCCTTGCGCTCGATTAGAGAAAAATGTCCGGTCTTGAGTAGCTCTAACGAAATAAAATCATATAGTGAATTGATTTCTGATTCGGCAATTTTTATTCCGCTTGAACTAACTGGCAAAACTGCTAACCGGTAGCTTCTATACTGGTCGAAATTGGGCGAAAAGGCTGAATCGCTGTATTCTTTCTGCATGCTCTCCATAGTTGTACCGCAGGCTAAGAAAAATACAAACAGAATCTTTATATAGTTTCTCATAATTTAAAGGCCTCCTTTTTTATGTTCTTTAATGAATTTATCATCTAGGCCTAATTTTTTAAGATTAAATCTTGAACGTATACTCTTAGATTTAGTAATATCACTTAAACGGATTATTTTAATTAGGGTAACGCAAACGTCAACCATCTCAAAATTGTTCAGCGGTTATAAATCTATTCTCAGGTTGTTTTATTAGCCTATAATGATTCGAGAATTTTAATCGACCGACTCGATAAGTTCCGTACAGAGTTCGCCGGCGCGGAATTTTTTGTTAGCCAATATCTTTAAATGGAATGGTATGGTTGTTTTGATTCCCTCGATTATCGTTTCTTTTAATGCCCGCTCCATTCGGGCGATTGCGCCAGCCCGGGTTGTGTCCCAAACCACGATTTTAGCAATTAGTGAATCGTAATAAGGCGGAATTGTATAGCCCGGGAAAATATGTGAATCAACTCTAACCCCGGCGCCTCCTGGTAAGTGTAACGTATTTATTTTACCTGGAGTTGGCATAAAGTCTTGTTGGGGGTCTTCGGCATTGATTCGACATTCTAAGGCGTGAATTTCTTTTAGCTCTTCGGATATAAAGCTTTTATCCATCCCGCCTAAAGCCGAGCAAAGATTTTCCCCTGAAGCAATCAGAATTTGTGCCTTAACAATATCGGTTCGGGTAACGAGTTCGGTTACGGCATGTTCAACCTGAATTCGAGTATTCATCTCAATGAAATAGAAATTCTCTTTATTGTCCGTCAAGAACTCTATTGTCCCGGCATTAAAATATTCGATTGCTTTTGCCCCCTTAACTGCCCAATCGCCTAACTTATGACGTATCTCCTCATTAACCATTGGTGATGGACATTCTTCAATCAATTTTTGGTGTCGCCGTTGAATCGAGCATTCTCTTTCACCCAAATGGATTATTTTTCCAAATTTATCGCCTAAAACTTGGACTTCAATATGTCGGGTCTTTTCCAGAAATTTTTCTAAATAGACCCGCGGGTCACCAAAGGTTGCTTTGGCTTCAGCCTGGCTCATGCGGAAGCCAGTTTCCAAATCCTTTTCGCTTTTGACAATCCGCATCCCTTTACCACCACCACCGGCGGCGGCTTTAAAAATTACTGGATAACCGATTTCAACTGCAATGCTTTTTGCCTCTTTTGCCGAATTTACTTCACCATTGCTGCCGGGCAGAATCGGTACCCCAGCCTCTTTCATTCGAGCCCGGGCTTGAACCTTATCGCCCATTAACCGAATCGTCTCGGCATTCGGTCCAATGAATTTGATATTACAGGATTCGCAGGCTTCGGCAAACTCCGAGCTCTCGGCTAAAAAGCCATAACCCGGATGAATCGCTTCACTGCCGGTAATCTCGGCGGCAGAAAGGATTCTTGGTATATTGAGATAACTGTCTTGGGCTTGGGCTGGACCGATACAGACTTTTTCTTCTGCCATTTTAACCGGTAGCGAATCGATATCCGGTTCAGAATAGACCGCGACCGTCTTAATCCCCAATTCTTTGCAGGCGCGGATAATTCTTAAAGCAATTTCGCCCCGATTGGCAATTAAAATCTTCTTAAACATTTACGTTAACGCAAAAGTCAAAACGCCAAACCCAAAAACACAACCCGAAGTTCAAATCGATATCTTCCTTTCTGAATTTTAATTCAGTTTTAATCTTTAAGTTGCGGTTTTGAATTTTGAACTCTGAAATTTGAGTTAATTCCATTGGTCCTATTAGTAAATTATATTACCCTGCTTTGCCAGTTCGCTCAAGATAGGTATTGGTTCGGGTATCAATTCTTATGATATCGCCTTTGGCGACAAAGAATGGAACGTTAATGACTAAGCCAGTCTCAAGTTTTGCCGGTTTACCACTGCCCGTCGCGGTATCGCCCCGATAATCCGGTTCGGTTTCCACCACTCGGAGATTGATAAAATTGGGTAATTCAACGGTGGTTGGCTTGTCATCCAGATACAATACATCCACTGCTAAATTCTCGGTTAGATACGATGCTTTTTCCCCTAAAATTTGTTTGGCAATGGCAAATTGTTCGTAGTGTTCCATCTCCATAAAATGACAACTCTCATCATCGTGGTAAAGGACCTGACACTTTCTTCTTTCGACTTCGACTTCGTTAAATTTTTCCCCCGAATCAAAATTTTCTTCAGTTACCGCCAGGGTCATCAGGTTTCGCATCTTGGTGCGGACAAATGCCCGGCGCTGGGCGATTTTTACCCGCTGGTATTCAATGATTTCAAATATTGTATCTTTATATCGGATTAGAAGTCCGGACCGAAAATCATTTGGTGTAATCATATTTCTAAACACTCCTTTGGACTTTTAGTTAAGATTTCGCAACCGTGCTCGGTCACTCTTACCAAATCTTCGATTCTTACCCCTCCCCAATCCGACAGATAAATTCCTGGTTCAACTGTCACAACATTATTAATGTTAAGAATTGCTTGACTGGTTTTGGCTAAAGCAGGTCCTTCATGCACCATAAGCCCAACCCCGTGTCCTAACCCATGCCCAAAATTCTTACCGTAACCTTTTTCAGTGATATAATCACGGGCTTTGGCATCAATCTCCGATGCTTTTTCGCCTTGCTTGATTGTAGCTAATGCTCGCATCTGAGTTTCTAAAACAATCGAATAAATCTTTTTGCTATTATTGTCGGTTTTGCCGACAAATACGGTTCGGGTCATATCTGAACAGTAACCCTGGTATTTGGTTCCAAAATCGAATACGACCGGTTCACCCTTTTTTAGCTTTTTCATACCGGGCTGGTAATGGGGCAAAGCGCCGTTTTTACCTGCGCCGACGATGGTTGGAAAAGCCACTTCGCCTTGCTGAGTGATTAAATAATCAATTTCGGCGGCTAAATCCTTTTCCCTGACTCCGGGCTTGATACGGTCAAGAATTTTGGTAAATACTGCATCACTGATTGCTACTGCTTTACGAATCAATTTCAATTCATCGCTATCTTTGACTGCCCGCAATTGATAAGTCCAGTTTTCGCACGGCACAAATTTGATTTTCTTAATCTGTTGCTTGATTCGGCGATAGTTACGATAGGTGAGATTTTCTGCTTCAAAACCGAGTTTCCTTATTCCCTTTAATTCCTCAACTGGAAATACGGCAAACAGGTCCCGATTCCGAATCTTGGCTATGGCGTTTTTTATTTCTCGTTTCGACTGTTCCTGATAACGAAAGTCAGTAAAGAACAAGCTGCGGTTCTTGGTTAAAATTAGTATTCCATTATCACCGCTATAACCAACCAGATAGCGGATATTAGCCAAATCGGTAATTACAAGACCGTCAAGTTTCTCTTTCACTATTCTGGCGCGTAAAGCGTTAATTCGTTCTTTCATATTCAGGCAGATTTTAACCCAAATTACTTGAATGTCAAGATGTGGAGGAATTTCAACCGCAGAGATGGCAGAAGATTTAAAGTTTTTGAAATTGGGATTAGGCTATTGTTTCGGCTTTGGTGCTTCGGATTTAGATATTTATTGTGACTAATAATCACATAAAAATCGAGGGAAAATCACGTCTATCTTCTTGGTTGTCCCTCGCTTATCGTAATTTTCTCCCCGGGAGGGGGTATCGCCTATGGGGTGACTCCCCAGGCGGCTTAGGGAGTGACCTGGGGACTCGCTTCGGAGGTGGGTTCCTAAGTTGCTTCGGGAGCTGGTTCGGGGATTGGTTGGGAGGCAGCTTCGGGGACAACTTGGGGAGCGGGTTCGGGGGTAGACTCGGGGGTAGCCCCCTAAGCAACCTGGGGAGTTGGTTCGTAGGTTGGTTCCTATATTACTATTTAACTTTGACTTTGAACTTGTGACTTATCGCTTTTGACTACTTTTGGGGTAGCCTAGTAGATCACCTAGTGCAAATTATATTAAATAGTGTTGTATTTGACAAGGTTGGTTTTTTCTCTCATGGTTTCTCGGATTCCATTTCTAAACATACGAAGGGTGGACCATTCATACAGCGCATTCACCCAGC
>Ga0315274_10000541_pt1 | contig 59283 bp, 42 predicted proteins | sample YL17G02_20_MG_FD_203700 | JGI IMG/M metagenome (GOLD analysis project Ga0315274, IMG submission 203700) | Sediment microbial communities from Yellowstone Lake, YNP, Wyoming, USA - YL17G02_20 | ecosystem: Environmental > Aquatic > Freshwater > Lake > Sediment | place: USA: Wyoming | collected...
TATAACATCCTTTCAGCCATCTCTCAGGGCTTTTACCGGAATGTAATTCCGCTGCCGAAGATAGGTTCGAATACAATCGACATAGTCGCGAGTGTCCCTGACCCGAATTCGACTTCGGTTCCCCGCAAACAGCTTACCAAGACGACGCGGGTTACCGTGACGCGATTGGCCAAGAGCGGGCCGGAGCCGAAAGTGGACGATTGCGCCGGTAACGAGGATACGGACGGGGACGGTCTGTCGAACCGGCTCGAGGCCGATCTGGGCACGGACCCGAACGAGGACGCGGACTTTGACGGCGACGGCCTGACGGATGCCGTGGAATACCTCCAGTACGGTACGGACCCGAAGGTGGTGGACACGGACGGCGACGGAGTAGACGACTATACGGAAGTCCAGCGGGGCACGGACCCTCGAATGAACGACGCTGTTCGCATGCGAGTAGTGTTCCCGCCGGAAGGCGCGGAGGTCTGGGGCGACGCCACAACGGTCGCGCTCGAGATTGTAAGCCAATCGGTCGCGGACAGTCTGACGCGAGTTGACATCGAGATAAACGGCCCCGGCAAGGCCGACTGGACGACCTTGGCGACGCTGACCCCGCCGGGACCGTTCGCAACACATGTCGACTTCACGTCCCTTACCGAAGGCGCGTATCAGATCCGAGCCAAGGCATATGCCAAGTTCGACTACGTTGACCCGACTCCGGAGGTAACGAACACCACGGTCACGTCCGCGGCAGTAATGCACGAGTACGATTCAGGTTCGGGGCATGTGCTTGTGACCCCGATATCCGCGACGGAGGATAATCGAATTGTGATGTTGCCCCCGCCTCCTTCCCTTCCGGTCGAAGTGCAGTTCCCCGCGGGGGCCGTGCCGTCGGACACCGTGCTTACGTTGACGCTCCTGAATCCGGAGAGCGTTACGCCGACATTCGGACCTCAAGAGATATACGTTGGCCCGTATTTGGGATTGAGCCTCGAAAGCGGCCAGACGGAATTCCCGCCCGACAAGACCCCACGGATTACGATGCGATACCCAGACACGGACGGCGATTGGACCGTGGATGATACGAGCTTCCGTGCGGACTGGCTGGTGATAAAGGCCCTGAACGGAAGCAACCAGTTTGAGGACGTGCTATCGAGCGAAGTGGACGCCACGAGCAGTTCCGTGACGGGGATAGCGGCTCACTTCAGTGTTTTTGCGCTGCTCTATACTGTGCCGTATGTGCCGTTGTCCATCGTGACGGAGACGCCGATTCCGGCCGTACAGGTAAACCAGCCGTGTTCGGTGACGCTGGTGGGCCAAGGCGGCAAGGAGCCATATACTTGGGCGAAAACTGTGGGAGAATTGCACGCGAATTTGAGTCTGAACGAGACAACAGGCGAGATTACCGGAACGCCGACCACGGTTGGGGCGTGTTCGTTTGGGTTGCAGTTGACCGATGCGCAGGACCCGCCGTCAACCGTGATACGCGGTTTCAGCCTGGCCGTTTACGATCCCCTTGCCGACAATGACTTCGACGGCATTCCGAACAGCATCGAGGGCACGGACGACCCGGACGGGGACACCCTCCAAAATTACGTGGACCCGGACAGCGACGGAGATGGCATCCCCGATGCTACGGAGGGAACGGTTGACTCCGATGGCGATGGCATCCCCAATTATCTCGATACGGACAGCGACGGGGATGGTATTCCGGATTCCGTCGAAGGTGTTGCGGACCCCGATGCGGATAGCATCCCGAACTACTTGGATCTGGACAGCGACGGCGACGGGATCCCAGATGCCACGGAACTGACAGGCGACCCGGACGGAGACGGCAAGCCAAATTATGTCGACCCGGACAGCGACGGCGACGGGATCCCGGATGCAACGGAGGGTGTAGGCGACCCGGATGCAGATGGCATCCCGAACTATCTGGACCTCGACAGTGACGGCAACGGAGTGAGCGATGCCACGGAGTTGTCACTTGGAATGGACCCGTACGGCCCGGACCCGGATACTGACGGCGATGGTATTCCGGACGCAATTGAGCAGATCGGGGACGGCACGGCCGAGGACCCGCATCCGGATGTTGACGGCGACGGGACGCCGAACTACCTGGATCTGGACAGCGACGGCGATGGTGTGCCCGACGCGAGGGAGTGGTCGATTGGCACGAACCCCTACGGCCCGGATCCGGACACCGACGGGGATGGGATACCGGATGTGATCGAGAACATCGGGAACGGCACGGCGCTGGATCCGCATCCCGACGTGGACGGCGACGGGATCCCGAACTATGTGGATCTTGATAGCGACAACGACGGCGTCAGCGACGAGATCGAGTATACGTTCGGGTATGACCCGTACGACGCCGACGACACGCCTGAAGTGCCGCTGGTCGCGTCGTGGGTACTCGGCGTTCTCATGCTGGCCCTCGGAATCTCTGCACTGCTCCTTCTTGCGGCAACATCCAGAGAACACTTGAGAGCATAGCTCAAAGCCAATCTAAGGAACCGCGCAAGAATAACATGACAAGTCTGGCATTGGCCGCAGTAGCGCGACGTTTCCAACGTCGCGGCCTGGCGGCCAGATCGAACCGCGACGTTCGAAACGTCGCGCTACCGTGGACAATCTGCCAAGTTTTTTTCGCGCGCCGCCTAACAGCGCTGCATGGTGGGACTCACAGAGTTCCGCCCGTTGCGAACCGCCCCGTGATTCGTCTATCACATCTGAGGCCTGCCAACAGGCGCCGCATCGTGTAAAGTCGCGCGAGATCGCACAATCAGTTCCTGCTCCGGGAGTTAGCGGAATTATCGGGAAGCGGCACGCGTTACTACCATGGTTTTGAACGCGTGGACCTTTTGTACACGCGCAAGGAAGGTGCTTTTTCCTGTGTTGATTGGTGGGAGGGTGTGTTAATGGCGACGAAACTCCAGGTTGTGTTTTACAGCATGTACGGTCATGTGTATCGCATGGCGGAAGCGGTAGTTGCGGGGGCTAAAGAGGTCCCCGGGGTCGAGGTTGGCCTGTATCAGGTTCCTGAACTCGTGCCTGAAGAGGCGCTTGAGCGGACGGGCGCGAAGTCGGCTCGGGCGGCATTCGCTCATGTGCCGGTGGCCAAGCCCGAGCAACTGGCGGACGCGGACGCCATCATCTTTGGGACGCCGACGCGGTTCGGGAACATGTGCGCCCAGATGCGCAATTTCCTGGACCAGACGGGCAAGCTGTGGATGCAGGGCGCTTTGGTTGGGAAGGTCGGCAGCGTGTTCTCGAGCACGGCCACCCAGCACGGAGGTCAGGAGACCACGATCACCAGTTTCCATTCGACCTTGCTGCACCAAGGAATGATCATCGTGGGCGTTCCTTATTCCGAAGCGCGGCTTCTCAACATGAATGAGATCACGGGCGGCACGCCTTATGGGGCTACCACGCTGGCAGGCGGCGACGGCTCTCGGCAAGTCTCGGAGAACGAGTTGGCAATAGCGCGTTTCCAGGGCCGTCACGTGGCCACCATCGCGAAAAAGTTGAGCGGGAAGTAGGGATCTCAGATCTCAGAGCACGCCAGGGTCGACAGGTGGATGGTGAGGTATGTTGGCGGAAGAGGAACGCCTGAAGAAAGCCTCCGCGCGAACGGAGAACTGGCAGCGCTGGGGGCCGTACCTTCCTGAGCGTCAGTGGGGAACGGTGCGGGAAGACTACTCGGCGGACGAGAAGCCGTGGGAAAGCTTCACGCACGATGAGGCGCGCAGCCGGGCGTATCGTTGGGGCGAAGACGGATTGCTCGGCCTCACGGATCGTGAGTGCCGCCTCTGCTTCGCTTTGGCCCTGTGGAATGGGCGGGACCCTATTCTTAAAGAACGTCTGTTCGGCTTGTCCAACACCGAGGGTAATCACGGCGAGGACGCAAAAGAATGCTATTACTATCTCGACGCCGTCCCGACCTACGCGTACATGAAGGCGCTGTACAAGTATCCGCAAGCCGAGTATCCGTACGACCGACTCGTCCTCGAGAACCGGGAGCGTGGCAGGGACCTTGCGGAATTCGAAATCACCGACACCGGCGTATTCGATGCGGACTGTTATTTCGACGTGTTCGTCGAATATGCCAAAGCCGCGCCGGATGACATCTGTATCCGCATTACCGTGGCAAACCGTGCGCGGGAATCCGCCGTCATCCATCTCCTGCCGACGTTGTGGTTTCGGAACACGTGGTCCTGGGGTTGCCTGCATGAAGGATGTTGGGTGAAACCGAGCATTCGACGGGCAGGGCCCGCAGCCGTCATTGCCCAGCATGCTACGCTCGGCACATTCCAGTTCGAGGCGGACCCTGGACCGTCGGGCAATGCACCTCAGCTTCTGTTTACGGACAATGAAACCAATACGATGCGGTTATATGGCGCGCCCAATTCCCAACCTTATGTGCGCGACGCCTTCCACGAGTTCGTAATTCACGGCAAGACGGACGCCGTCGAGCCATCGATGAGCCACGGCACAAAATGCGCCGCGTGGTATCGCATGGAAATCCCGGCACGCGCTGCAACGGTCATCCGGTGCAGACTGCGCTCCATGCAAGATCAATCCGAGTCGATGCCACCGGCGTTTGATAACGAGTTTGACCAAGTTTTCGCAGAGCGCATCGCCGAGGCCGAGGCGTTCTATGCAACCCGCATTCCTGACGGCGCCTCTGAACAGGAGCAGCGCGTGTTCCGTCAAGCGTTCGCCGGACTGCTCTGGTCCAAGCAGTTCTATCATTACATCGTCAAGGACTGGCTTGAAGGCGACCCCGCCATGCCGCCCTCGCCGGAAAACCGCAAGACGGGCCGCAACTTCGGCTGGACACACCTGTTCAACCGCGACGTGATCTCCGTGCCCGACAAGTGGGAGTATCCATGGTACGCCGCGTGGGATCTGGCCTTTCACATGGTGTCTATGTCCGCCTTGGACCCGGAATTCGCCAAGGCCCAGCTCCTGCTGTTTCTGCGTGAATGGTACATGCACGCCAATGGCCAGATTCCGGCCTACGAGTTCGCCTTGTCCGACGTGAACCCTCCGGTGCATGCCTGGGCCTGCTGGCGCGTGTACAAGATCGCAGCGCGGCGCGGCGAACGGGATCGGATGTTCCTGGTCCGGGCATTCCACAAGCTGCTGATCAACTTCACGTGGTGGGTCAACCGCAAGGACCCCGCGGACAACAACATTTTCACCGGCGGCTTTCTCGGGCTTGACAACATCGGCGTTTTCGACCGGTCACAGCCCCTTCCCGGCGGAGGTTATCTGCAGCAAGCCGACGCGACCGCCTGGATGGCGTTCTACTGCGCCACGATGCTCTCGATCGCACTTGAACTCGCACGCGAGAACCCTGTGTACGAGGATGTTGCCTCGAAGTTTTTTGAACACTTTGTGGCCATCACGGACGCAATGAACAGCCTCGGCGGCAACGGGCTTTGGGATGAGGAAGACGGATTCTACTATGACCAGATTGCGTTAAACGGTGCGACCATTCCGCTCAAGATCAGGTCTCTCGTTGGGATCGTGCCACTGTTCGCGGTCGAGGTGCTCGAGAATGAGCTTATCGAGAAGCTGCCCGGGTTTACCAAACGGATGAACTGGTTTCTCGAGAACCGGCGCGAACTCATGGCGAACATTGCGTACATGGAGAAGTGTCCCGTGAAGGCGGGCGGAACGTCTCCCACGCGGCTGCTGGCGATCCCCTCGAAGGATCGATTGACGCGGGTGCTTCGCTACCTCCTGGACGAGAACGAGTTTCTTTCTCCCTATGGCATCCGCTCACTCTCTCGGGCGCACCTCGAGCACCCTTACGTTTTCCGATCCAAGGGGCATGAGTACTGCATACGTTATACCCCTGGAGAGTCCGACTCGGGTTTGTTCGGCGGCAATTCGAACTGGCGCGGGCCGGTCTGGTTCCCGCTGAACTACCTGATCATCGAGGCGCTGGAACGCTATCATCACTTCTACGACGATTCATTCACAGTTGAGTGCCCCGTGGGATCGGGGCGGACAATGAACTTGGGGCAAGTCGCCAATGAGTTGGCCCGACGCCTGGCGTCGCTGTTCCTGCCCGACGCGAATGGCCGGCGGCCCTGTCACGGAACGGAAGCCCGTTACGCGCAAGACCCGCATTGGCGCGACCTCATCCTGTTTTATGAGTATTTCAATGGCGACACGGGGCAAGGTTGCGGCGCCAACCATCAAACCGGCTGGACCACGCTTGTGGCCCGCGCGCTCCAACAAGTCATCCGCGCAAGACAGGGCCAGCCTTCGTTTCCACCGTGAGCATTCATGCGCGCAATGTGAGTGAAGGGACTTAAAGGACCGAAAGGACGCAAAGGACCCTATGTGTCGCTGAGTGGATGGCCACTTGACAGAACGGGAAGCTTGGGTAGACAATGAGCCAGGATTTTCGTACTGCGGCTCAACAGCCGAGGGCTGCTGTTCCACGTTTTTGGCACGGCTTGCCGAGCCGCAAAGAGGGAGATGTCGATGGCGGATAACCTGTCTTTCACGCTTAACGGCAAACCCGTCACTTTGAGTGTCGATGGGGATCGAATGCTGCTTTGGGTGGTCCGTACGGAATTGGGACTTACCGGGACCAAATTCGGTTGCGGGAAGGGTTTTTGCGGCGCCTGCACAGTCCTCGTCGACAAGAAGGCGGTCCGGTCGTGTCATTTCCCGGTGAAACAGGCCGCAGGCAAAGAGGTCATGACGATTGAAGGACTGGCCCAGAACGGCACACTCCACCCGCTCCAGGAAGCATTCGCCGAACAAGACGCGCTTCAGTGCGGGTTCTGCACGCCGGGGATGATCCTTGGAGCGTACAGCTTCCTGTTGGAGAACCCCCGGCCTTCGCGGGACGACATCATCAAGGCCATGGAAGGCCACCTATGCCGGTGCGGTGCGCATAAGCGAATCGTACAGGCCATCGAAACCGCGGCGAAGGGCATGCAAGGAGCAAAATAGCCATGAGCGAAGCCGAATACGACAGCATTGCGCACGGGCATGAAAGCGGGCTCGGTCCTATAAGCCGCCGCGACTTTCTGAAGTATACCGGGGGCGGGATCGTTGTTTTCTTCTTTGCGGAGGGTTCGTGGGCGGCCCAACGGGGATTGCCGACGGATTTCAACGCCTTTCTGCAGGTCGGCGAGGACGGACGGGTGACCTGTTTCACGGGAAAGATTGAAATGGGCCAGGGAATCATAACCTCGCTTCCGCAGATGCTGGCGGACGAACTCGATGTGCCCGTGGACTCCGTGGACATCGTCATGGGAGACACGAGCCTTTGTCCGTGGGACGGGGGCACGCACGGTTCCATGAGCACGCGCGGATTCGGCCCGCCTCTCCGAAAGGCCGCCGCGGAAGCGCGGCAGGTCCTTCTGGAACTTGCGGCTGAAAAGCTCGATGTGCCCTTGGAGCGCCTGCAAACGAAGGACGGCGTCGTATTCGACCAGGCACATGCTGAGAAGAAGGCGACTTACGCCCAGCTCACCCAAGGCAAGAAGATCGAGCGTCAACTCAAACAGGAACCCCACTTGAAGGACGTATCGGAGTTCAAGGTGATGGGGAAACCCCGCGCTCGAACCGATGCCCGGCAGAAGGTTACGGGCCAGGCGCAGTTCGCCGCGGATATTCGAGCGCCTGGGATGGCATATGCAGCGATCCTCAGGCCGCCCGCTCACGGCGCAAAGCTGCGCAACGCGGATACGTCCGCAGCGGAAAAAATGGCGGGCGTTCAGGTCATTCGGGACAACGACCTCATTGCCGTCCTCCATGAGAAACCTGATATGGCTGAGGCGGCCCTGAAAGAAGTCAAGTCCGATTTTGACGTGCCCGAGGCCGCGGTGGACGACAAGACGATCTTCCAACACTTGCTGGACGTTGCTACCGGCAGGGGACGCGAATCGCAAACCAAGGGAGACGTGGACGCGGCGGCAAAACAAGCGAAGCTCACCGTCGAGAAAACGTATTACAACAGTTACGTCGCGCATGCACCCACGGAGACGCATAGCGCGTTTGCGAAAATCGAGAATGACACTGTCACGGTATGGGCGTCCACACAGGCCCCCTTCCGGCTTCAAGAGGAAATCGCTCGGGCGCTCGAGGTTTCGCCCGACAAGGTCCGGGTAATCACGCCGTTCGTCGGAGGGGGATTCGGCGGAAAGGGCCGGTGCATACCTGCGGTTGAGGCCGCGCGGCTGGCAAAACTCGCCAAGAAGCCCGTCCAGGTCGTCTACAGCCGCGCGGAGGAATTCTTCTACGACACCTTCAGACCGGCGGCCATCGTGAAGGTCAAGTCCGGGTTGGACGATTCAGGCAAGTTTGTTTTCTGGGATTACGGAGTGTACTTTGCGGGCGATCGTGGCGCGGCCTGCTTCTACGACGTTCCCAACCTTCGCACCACCTCCTATTCGGAAACGAAACCGGGAATGGAAGCGCACCTGTTTGCCACGGGCGCATGGCGCGCGCCGTCGAACAACACCAACACGTTCGGCAGGGAATCTCACGTCGATATGCTCGCCGCCGAGGCCAAAATCGATCCGGTCGAGTTCAGGCTGAAGAATCTGACGGACGAGAGGATGATCCGGGTGCTGAAGGCCGCCGCCGAGAAATTCGGTTGGACGCCGGCAAAGAGGCCCGCCGCGGCGGGCCGCGGGTTCGGCGTTGCCTGCGGCATCGATTCGGGCACGTATGTTACGACCATGGCCGAGGTCGAGGTTAACAAGGACACGGGCGAGGTACAGCCAAAACGCGTGGTCTGCGCTATGGACCAGGGAATAACGGTGAATCCGGAAGGCCAGGCCATGCAGATCGAAGGCTGTATCACGATGGGATTGGGCTACGCCCTTACCGAGGAGGTTCATTTCAAAGGCGGCGACATTCTGGACGTGAACTTCGGCAGCTACAAACTGCCGAGGTTCTCCTGGCTTCCCGAGATCGAGACGGTGCTCGTCGAGAACAAGGAACTCACGCCTCAGGGCGGTGGCGAACCCGCCGTCATTACTATGGGCGCCGTGATCGCGAACGCCGTTTTCGATGCGACGGGGGCGCGGCTGTTCCAGCTTCCCATGACCGGCGAGCGCATCAAAGAGGCCATCTCGAAGAGTGTTTGATGTTTACAGCAAAGCCGTGGAGTTGATCGACAGCGGCCGCTCTTTTGCGCTGGCCGTGGTTCTGAACACGGACGGTTCGACACCGCAGGTTACGGGTGCGCGGGCCATTATTGAAGAAAACGGCAAAACGTGGGGCACGCTCGGGGGCGGCATCGTCGAGGCTGAAGCACAGCGCCACGCCATCGAGTCGTGCGAATCAAGATGCCCTCTCGTAATTGACATCGAGTTGAAGCACGCCTACTCGCGCGACGCCGCGGCCATCTGCGGCGGACGCATGCGCATCCTGATAGATCCCACGGCCGCAAAAGACCGGGAATCCTATGCGCGCGCAGCCGAAGCGCGAACGCACTGCGAACGCGGCGTCCTCATCACGACAGTCTGCGAGGCCGGTAGGGTCGAGCTCCCGCTCGACCTCGGTCGCGGAGGACCGCGACCCTGCTTATCAGCAACAGTGCAGTGGATGTCGGAAGATACAGTTTCAGAGGGGCTAGGTTTTCCTGGCACCGAAGCCGTCCGTGGCTGCCTTGCCCGCGAATCCTCGCAGGTGTTTGTGGGGGACGTAGCGGACTCAGACGTTCGCACGACATTGCTTGTTGAGCCGGTGATCCCCGACCCGGTGCTCCTGATCGCGGGCGGGGGACATATCGGCCAAGCCCTTGCGCGGGTGGCAGTGTTTCTTGGGTTCGATGTAACGGTTGTCGATGACCGGCCGGAGTTCACTGATCCGTCGCTCTTTCCGGAAGGGGTGAGCACTCGATGCGGTGATTTCGCGAAAGAGGTGGCCGCGTTTCCTGCGGCAGGCGACGTTTTCATTGTGCTGGTCACTCCCGGCCACAGACAGGACGCGGAGGCGCTCGAAACCTGTATCCATAAATCTGCGACTTACGTCGGCATGATTGGAAGCAAGCGCAAAGTGGCCATGATCCGCAAGAACTTTATCGAGTCCGGCCTCGCGACCGAAAGTGAGTTCGACCGGGTCTACGCGCCTATCGGCCTCGATATCGGCGCCATTACCGTACCCGAGATCGCCACGAGCATCGCCGCCCAACTGGTGGCCGTCCGGCGCGAACGCAGCGCGCAACGGATCGCGCCGTGATCTGCGCCATCGTTCTGGCCGCAGGCGAATCCCGCCGCATGGGCGTCCAGAAGCTTCTCCTGCCGTTTGGCGCTAAGACTGTCATCGCGCACATTGTCGATCAGCTTCTTCCTAGCGTCGTAGGCAAGGTCATCGTGGTTACAGGACACGAGAGTGGCAAGGTTGCCGAGGCGCTGTCGGGCGCGCCGCAGCGGGTCAGCATCGTTGAGAATCCCGATTACCCGTCGGGCATGCTGTCGTCAGTCCGCTGCGGGATTCGTGCACTCCCATCGGGGTGCCATGCCGCCATGGTATGTTTGGGCGACCAGCCGTCCGTCACAACCGACCTGGTCAATGATCTTGTTCATGCCTTCAAAGGAAGCGATAAAGGGATTGTGGTCCCCGTCTTTGAAGGCAAACGCGGCCACCCGATCCTGTTTTCGGAACGGTACTATGGGGAGGTCCTGACTCGCTTTGACGACGCAGGACTTCGCGGGCTTCTCCATGCTTATCAAGATGACGTATTCGAGTTGGCCGTGTCCACCCCGGCGGTGCTGTCCGACATCGACTATCCCGATGATTACCGGCGCGAAATCGCGGCATCGGAATCTGATCTTGCGGGAGAAAGAGGTCCTTATGAGTAAACAGCTTGCTGGGGTTTTCTCTTTTCTGTTCATCGGGATCGTGGCAGTTGGAGGCGCTTCTATGACACCGTGCGCGGCATCTGAAGATCGAGATACAGGAGACACGCTCTTTCCCACGGACCTGCCCCGACGGGATTGGGTGCATTTCGAGGCGGCAGGTTTCCAAGCGCCCGTTTGCGGGGTTGTGTATCGACTAAACGATAGCGTCACCAACGGTATGGCACTGGGCGGTGTCGATACGGGCTGTATCGATCTTGAGACCAGCGGTCTCTTGGGATACTGCACCATTTTCAACTCGCATATTCCGCGGCGCGGACCCATCAACCTGCCGGTGCTTGGCATCAGTGTTGGGGGCAAGACGTGGGTCATGTGCGACCCAAAGCGGGTGAAGCAAGGTTCGGGCGACTGCCAGATCCGTGCGGAAGGCAAACCCCTTCCCCCCGTGTGGGCCGATCTCAAGCTCGAAGGGGTGGGCACGGCGAAGGAGATTCACTATTGGGGACATTATCCCGTGGCCGATATCGAATTTGAGACCGATGCGCCCGTATCGGTAGGTCTGCGGGCGTGGGCGCCGTTCCTGCCGGGCGACGTGGCTGATTCGATGATCCCCGCCATCGTGTTTGAAGTCCACATGAGGAACACGAGCGAGTCGCGGCAGGAAGGAACGGCAGCATTCTCGTTTCCAGGCCCGACCGAGGAGGAATCGGGCTCGATGGAGTTTGCGCGGCGATCCATCAAAGGCGGATTCACGGGCGACGAGATTAGAGGGCAACTCGCATCTTATGCGCTCGGCGTTGTCGATGAGAAGGACATTCGCACGGGCGGCGGACTGGGCCCGGACGGTGCAGCGTGGGCGGCCATTGCCAAGGATTTGCCCAAAGCCGTTGCCACGGACCCGAGCTCGAGCGTCGCGGTCGATTTTGCGCTTGCGTCCGGCAAGGAAAGGGTCGTGCGGTTTGTTCTGGCATGGCACGCGCCCACATGGAACGGGGTCGGACACAACGCCGCGACAAAGGTCCCTGGAGGATACTCAGGAGAGCCGCGCACGTTCACGCACATGTATGCGAAGTTTCATCCGGACGCCGTGGGCACGGCGCAGCTCATCGCCGAGAAACACGCGGCGTTGCTGAAGCGCGTGCTGTCGTGGCAGCAAGTTATATACAGCGAGAACCGGCTGCCCGTCTGGTTGCGAGACTCCTTGATCAACGTTCTGTACATGATCACTGAGGACGGCTACTGGGCGCAGAGGCGTCCGCCGCTTCCGGAATGGGTGCGGGAGGAGGACGGTCTCTTCGGCATGAACGAGTGCCCGCGTGGTTGTCCGCAGATCGAATGCATTCCGTGTTCGTTCTATGGCAGTCTGCCGCTCGTCTATTTTTTCCCGGAACTCGAACTCTCTACATTACGCGGATACAAAGCCTACCAGTTCGAGGACGGCGCCCCGACGTGGATCTTCGGCGGATGCACCGGCCGAAGTCCGTACATTGACTTCGCGTATCCGACGCGGGGATATCAGTTCGCCACGAACGGGATCTCGTTGGCGGCGCTCGTGGACCGGTTTCTCCTGTGCTGCGATACCGCGGACAAGAAGTACCTGGAAGAGTTCTACCCGATGGTCAAGAAATGCATGACGTGGACCGTGGGCCTTCGCACGACACCCGAGTACGCAATTGGCGAGCGGATTATCTCGATGCCGGACAAGAACGAAGGCACCGAATGGTTCGAAGCGCCGGAACCCGGCTGGTGCGGCATGACGGCCCACGTCGGCGGACTCCATCTCGCCCAGTTGCGCATCACCGAACGCATGGCCAAGACAGTCGGCGACTCCGCGTTCGCGGATCAGTGCGCGGCATGGATCAAGGCCGCACAGGAAGCCATGGAAAAGCGTCTGTGGGATGATCGCGGGTTCTATTTGAACTTCCTGGAACCCGAAACGGGGCGCAGGTCGGATCTCGTGTTTGGGTATCAGCTCGACGGTGAATGGATCACGGATCACCACGGGCTGGCGCCCACGTTGCCTGAGGACAAGGTCCGGAAGATCCTGGACACCATCAAGCGGTGCAACGTCGCCGTGACGAAGTACGGCGCGGTGAACTACGCGAATGCCGACGGCGCAGCCGCTAACATCAAAGGCTACGGCACCTATAGTTACTTCCCGCCCGAAGCGCTGATGCTGGCCATGACCTACATGTACAACGGGCAGCCCGAGTTCGGCATCGAGCTTGCCCGCAAGGTCTGGCACAACCTCGTGTGCCTGCAAGGTTACACGTGGGACATGCCGAATATCATGCGCGGCGACGTGGACACCGGCGAGCGGACCTTCGGAAACGATTACTACCAAGACATGATGCTGTGGTCGTTGCCCGCGGCCCTCGAGGGCAAGGACCTCAGCGCCCCGGCGAGGCCAGGCGGCTTGGTGAATCGCGTCATCACAGCAGCGAAAGAACGATGAGGTCTTTAGCGGCGCTTCGGTCCCTTGTGTCCCTTGCGTCCCTGAAGATTAAGGTCGCTTTATCAGCCAGACCTCAGAAACGAGCGTTCCCCAACCACCCGTGTTGCGCCAGACCTCGACCTGCGACGGCGTTCCCTCCCCCACGCCCGCCGATTTCTCCAGGCGAAGCTGTAAGCGTCCGTCGCGAGTTGCCTCTTCCGGAAGATCGTACTCGAGGGACTTCGCGTCCCACTCGGGCAGTTCCACGCCTTTGGCAAGGAGTTTATCGTCGGCGTAGATCGACTGTGTTTTCTGGGGCTGTTTGTCGGCGTACCGCTCCAGGTATCGCGGACGGACAAACGTAAACCGCACCTTATACTTGGCCGCCGGATCGAGATCGTTATACTCGAATGTGACTCCTTGCTTTTCGTCGCGGGTATGGGCCATCGTGCGCTGCGACAACCGGTTCGAGTCCGACACATCGGTCTCGCTGAACGTCCAGCCATATACCAAATGCGGCGACCGGGACGGGTCTCCCGCGTCATCATAGAAGCCGCCGGGGCCCGGGTCTTCATATTGGACAATCCGGCGCAGGAGTTCCCGCTGCTGTTCCGGAGAAGCGGATGCCGCAACATCGAGTTGTTTGCGAATCCACGCCAAGCCCACAAAGTCCTGGTTCAGGTTGAAGTATCCTTCATTTCGCACACCGAAAATGGCGTCGCTCTCCTCACCCAATTTCGCGGCTTCGTTCTTGAGACGCTTCATTTCATCCGTCTCGATGTCGGCGTCAAGCATCGCTTGTGCTCGCGCAATCACAGGAGAGGTGTCGCCTTGCCGCAATGCAGTGTTGATCAGATCCTCGACATCCTTCTGGCGCTGGGTCTGATTTCGCAGCCGCGACTGTATGTACTTGTCAAGAGCGGCCCGCTGCATGTGCTGGCGCCAAAGATAGTTTTTCTTCATGTTCGCTTCGGGTATCTTCGTGCCGGCTTCTTTTACCATGCTGTAGTATGCGTCAACGCCCGCGTTGTCGGCGATGGGCGTACTGAGATTCTGCTCGAGCTGCAAAATTGCCTTGGCCATCAGCGGCGCGGCTTCCGGCCCAAACCAGGTTCGGGCATACTCGCCGACTACATCGTCCAATGACTTGTGCGGGTCCCACAGCAGCCGTTGCCACATCCACTGGTTGAATTGGTCATGATGCCCCTCGGAGTACGTCAAGTCGCCTTCGCCGTATCGCATCGTGTCCTGGAACACGTTGTAGTAATTCCGTGGCCGGGCGTGAAACGTGCGCCGATCATAAACCTGGTACATAGCGGGATCCGGGTGCCGTTCGTAGACCCAGCGGCCCCAGGGAGGAGGCACATCGCCATTCCGGTCAGGACCCAGCATGATGTCCACCAGCCCATACTCCGAGTAGACCCAGTGCGTGAGGTCCGTAAAGAACACCACAGATTGAGACGGAGGAAGCTGGTGCACAATCTCGCGCACGTAGCGGTCCATGGGGCCGAACGCGGGGTAGTTGAACAAGTCCATGCGGTGGTCCTGACGCCGGCCCGGCTGCCAGCCCATGGCGTTCGAGCCTGGACCGTAACAGAGGGCGGTGAGCCAGCGGCGCGGTTCCGCGTTGAGATAGTCGAAGATAGCCTGGTCTCCGGCATTGTCCAGCTTCTGATTCGTGGCGAAGAACTTTGTCTTCGGGTGGTATTTCAGAATGATGCTCGCGATATCCGCGCACATCTCGATGTATTTCCTGCCGTACGGTGCGCATTTCTCGCATTCGCAGCCGCCGCCGTCGCCGGAGTAGAACCTCACGTAATCGAAATCGGGGCTATTCGGCGCAGTCTTCTCCCAGGCATCGAGAATGGACTGCCTCGCTTCGGGTACGGACAGACACAGATATCCCTTGCGCCCTATGGCTTCCGTGGCCTGCCATTCCGGCGGACCCGAGCCCGTGTTTGGGCCCACGCTGATCAAGGTGTCAAGGCCGTATGATTTCAGAAACTCGAAGTGGTCACGAACCGTTGGCCCGCCGTAGCCCAGAGCGAAGCTGTTGGCGCCGGCAAGCGCGTAGTCCAGCACCACACGCCTCCATTCCTCATCGGTCCATGGACGCGAATGGGTGAGTTCGGTGATAGTGGCGCCTTGGCCCACTTCCGTGCCGCGTAGACGAAAGGCCGGCGCGGTACGGATGTCCAAGGTTGCGGGAAATCCGACGCCCGCATCGGTGTCTTGGCATTGCCGCAGAATCTCGCCGGCCGCATACAGTACCCCGCGTTCGTCCACGCCGGCCGCAAGAAGCACGTTAGGTTTCGACTTTATCGTCTCAAGGATGAAGCCCTCCGCTCCCGGGTCCTTCTTGCCGGGCAGCGGAATCCCTTCCGTCCGGCAAAGGGCGGCCAATCGCTCGTGCCGCTCAGGCGTGCCCAGATAGACGAGGATTTCGCCTGGCGCGGTGCTTTCGGCATTGGCGATGCACACGTCCGCCACCCCGCGTGAACGCAGCCGTTCCACGAGCAATTGCGCCGCGTTCTGTTCCAGTGCTGTGGCTCGTTCCCCCGGCACAATTGTCATACGCGACAGCGGCCTAATCTCCGCACCCCCCGCTGCCAGAGCGCACACAGACATGGCAACAGAAAGCCACACGCCTATCCTGAAGATCATCGGATACCCTTTCTCGCGTTAGCCCACAGGCCAGGGCGCCTGCGCCACAATGAACCTTTTCCGCAGACTCCCGGCAAGTTCGTCTATCGTGCGCCGGGCGCACGACTCGTCGACTTGCAGTTTACCTTACACGAGCGCGTCTTTCTAGGGAATAAAGGACTTGGCGAATCTGTGACATTATCTGAAGTATGCTTAGAAGAGATGTGGTACCAAAGAGGGAAATCCGATGCCTGAGTGCAGACGAGGAGAACGGGGATTCACACTTATAGAGCTCCTGGTGGTTATAGCCATCATCGGTATTCTGGCTGCGATCCTGCTTCCAGCGCTGTTTCGAGCGCGAGAGGCGGCGCGACGCTCGAGTTGCGCCAACGACCTGAAGTAACTCGGTCTTGTTTTCGGGATGTACTCCAACGAGGGAAACGGACGCTATCCGCAACTGACCAATCGCTGCAAGAACTTCATGATGACGGACACGCGGAAGCCCTGGATGTTTGTCTTTAACGAACGGGCCGTGTATCCGGAATACCTCACCGACCCGAATGTCTTGGTGTGCCCTTCCGCGTCACAAAATGCCGATTTTCTGGGGCCGCAAGGCATGTGGGTGGACGCTCAGGGCCATTTCGACCCGGATCGGCTTACCGACGCGTCCTACATTTATCTGGGCTTCCTTGTGCAACAGTCATCGGATATCCACGGCGTCGCGATGAAATTCCTAATGCCAAACGCGCAGAGCGCGGCGCCTTTGAACCCGGATTTCAAGCTGGGCTCCGTCAACCTCGACCAGGACGCTCCTCCCGCCGCCATCCGGCGACGTCCAGCAAACCCGTCGGCTCCCCGCGCCCCGTATGGGACGCGGCGCTCAACCACGGATACCGCCAGGGCAGCCGCACCAGCCGCGCCCGTACCAGGTTGCGCTCCACATAGCGAAGCGCCGCCCAATAGTGGTCCTCATCAAGGAGACACGAATAGAACCGATTCTGCCACAAGTGGCCGCTGCGTCCGTGAAGCCGGTTCACGTACTGCGCGTACGCCAAATGCGTCCGCCCGCCCGCCTTTGCCAGCGAATCCTCCCGAATCGGCGTGGCCACCAAGTGCACATGGTTCGTCATCAGGTTTTTTGTCTGGCACATCTACGCGGGAAGCGTAGATGTGCCAGACAAAAAAATCACCCCCCTGGCCATGGGGTAAGGCTTGGCTGCTTTAGGCAATAGCCATGAACCGTGAGACCGAATTGCTCCGCCGACTTCTTCAATAACTCCAGATACACCCTGCGATCATCATCCACAAAGAATACATCTTGCTGATTGTTGTCCCGTTGAGTGATGTGGCAGGGCACTCCAGGCATAACAATGCGTGCGAATCGAGCCATGACAAAAACGATAACATATTGCCCGCCCCGTCAAATAAACGGTAACTGTCCCCTGTTATCCGTTATCCTAGCATTATCAGGCATGTTAGGGTTCGAGAGCACATTGACAATTAGCCGAAACAATGACATAATTAGGCAGGAAATGAGGGTGCTCCCATGGCAAGACCGCTACCGCCACTAACCCAATCGTTCACGATCATCGCCCAGGACCCGTCGGTAAGGTACAAGGGCCGCATCCTGACGTCGGAAGTCGAAGTTCCCGCCGAGAAGTTGAACCACGGCCCCTGGGGATACCGCGTGCACGTCGTGGATTATGATGCCTCGACCGATACGTTCTATCGACCCGTCGCATACAAGACGGGCCGGCGCCAAACCATCCGGGATCCCTTCAAAGAATCCTCGAACAGGGACCGCTTGACGGATCCTCGGTTCCACGCACAAAACGCATACGCCATCGTGATGCGGATTCTTGCACGCTTTGAGTTCGCCTTGGGACGGCGCGTGGGCTGGAGCTTCAAACGCCATCAACTGAAGATCGCGCCGCACGCGTTCCAGGACGCCAATGCCTTTTATTCGCGACAGGATGAGGGCCTTTTCTTCGGGTATTTCCCTGGGAGAACCGGGACGGTCTTCAGTTGCCTGTCGCATGACGTAGTGGCCCATGAGACGACGCACGCCTTGCTGGACGGGCTCCGAGAGCTCTACATGGTTCCTTCCTCGCCGGACCAGGCGGCATTTCACGAGGGCTTCGCGGATATCGTGGCGCTGCTTTCGGTGTTCTCGCTGAAGGAGATCGTCAAGGCGGGCCTGGCGCTGGGCGGCAAGGGAGAACGTAGGACAGTCATCCGAGCGCCGAAACGTTCCGGGCAGGGAACCCTTATTTCCCGAGAGAGACTAACCATCCAGTCCTTGCGGCGTTCGGTGCTCCTCAGCCTTGCGGAACAGATGGGAAAGGAAATGTCGGTTCCTCAGGGACAGGCCCTTCGCCAGTCCGCCAAACTCACTCCGTCAAGACGCTACATCGAGAACGCGGACTTCCGGGAACCGCACCGCCGCGGGGAGGTCCTGGTTGCAGCCGTATTGAACGCGTTTCTGAGGGTATGGATCGCGCGTCTGAGACCTCTCGGAGAGATCACGCCGGGCTACCTGAGTCTCGAGCGCGTGGTCGAGGAGGGCGCGACCGCCGCGGACCACCTGTTGACGATATGTATCCGAGCGATCGACTACTGTCCACCGGTGCACATCACGTTCGGAGACTTCCTGAGCGCTGTGCTGACGGCTGATGAGGAGGCCTGCCCGGATGATTCCCGTTTCGGGTACCGCAAATGTCTGCTGCGCAGTTTTGAAAGCTACGGCATCCGGCCGGCATCGCCCCAGATTACCTGGATGCGTGCGACCAGGCTGCTCGAGCATGAACGGGTGCACTTTGACCCGCTCAAGCAGGATCCCGATGAGTTGTTCCATTTCATCTGGGAGAACCGCAAGGCGCTTCGCCTGTGCGACGGGGTGTTCACCGGGGTGGTCTCGTTGCGTCCCTCCGTCCGTCGCGGCCCCGACGGTTTTGTGCTGCAAGAAACCGTCGCCGAATACGTGCAGATTGCGTCGCTGAAGGCGTCCGACCTGAGAAGGAGGTTGAAGATTCGTCCGCCCGAGGACATGCCCCTGGACACGCCTGTCACCCTCTATGGCGGCGGCACGCTGGTGCTCGATGAGTGGGGCAACGTGAAGTATCACATCCGCAACCGCCTGGACCATGCCACACTCCAGGAACAGCGGCTCAAGTATCTTTGGGAATCAGGCTTCTTCGCGGGACAGGCCGCGGGGCTGCGCCGCTTTGCGCAGTTGCACCGCATGCGTGCCGTGGGGAAACGGGTTCGAGCGACGGAGGGATGGATCTAATGGCGCCAACGCGGGGACCTCGCAGCATCCGGGTCCGGGCCTATCACGTGGGCTTCGGCGATTGCTTTCTTCTCAGCTTCTACTACACCTCTCCTGCCGAACAGGCCTCCCCTGCCGACCAACGCCACGTGCTGATTGATTTCGGTACCCGCAAGCTTCCGGAGAGTGCGGCCAAGGGCCATTTTCTCAAGATTGCCCAGAACATAAAGGAGGAGTGTGAGAGAGGAGAAGGCAAACTGCACGCCCTGGTGGTGACGCACCGTCATTCCGATCACCTGAGCGCGTTCGGCGACAGCAAGGTCTATCCGATTCTCAAGGGCCTGTCGCCCGGGGTAGTGATCCAACCGTGGACGGAGGACCCCAAACTCCCAACGGACGCCACGGGCCCCCTGAAGTCCCTCACGGCATCTCAGACCTACGTCCGTTATCTCTCGGACCAGGGACTCTTGGCCCAAGGTCTCCTCAAAGAGGGGAGGTGGCTTGCCGATGCCGACGCCGCCACTTGCCGCCAGTTGGCCTTCCTGGGAGAGGAGAACCTCAAGAACCTCAATGCGGTCAAGAACCTGCAAAAGATCGCGCCTCCCGAGAAACACCGATATGTCTACTACGGAAGCGAGTCAGGGCTGGAAGAAGTGCTTGAGGGTGTCAAGACGATGGTGCTTGGCCCGCCCACGCTGGAGCAATATCCGACCCTGAAAAAGGACAAGACGAAATGTGAGGCAGAGTATTGGCGCCTGTGCCTGTCAACACCCGGTCGCGGCCAAGCCGGCAGACACCAGCTCTTCTCCGCCGCTGCGGCCCGTTCGAAGCCCCCGGCCTATGCGCGTTGGTTTGTTGATCGCGCGAAAATGGTGCGCTCCAACCAGTTGCTCGAACTCGTACGCAACCTGGATGAGGCGCTGAACAACACCAGCGTCATCTTGCTTTTCGAGATTGGCGACAAATGCCTGCTCTTTCCCGGCGATGCAGAGGTCGGCAACTGGTCCTACGCCCTCTTCGAAGCCGTGGACAAAGATGCCCGTCGCGAGCAACTCGCAGGGGTAACGCTGTACAAAGTGGGCCACCATGGAAGCATGAACGCCACCCCGAAGACCTTGTGGGCTACGTTTGAGAACAAGGGGAAGAAGAAACAGTTCACGACGCTCATGAGCACCATGGCTGGCGTTTACACGGGACCCGGGGAAATCCCGAGGGGGAAACTCGTGGCCGAACTGCAGGCGAAGAGCACATACATCACTACGGAAAAGACCCCGTCCGGGGAGTTTTTCCAGGATGTCATTATTCAGGCATGAGGCGAACACCCCGGCGCGAGGCGGCGCCCACACGCGCGAAGATCAGGTCGTTCGTCCGAGGCGGGCAGGGCGTCACGTTTCTTAAGGGTTTTTCCTGTAAGGCTTTAGGGCCACAGTTCATGGGTGAGTAACCACACGTGGAGGACGCGAACATGGGAGACAAGAAAAGAGTAAGACTGTGCATTGACCGTGTTATCCCTCAGGACATGAAGATCGCAGCGGCCGCGCAAGCGATCAAATTGAACCCGGCCAATCGACCGGCGAGCACGGCGTTGCCTTTCGGCGTCTCAAGCCATCCGTTCAAGATGGCCATCATCACCGGCAAGCAGTGGCCAAAGGGCAAGGTGCTCGGTGTCCGTTTCCTCGATGGGTCGCAGATCCAGCAAGCCAAGGTGGAGAAGTTGGCGGTGAAATGGTGCCAATATGCGAACATCGGCCTGGACTTCGCCGGGAAGAAATCCGCGGAGATCCGTATATCTTTCCAGGCCAATCCCGGATCGTGGTCGTATGTGGGCACGGACTGCTCGTTGGAATCGGTGGTCCCGAAAGACCAACCTACGATGAACTTCGGCTGGTTGACCGACGATACCGACGACATCGAATGGCGCCGGGTGGTCCTTCACGAATTCGGGCACTCGCTGGGCGCCATCCACGAGCATCAGAGTCCCAAAGGAGGGATCAAGTGGAATGTGCAGGCCGTCTACGCATATTTCAGCGGCCCGCCAAACAACTGGTCCAAAGAAGAGATCGACGAGAACATAATCCAGAAGTACTCCCTCGACCAGTTGAACGCAACGATCTTCGATCCGGACTCGATCATGTTGTACGAATTTCCTCCTGAACTAATCCTCGGAGGCCATGGGACCAAGTCCAACACAGACCTTTCCAAAGGGGACAAACGTTTCATCGGCGGGGTGTACGGGAAACCCAAGAAGTGACAACTGCTGCCCCCTGAAAGCGGAATTGTCGCCCCTCCTATAGGGGCTCCATCGGTTCGCAAGAGGGGAGATCCGCCCTCTCGCAGCAAGTACGTGACCGCAAAGATGGCGCAAAGACGGGACAACCACCTATTATAGATGATATAATCGCGTGTTATGAGCCTGTTATCAAGTAAATCGCTCTCGCAGGACGAAGAGGATAAGACGCTTCCGTTTCTGCTGTCCCCGTGTTTCGGCCCGCTCGGCGGGTGCTGGAAACAAACAAGTTGCGAACTGGCATCAAGCTCATGAAAGCAGTACTTTGTGCTTTTTCACCGGCTCCACAGTCATTCTTTATCTGTCTCCTTTCCTTCCTTGACGTTGTATACGGCGTGAGCCTAGGATGCTGTCGTTGTGCCAAGTCGCTTTTTCACGAGGAGATGCTCAATGAGACACGTGCAAGTTTCCGTGGCGTTTACCGTCGCCTTCATCATGTGCATAGCCGCCCAGTCACAGGACGTGCGCCTTTCCAAGGAGCGGTATCTCGATAAGTGCAAAGGGGCCTGGGCCGGACAGATGATAGGGGTGTGTTTCGGGGCGCCCTACGAGTTCAAGTTCTGCGGAAAGCCCATTCTTGATCCGCTTCAGCCCTGGAAGCCCGAGCGCGTCAAGGGGGCGATCGACCAGGATGACTGCTACGTCGAGATGACCTTTCTCAAGGCCATCGAGGATCATGGCCTCGATGTGAACTATGAACAGGCCGGCAAGGCTTTCGCTGAAACCCAGTTTCCTTTGTGGCACGCGAATAAGTTCGGGCGTGAGAACGTCCGAAAGGGCATCATGCCGCCGAAGTCCGGCAACCCCGAGTTCAACAAGCACGCCGACGATATCGACTTCCAGATCGAGGCGGACCTGTTCGGGATCCTGTGCCCGGGATTGCCGCAGGAATCCAACCGCCTGTGCAACATCTTCGGTCACATCATGAACTACGGCGACGGCGTTTACGGGGGCATGTTGGTGGCCGGGATGTATTGCGCCGCATACTTTGAGGACAACGACGTGGAAAAGGTCGTGCAGGCGGGGCTGGCGTGCATTCCAGAAAAATCTGAATACCACAAATGCATTTCCGATGTCGTGCGTTGGCACGCCGAGAACCCGACTGATTGGCTGGCCACCTGGAAGAAGATCGAGGAGAAGTGGCAGGACGACGTGGACTGCGAGCCTGGCAATCCGGTCAATATCGATGCCAAGCTCAACGGGGCCTATATCGTGGTGGGTCTGCTCTACGGCGGCGGCGACTTGGCGAAGACGATCGAGGTCGCAACGCGGTGCGGCCAGGATAATGACTGCAATCCGTCGAGCGCGGCGGGTGTGCTGTGCTGCATGAAGGGATTCTCGGCCATCGATCCGCAATGGACGTCCGGGATCGCGGCCATCGAGAATACGAACTTCTCGCACACGAACTACTCGTTCAAGACCCTGATTCCCACATGCCAGAAGACGACCGAAGCGATCATGCGTCGCGCGGGCGGACAAGTGACGGACGATGCCTACGTCATTCCGCGACAGACGCCGAAACCGCCTGAGCCGCTCGAACAATGGTCCCAGGCCGATCAAGTGGCCGCCTTTCCGAAGCCAAACAAGAAATCCAGTCAGTAGGCAGCCGCACACTCCCCTTTGGAAGGCCACAAAAGGCACAAGAGCCACAAAAAGTGATCCTGTGATTCTTGTGCATTCTGTAGCTACGAATTCAGAATGAACTTGTGTATCTGGAGCTTGGGCGCGCCGAAGTTGACGAGCACGCCATGTTCAATGCCGGTCGCTCGGAGATATCCCAGCAACTGCGCCGTATGCTCATCCGCCAATGCCTTGCACGCTTTCAGTTCAACGATGATCTCGTTTTCAACAAGAAGGTCCGCCATGAAATCGCCAAGGACCGCCCCGTCCTCGTCTCGGACCTGAATGGGATGCTGGTGTTTGATATCAAGGCCTTGCTTGCTGAGACGATGAGCCAGTCCGTTCTCGTAAACTTTCTCCAAGTGTCCATGTCGAAGATAACTGTGGAGCGCGAGACTCGTCTGGCGAATTCTGTCCGCCAACTGCTTAATGCGGCCCTTTTCCATAATGGTCTCCTTTCTGTAGCCACAAGAGGCACAAAATGCACAGGAAGCCCATTACCTTGTGTTTCTTGTGCCGTTTGTGGCTGAAAACCTTCCTAATCAGCCCTTGTAATCACGGCCTTGGGATCGACGCCTGGGCCGAGAGTAACGGGCTTCTCGCTGTGGGCAAGGGCGTTCGATTGGAGCGTCACGTTTGTTGTGCGCTCGCCTGCAACCTCGAGGAACACTTTTGTGTCCTTCATCGCCATGCATCCGCGGGTGAGCGCGTCGCGCACGTCAACGAAGCGGAGTAGAGGTATGCCACCCGGGTCTGGGACCGCGGTCAGTCCGTCGATCGAGAGGCCGGTCATGTCGTCGCAGACGATCGCGTAGCCCGGCTGCCCCGGTTTCGAGGGTTGCGGGATTCCGTCGGGCGTGTGCCAGTTCTCCTTCTTGCCCTCAGCGGGTGTCAGGCGCCAGTAGTTTTCCTGGAGCGAAAGGTCGATGTTAGAGAGGCGCAAACCGCTCACATGACGGCAGTAGAAACCGTATGCGGGAAGAGCATCGAACATATCCGAGTCCGGATAGGCGCTGATCTGTTCCGGGACCGCCTCCTCCGGCGGACGGTACATACAGCCTCCTTTCCATGAGATCCGGACGTTCGAGATCGTCACGCCCTCAACGCTGCGATCCGGGATGCCCGTAATGCTGCACGTGTCCGAGGCGTCCGTGGCTACCACGTTGTTGATGACGACGTTTTTCAACGTTCCCGGCGTGGGCGTCGCCATGTCGCGCCCGCGGTTTCCGAGGCGGATAAAGATCGGCGTCCGGACGTCGACCATCGTCACGTTCGAGACGGCGATGCCGTCGATGTTCGACCCGTCAACCGATTCCAGGCAGATGCCGCCCCCGGCCGGATCGCCCTTGCGTAAGCCGGACATCACGCAATTGGTCACGGCGATCCGCTTGAAATCCCCGCCTGATTCCGTGCCGAGCTTGAAAGCGTTGCATTCCGTGGCCAGGTAGCAGTTTGTCACCGTGATGTTCTCGCAGGCGCGACGCTCGCCGAGACTGAAGCTCGCCTTCGGAACAATCGCGTCGTCATACGATTCGATGTGGCAGTTCGAGATCCGCACGTTGCGGCAGGAGTCCGGATCGATGCCGTCGCAATAGCCGTTGAGGATCGTCACGCCGTCGATGTTGACGAACTCCGAGCCCAACATGCTGATGTTGTAGTTCGGTGCGTTGATGAGGCGAATCCCGCGAATCTCGACGAAACGGCACCGTTTCAACGCGATCGGCTTTGGCCCGCCGCGCTTCGTCCTGTTGCCGTCGATGGTTCCGTGACCGACGATGCCGATGCGCTCGACGTCCTCACCCCAGATCAACGCGAAATGGAAGAACGTCGTCTCGATATCCGCGGCGTTCTTGAAATCCAGCGTCTCATACGGGTCGTAGTCGTCCTTGTCCGGACTGCCCTTGATGGTCGCGCCCGCGTCGAGGAACAGCGTCACGTTGCTTTTCAAATGCAGACTTCCGCAGAGATACGTCCCCGCACCGAAGTAAACGGTTCCGCCTCCAGCCTTCTCCGCTGCGTCGATGGCCTTCTGGACAGCGGCGGTGTCTTTCATGATGCCGTTTGCCTTCGCGCCGAAATCCCGAGCGGAGTAGCTGGCGCCGCGTTCGGCATAGGCGCAGAGGCCGTGCAGGACAACGATCAGGGTCAAGATGACTGCAATTGCGTTCCCCGTTCTCATGGCGTGTATCTCCCTTCATGTCTATTGAGCGGATGCAGATGCGGTGATCCTACCCCTGCGGCAGTGCACAAACAACATGCGCGCACCCAAGTTCGGGTCAAGGTTTCCCTAATCGATATCCACTACTTCTCCTTCGAATCTCCCCAAGATCTCTTCGTCCGCTCCAGTTGGCTCGCAATCTGCCGGAATGGCGACAGAAGGTCTTTGACGAGCAGCGGGGGGAAGAATATTCCGGGCGCCACAAGGTGTTACTGTTGTCTGGAAGGGTAAAGAAGGAGGGAAGGCCTCGTGTTCGCGAGTAAGATACATTTCCTGCTTATTGTTGGGCGTGCTTCCGCTATCGTGGTTCTGTGTGCGGGCTGCCCGTTGCTCGAACCTCTGGCAAGCTTCTTTGGGGAGCCGACAACAGGAAGCGCGCCTCTTACCGTGCGATTCACAGACACGTCCTTGCCGGGGCTTCTCACGCCGGCGATTGACGCCTGGAACTGGACCTTCGGCGACGGCGGCACGAGTTCGATCCAGAACCCATCACACATCTACACGCAGCCTGGAGGCTACAACGTTACGCTGCAGATAAGCACTGCGGCCGGCACGAGTGTAGCTCACAGGCCCGGTTACATCGTCGTGGGAGAAGGCGAGGGAGAGGGGGAAGGCGAAGGAGAGGGAGAAGGCGAGGGGGAGGGAGAGTGCCCCCTGGTGACGCAGTTTGTTGCGGCGGGCACGAATTCGCGGACGTATGTGGCGGTTGACCAGGTATTCTTCTCGGTCTCCGGAACTCGCTTGAATATCCGTCTTCGCTTCCAAATCTACAACATCGTAAATCCGTTCAGCGAGACAGACCAGATAATGCTGGCGGCCGACGGCACGGTAATCGCCACGATCTTTAACGGCCAACCCGGAGCTTGCCCTGGCGTGATTGCCCCCTGGAGAAACCCTTCGGCCGATCTGAGCTCCCTGGCGAGCGGCGACCATACGCTTTACATAGCCTGGGGCCAAGCGCTCACCATCGAGCAGGCCATCGCAACGTATGAGACAAATCCCACTAACCGCGTTGCCATCGGCACAATCGGTGAGTGCTCGCCCGTGGTGACCCAATTCGTGGCTACCGGTCCCGAGACTGGGACGTACGCAGCGGCTGACGCGGTAAGCTTCTCCGTCAATGGCACGAACTTAAACATCCGTCTTCGCTACCAGATCTTTAACATCGCAAATACGTCCAGCGAGACAGACCAGATGATGCTGGCTGCCGACGACACGGTGATCGCCACAATGTTTGATGGCCAACCGGGAGCTTGTCCCGGGGTGATCGCCACCTTGAGGAATTCAGCGGTCGACCTGAGCTCGCTGGGGTTCGGCAGCCACACGCTCTACGTGGCCCGAGGGCAAGCAGCAAACATCGACCAGGCCGTCGCACAGTATGAGGCAGCACCGAGTAGCCGCATTGCCATTGGTACGATAACCCAATAGGCGTAAGACGTTTTGGCCGTCCGTTTCTGGCAATGCGCAAGCGGATGATCCGAGTCCACAATCACGCGAGGCCGTTGATGAAAGGCCGGTCCTTTGATATCATCCTTGCATGGCGGAGATATCGAGGTTTCTCGGAATCGTGATCGCAATGTATTACCGCGATCACGCGCCGGCGCATTTTCATGCAGTCTATGGTGAATATCAAGTGACGGTCGACATCGAGACAGGCGTCGTGCACGGGCAGTTTCCACATCGTGCATTGCGTCTGACGATTGAATGGCTGCAACTGCACAGAGAGGAACTCTTTCAGGATTGGCGCCGTGTCAAGGAGAGGTTGCCCCTGAAAGCGATAGAACCTTTGGAGTAAACGTATGATTCCTAGAGTAGTCGAAGCATCGTATGTCCGTGATTTTGTGATTCATATCCGCTTCGCTGATGGTACATCGGGCGACGTGGATCTGGAACAAGAGCTTGACGGCCCGATCTTCGAGCCGCTCAGAGATCGGGAGTATTTCAGCAAGTTTGGCGTCCACCCCGAACTCCACACCATCACGTGGCCAAACGGCGCGGATTTCGCTCCGGAATTTCTTTATGGAAAAGTCGAGATCCTCGCGTGATATCGTCTGAGTGAGTTGCCGATTCACAAGACATCGTTAGCGCATGTGAATGAATCCTTGCCATCAGAACTCTCTCTCAAAGACAATGGGCGTGTTTTCGGTTTCCTGTTGTACTTGACCTGCTTCCTTCGGCGGTGATCAAGTGTTCACACGGATATCTTTGTTGATCCAAGCCAATTGTTGATACCTAGCGTGGCCGCAATGAGCAAACTTCCAACAAGCAGGAAGACTGCGGTGGAGCCTGCTGAGGGCAATGCGTTGCTTACGGTGACGAGACGGAGAAGGGTCTTCGAGTCAGTTCCGGACGCGGTAGTAACGGTCAACGATACGTCGTAAATGCCTTCCGAAGCGTAAACGTGAACAGGGTTCTGTTCCTCGCTTGTGATGCCATCGCCAAAGTCCCAAAGCCACGAGTCAATGGGAGCATCGCCGGGCGCCGAGGTGTCCGTGAACCTCACCTCCAACGGCGGACGGCCCATACCGGGATGGCATGTAAAATCGGCCGTAGGCACAACGGGAAGGTCAACGGCCCAGATTTCCGTCGACGAGCCAGTGTGGGCTGAAAACACGATGGTGTGGCCAATCACGCTCCAGTCTTTGCCGAGGTACATACCTGTCCGTAACATGGTCGTACCGGCTTCCGTACCGTCGCTGTACCACAGGTCGAAGTGCACGTGCGCTCCCGAAGGCTGAACTTCGAAAACCAACTTCCCGTCAACGCCGATAGCGTTCCATGTAAACCCATCCGGGATTGCCTTGACAAAGACAGTTCCCGAGGGCGTACCGTCCGATCTGTAGATACTTCCGAGCGACCCCCCGAATTCGATGAGACAAAAATAGAGCAGGCCGCCGGACTTGATACACACGGGTAGGAGTGAGGATATGTCCGTGCCATAGCTCGCGACCAGGGAGGTCCCCAGCTGGGTGCGATCGGTTTGCCACAGCCCACATTGATCGGGTCCGTTGCCAACGAAATAGAATGCCCCGTTAAGCTCAGCGCCCACGGGCGGCAGAAAGATCGGCGGAAGGACGCCGAACGAGGAGTTGAGCAGGGCCAGCCAATCGCCCGCCCACAGTTCGCTAATCTGCACCGTGCCGGAGGGAGTGCCGTCACTGGACCAGAGCCCAATACTCTCATACCTGTCCCCAGCGACAAAGAGCAACTGATTGTTGAACACGACGAATTGCTGCGGTTCCGGGTCGTGCGAACTGAACGCATGAAGCAGGACGGTTCCAAGTTCTGTGCCGTCGCTTTTCCACAAGCCGAGGTCTCCCGATGAAGGGCCGTTCGCGCTGAAGAACAGGTTACCATCAATTGCCAGCGCGGAATCGCCCCATTGTGTGAATCCTGCTTTGACGAGGTGTGTGCTGGAAGGCGGGGCATCCGTTGCGTAGAGGTCAGTAATGTCTCCCGAAGTCTCCGCCAAGAACAGCGAGCCGCCGTTAGACACGATTGCCGCGGTTCCTGAGGGGAGCAAGAACATCCTTGTGGGCAACGTGTCCGCAGCGGAGCATTTCCAGAGATAACTATTGCCCGAGTCAAGAGCGCCAAAATAGACCTCATTTCCTATCGCTGCCAGGTCGGAATTCACGTCCGTCTTTAGAAGGATCGTGCCCGATTCTGTGCCATCCGTCTTCCAAAGGTCTAGCCCATCCGTGCCGTCTCGGAAAGCGACGAAGAAGATAGCGCCGTCGACCGTCACGAACAGATTCCGGTATGAATCGTTCTCGACAGGCTTTATGTCCTTGACCAGACGCGCTGTTACGGCTGCATGGGCCGCCAGCGGCATCAAAACCATCAGGACGGAAATCAGAGTGGAGTGCAACGTCCGTGAAGCTCTCATAGACTGTTCTCCCTTCGCAGGTGAACCGCCCACCCTCTCCCACTTCCCCTGAAGGATATCATATTACGCGAGCCAATGCGTAAGCTCGTTATTCACGCCATCTCCTCGATCTGGCGTTTTTCGAGTGCGCGGATTCGGTCGCGGTACTCGGCGGCCTTTTCGAAATCCATCTTATTGGCGGCGTCTTTCATTTGCTTGCGCAGCTTCGAGATGGTCTTTCCGAGGTCGAGGGTGGGAACGTAGATATCTTGATCCTCGGCGGCCATGGACACGGTCACGTAATCGCGCTCGTAGATGCTCGCGAGGAGATTCGGGATGGCTTTCGTGATCGAGCGGGGCGTGATCTTGTGTTTCCTGTTGTACTCGGCCTGCTTCTTTCGGCGGCGGTTCATCTCTTGGATCGCGCGGGCCATCGATCCGGTGAGCTTATCCGCATACATCAATACGCGTCCGTTCACGTTGCGCGCGGCGCGCCCGCAGGTCTGAATCAGGCTCCGCTCCGATCGCAGGTAGCCCTCCTTGTCGGCGTCGAGGACAGCCACTAACGCGACTTCGGGGATATCGAGGCCCTCGCGCAGGAGATTGATGCCGATGAGGACGTCATACTCGCCCTGGCGCAACGTGCGGACGAGTTCGATGCGCTCGAGGGTCTCGACATCCGAGTGCATGTACCGCACGCGGACGCCGAGGTCGCTGTAATACTCCGTGAGGTCCTCGGCCATGCGCTTGGTGAGCGTGGTCACAAGGGCGCGTTCGCCCTTCGTCGCGCACTTCCGGAGTTCCTCGAGCAGATCGTCCACCTGATCCGCCGCGGGACGGACCACGACCTCCGGGTCCGTGAGGCCCGTGGGACGCACGACCTGTTCGACGATGAGGCCCTCGCTCTTCTTCAACTCATACTCCGCGGGCGTCGCGCTCACGTAGATGCACTGCCCTACGCGCGCCTCGAACTCGTCGAACGTCAGCGGGCGGTTGTCAAGCGCGGACGGCAAACGGAACCCATACTCGACCAGCTTGTCCTTGCGGGACCGGTCGCCGCGATACATCCCGCCGATCTGTGGAACGGACATATGGCTTTCGTCGATCACGATCAGGGCGTCGTCCGGGAAGTAATCGAGCAGTGTATAGGGCGGCTCGCCGGCTCTGCGTCCATCGAGGTGGCGTGAGTAGTTCTCGATACCGCTGCAATACCCGAGTTCGCGAAGCATTTCAAGGTCATACCGGGTTCGCTGTTCGAGGCGCTGCGCTTCGAGGAGTTTCTTCTGCGCGTTGAGTTCGGAGACGCGGTCCTCGAGCTCGACCTCGATATTCCGCAGCGCCTGTTCCATGATGTCGGCGGTGGTGGCGTAGTGCGTGCCGGGGTAGATGGCGGCATGCCACATCCGCCGCAACGCGATTCCCCGCAATGGATCGATCTCCGTTATCGATTCCACGTCGTCGCCGAAGAACTCGACGCGCACGGCGACATCGGCTTCATAGGAGGGGAACACATCCACGATATCGCCCCGGACGCGGAACGTGCCGCGGTGGAAGTCAACGTCGTTGCGCGTGTATTGCATCGCGACCAGACCCGAGATGAAGGACTCGCGGGTGACGTGCGCCCCCTGATCGACCTCGACGCGCAACTGCTTGTACACATCCGGCGATCCGATGCCGTAGATGCACGAGACGCTGGCCACAATGAGACAATCGCGGCGCGTCAGGACCGCGCGCGTCGCGGAGTGCCGCATCTTGTCGATCTCGTCGTTGATTGACGAGTCCTTCTCGATATACGTGTCCGTCGAGGGGATGTACGCCTCGGGCTGGTAGTAATCGTAATAGCTCACGAAGTACTCGACGGCGTTATTCGGGAAGAGCGATTTGAACTCGCCGTAGAGCTGCGCCGCCAGGATTTTGTTGTGGGCCATGACAAGGGTGGGGCGGTTCACTTGGGCCACGACGTTCGCGATTGTAAAGGTCTTGCCCGAACCAGTGACACCAAGCAGCACCTGGTGTTTGCGTCCCTCGTTCAGCCCCGCAGCCAAGTCGCGGATCGCTTCGGGTTGGTCCCCCTGGGGCGTGAATTCGCAGACGAGTTCGAAGCGTTCCATGGTGTCGAGCGATCCGTCAAGGGCGCGTCGAGATCGGCACGTCCTCGACATATTGGGTTTTGATGTCGGTCACGCCGGTCACCGTCTTTATGATGCGCGTCACGCGGTCGACGGCGCCTCTGTTCGGCGCATCGAACACGAAATCGAAGTGGCGCTTGCCGTCCTGATCGGGCTTGAACTGGGCTTCCCGGATGCTGATGTTCAGGCGCGCGATGGCATTTGTGATATCGGCCAGGATGCTCGAGCGCGGGCCGGTTGTGACGCGCAAGGCGGCCCGGACCTGATTGTCGTTCGCCCACGAGACCTCGACGAGGCGATGCGGATCCGGGTTCGCGCGGACGAAGGTGCCGCAATCCGAGCGGTGTATGCTGATGCCGGGATGCCGCGTCGTGTAGCCGACGATGGCGTGTCCCGGCATTGGATTGCAGCACTTGGCGAACTGGACCTGCATGTCCTTCTTGCCCTCGATGCGGATGAGCTTGCCGCGCGTTGCGTCGTCCACGACGCGGACTTCGGGTTTGTGCGGCGCCGGGGGATGATGTGGGGGGGCCTTGACCTTTCCTGACTCGAGAGGTTCGAGTTCGCCCATCTCGCGGAGCCGCTGGCGGATCTTCGTCCGCGCGCGGGGCGTGACCACGATTTCGAGCCAGTCGATGTGCGGCGTCTGGTTCTTCGAGGTCAGGATCTCGACCATGTCGCCCGTGCGCAGGTTATGGTTCAACTGCACTATTCGTCCGTTAACGCGGGCGCCGATGCAATGATCGCCGATATCGGAGTGGATCGCGTATGCGAAGTCGAGCGGCGTCGAGGCCGCGGGCAGTTCCTTGACCTCGCTCTTCGGCGTGAAGACGAAGATCTCGGACATTTGCACATCGCGGCGGACGCCCTCGAGAAAATCGGATGCGGTGTGCGCCTCCTGCATCCATTCATACATCTGGCGCAGCCAGCGGAGGTTCTCCTCGGTTTTCTGATCGGGCGTAATCTCTCCTTCCTTGTATCGCCAGTGCGCCGCGATGCCCTCCTGTGCGGTTTCGTCCATCTCCTTTGTACGGATCTGGATCTCGAGCGGCATGCCCTTGTCGCCCATCACCGTCGTGTGGATGGACTGATAGCGGTTCGCCTTCGGCATGGCGATGTAGTCCTTGAACCGTCCGGAGATCGGCGTCCACAAGCGGTGCACCGTGCCGAGCGCCGCGTAGCATTCGGGTTCGCTCTCCGTGATAATGCGGATGGCCTGAATGTCGCGGACTTCATCAAAATCCTTGCCCTGCTGAAGCATCTTGCGGTAGATGCTGTAGAGATGCTTGGCGCGCCCTACGACCTCCGCATGAACGCCCTCCGCCGCGAGCTGTTGCTGGAGGAGTCCAATCGTGCTGGCGACCCATGCCTCGCGCTCGCGGCGCTTCATGGCCACGCGGCCCGCGATCTCCTTGTACTCGGCCGGGTTGAGCCGGTGGAAGGCGTGGTCCTCGAGCTCCCATTTCCAGCGAGCGAGTCCGAGGCGGTGAGCAAGCGGCGCGTAGATCTCGAGGGTCTCGCGAGAGATGCGCTCGATTCTTTCCGGCGGCAGAAACTCGATCGTGCGCATATTGTGGAGGCGGTCCGCCAGCTTCACAACCAATACGCGAACATCATTCACGGTGGCCACGAGCATCTTGCGGATGCTGGCCGCTTGCTTCTCGGCGAGCGTCTTGCCGGGTGAGGGCAAGGCCCCGATCTTCGAGACGCTGTCCACGAGGTTCGTTATGACGGGACCGAATTCCTTGAGAAGCTCCTCGCGTGTGACGGACGTGTCTTCGAGGACATCATGCAACAGTCCCGACGCGATCGTGGTGACATCCAGGCGGAGGTTGGTGAGAATCCGCGCCACGGCCAGGCAATGCGTGATATAGGGATCTCCGGACAACCGCTTCTGTCCGCGATGGGCACGGTCTGCAAAGCGGTATGCCTTGCGGATCAACTCGAGGTCCGCATTGGGCGCATGCTTTCGAATAAGCTTCAGAAGTTTCGCAAACTCTGTCCGCATACCGTCTCACATCGAGTCGATGAAGTCTGGTTTCGCACCGTATTGTGTAATTCTAACACCAAATGCCGCGGTTTTCATTCGACGCGGCATGGCGAGCTGTCGGGCTTGTCGGACCTGTCGGACTTGTCACGGCAAATCGAAGCGGAAGCGATTGATTCCGATGCTGTTATAATGTCATTCAGATTCGGAAAGATGCTCGATATGACCATGGTCCCCGCGCCGAGTGCCGTTATCCGCGAAACGCCCTGCAAGACCCTCTTGAACCGGTCCGGCATAAGCGACTATTCGCTGAATTGTTATGGCGGCTGCACGCACGCCTGCGCGTACTGCTATGCGCGGTTCATGCAGCGGTTTCATCCGCACGTCGAGCCATGGGGCGATTACGTTGATGTCAAGGGCAACGCCGTTGAAGTGCTCGAACGCCAACTGCGGCGCCTCCCGCCGGGAGACGTTTTCGTCAGCAGCGCTTGCGACGGCTGGCAGCCGATCGAAGGGGAGCGCAGACTCACACGCGAGTGTTGCCGCCTTCTCGTTGCGCATGGGTTCCAGGTCAATGCCCTGACCAAGAGCGCGTTAATCCTTCGCGACCTCGATGTGTTCGCGGGAAGCTCGGCCCAAGTCGGCGTGACGGTCACGACGCTCGATCCGAAACTTGCATCGCTTTGGGAGCCGTTTGCGAGTCCTATCGAGGACCGATTCCACGTGGTCGAGGAGGCGCGTGCTGCCGGACTAAAGACGTCCATCATGTTCGGTCCGCTGCTGCCGTTCCTTTCGGACGACTACAACAGCGTCCACGCCCTGCTCGAACGGGCCGCGGCGCTGCAGATCGACAAGATCTGGGTGGACGCATTTAACCCGCGTCCGAAAGTCTGGGAATCGGCCTCGGCATTGCTCGATCGGGCATTCCCGGGCCTTCGTGAGCGCTACGCCCGAGTACTGTTTTCGGAACCGGTCCGCACGGCCTATCTCGCCGGCCTCCGTGATCGTGTCGCACTCGCGGCCAGGCGCCTCCACATCATCGAGCGTGTTTCGGGGTGCTCTTGACGAATAGGACCCATAAGACGTATAGGACAAGTGGGGGCGGGGCCCCGGGCTTTCCTAACAACAGACCGGGGCGCGGGTTGCACGTACACGTGTTTTGCGGTATCCTTCTGTTGAGACTTCCCTCGGGTGCCCCGATAGTTAAGTGGATATAACGCGGCCCTCCTAAGGCTGAAACACAGGTTCGATTCCTGTTCGGGGCACCACTGAAAACCGGGTTCCGGGTCTCGGGGAATCTGGCCCTGCGAAGCGATCCCGCCATGAGAAGCTCATTCTCTGAAGGGCCTGCATCCCGCCGTGTCACACCCGTAGTGGCAACTCTTCACAGATTTTCGCATACCCGATACCCGGAACCCGAGACCCGGTTCTTCAGTTTGAATCTCCCGGCACCGCAAGGTACTATCACCTCTTTAATGAAGGGCCGGGCTGCCTGCTCTTCTTTTTTGCATCAGGAAAGGGTCATGAACGACTCGCTAAGGTTGAATCTGTGTCTGGATGGCGCCTGGCGCCTGGCGCTCGATGCACAGGACGCCGGGAAGAGAGAGGAATGGTTCAATCGAGCTGCGCCGCCGGACGCTCTCACGGTTCGGGTGCCGAGCGTATGGGATTTGTGGGTTCCCGATTATGACGGGGTGGGTTGGTACTTCCGCGATTTTGAACTGACGCCTGAGTGGGAAGGCCGTTATATCGAGTTGCGATTCGAGGCGGCCGACTACTATGCGGAAGTGTGGCTGAACGGGACCCGACTGGGTGAGCACGAGGGGGGTTACACACCCTTCGCGTTCAACGCGAGCGCGGCGGCCGCGGCCGGGTTGAACCGGCTCGCGGTGCGGATCGTTGACCCGCATGGGCCTGACGGATATGGCGATTTCCGTCTGAAGGAGATCCCGTCCTCAAAGGAGGGGGGCTACTGGTCTTTTGCCGGGATATGGGGCAGCGTTTCAGTTGTAGGCAAGGCGCACGCGCATGTCCGCGACGTGTTCATCGAACCCGATATCCGGCGAAAGCGCGTTGGTGTTACGGTCGAGACTACGCAGACCGGCAGCGTTCGCGTTTCGATTGAAGACACACCCCATGAGGCGAGCGGAAATCCCGGCAAACTCCTCCTCGACTTTCCCGATTTCGACCTCTGGTCGCCTGAGACGCCGAGACTGTACACCCTGCGTTGCGAGCTCATCCAGGAGGGCGAAATCATCGATGTGACGCGCACACGTTTCGGGATGCGCGAGTTCACGGTCAAGGACAACCGCTTCTATCTCAACAACCATCCCATATTCGTTAAGGGCGTGCTTCACCAACCCGACTACGCTCGGTCCCTTGTAGCGCCGGAGACGGAAGCGCTTGCGCGAAAAGAACTTGAGCTGGCCAAGCAGGCCGGGTTCAACCTCGTCCGGCTTCACATCAAGACCGCGCCGCGGATCACGCTGGACCTTGCGGACGAGGTCGGGATCCTGCTCTATGAGGAACCGCCTATCGGCTGGATTCAGAAGTCTTCATGGATGCGCGAGCGTTGCGAGCGGGAAGTCCGAGAGATGATCCTCCGGGATCGGAATCACCCGTCCGTGGTGATATGGGGCATCCTAAATGAAACGGGCAACGCGGGTTACGTGACGATGGGCGGAGCGCAGGCCATCAAGGATGACCTATGCCGCCTTGCGCGCTCGATCGACCCGAGTCGGCTCATCATAGACGATTCGGGCGGGGTCAATGCGTCCCGAGAGCCGGCGCGGTACATGCGCCCGTACAATGACGCCCTTGAGCCGTACGACGACCTGCATATCTACCAGCGTGCCCCGGTCGACCGGGATATCGAACTCTATTATATGAACAGCGGCGACCCGGACCGGTTGTTTTTCCTTTCTGAATTCGGGTTCGGGGGCATGGAGGACCTTGAAGACGTCATATCCAAGTACGGCGATGACAAGAAGATATGCAAAGACGCCCGTTTCCTTGAGCGCATGCTCGAGGCCGCCAAACAGGGGTTCAATGAGCGGAATCTCGACCGGGTGTTCGGGAGTTTCTCTGGGTTTACGGAAGCCGCACGACAGCTTCAATGCGACGCCGCCCGGTTACACGCGGACTCTTGCCGGGCCAATCCGAAGCTCGCGGGTTATTGCTATACGCAGCTTTGCGATGCCGGACATGAGTTCTGCGCCGGCATATTGGATCGCTGGCGCAGGCCAAAACCGGCACTAGACACCTTTTCTGATCTCCAGCGGCCCATGCGGCCGATCATCGAGGCGCCAAAGACAAACCTGGTCCCCCGTGAGGAGATCCTGGTCACCGTCCTGTTGGTAAATGATGAACGGGTCGAAGGCCAGGCGGAACTGTCGCTTCAAGTCATCGGCCCGACAAACCAAGTCCTTTGGAAAAAGAAGCGGCGGGCACGCATTCCACGTGGCGGAAAGGAGTTGTGGGTTGGCACCATCGCCGCTTCGGGTTCTCCGGGGTTGCATCGTTTCGTCGTGCGGCTCATGCAAGGCATGAAGTGCATGGCGGAGAACTCGATCGAACTCCACGTGTTCGAACAGGCGGAACCTTCCGGCATTGAAATCGAGATCGTCGATCCGCAGGGGGTTTGGACGCAACGCTGTCTCGCGCTGGCCAAACCCGCCGGCATCCAGGCGCAGATTCACATCGTCCCGCCTCTGGCCAATACGATCCGCGCCTATCCGGATAATGAACTGGCGCAGGTTCTTGCCCAAGTGAAGGACGGCTCCGTGGCGATATTGTTCGGCCCTCCAAGCGATTGGAACGACATAGCCGACCGAATCGATCCGGGTGTCCTGGCAACGAGCCGGGATGCCGTCGGCGCATTCCTGGGCGTTTATCATTACGTTAAATTGCATCCGGTCTTCGACGGACTGCCGGCGCGGTGCCTCATGCGCCAACCCTACCGCAACGTGGTCCCGGCAAAGACTTTTGCAGAGGCGAGCGATGAGGACATCTGCGGCGCGTTCGATACGACGCCCATCGCCTCCGGCAACTACATGATGGGGGAAACCTCCTGGTGGGGAAGCGACATCCTGGTCCGGCGACACGGCAACGGGCTGCTTGTTTTCACGCATCTGCGCATCTTGGAAAACTTGGGGCAGGATTCCGTCGCGGATCGGCTGTTTGTCAACCTGCTCAAGCATTTCTCGCGGCGTTCAGTGTCCTCGGAACGCCTCGTGCCGCTCGATCAGAAGATGGTGGAATGGCTGCGGCGCGAGCGGAACGAAAACATCCGCCGCTGGATGGTCGTCGGTCCCTTTCCGAACTGGGGAGACAAGGGGCACGAGACCGCGTATCCGCCCGAATCGCAGATCGCCTTCGATGCGACGTACCCCGGCTGGTACAATGCCATCGGGTGGAAGGCGTGGTATTCGCGCGCGGAACAAGGGCACTTGGTGGACCTTCAGGAAGCATTTACACCGGTGTACGAGTATTACCCGCGGTTCGACAACGGCACGGGATACGCCTATGCGGAGTTCACTAGCGACAAACGGCAGCCGGCCGTGCTGAAGCTCGGCGTGCATAATGCAATGAAGGTGTGGCTGAACGACAAGCTGGTTCACGAGAGCACAAAGCAGATCCCTCACGACCGGAGCGAGTCGGCTTCGACGGAATGCGTCGTCAAGCAGGGACGCAACACGGTGCTCGTCAAGGTGTCGAAGATCCCCGGTCCGTTCAAGTTCTCGTTGGACTTCGTACCCGCGGACCGCGAACCGCCGCAGATCAAGTGGTGGAGATAGTCTTTTTGTCGGCAACATCTACGCGGGAAACGTAGATGTTGCCGGCAAAGAAATCATACACCGGACCACAACATTGCGGCTGGGCCGCGTCAAGCTCTCGATCAGAATGGTTTACGTGCCATGGCATTTGCGAACCCCGGCGAAATCGTGACATTTGTTCCGGGATTCGCATATAATGCCGCTTCGTTGACGTGTGGTGTCCTGTGCGTGGATTGATTCCCGTGCGGATGAGGAGCGAGGGCCAAACAGGAAGGGTACGATTATGAGCAAGAACACGATTTCACGGCGCACCTTTATCTTCGGGACCGCCATCATGGCGGCGGGTTGCGCCACAACGGGAGGTAAGAAGGTCAAGGGGCCGCGGAAGATATCGGCCAACGAGAAAGTGAACATCGCGAGTTGCGGTTGCGGCGGCAAGGGTTCGAGCGACGTCGACGGGGCACACGCGGCGGGCGACAACAACATCGTGGCGTTGTGCGACGTGGACTGGCACCGGGCAGCGGAGAAGTTCAGGAAATTTCCGGACGCAAAACAGTACAAAGATTTCCGCGTCATGTTGGACAAGGAGTACAAGAACATCGACGCGGTGACTGTCTCGACGCCGGACCACATGCATGCGCCGATCGCCGTGGCGGCCATGCAACTTGGAAAGCACGTGTATGTGCAGAAGCCGTTGACGCACGACGTCTTTGAGGCGCGTCGGCTGAAGGAACTTGCCGCGCAGTATAAGGTGGCGACGCAGATGGGGAATCAGGGGCATTCGGACCAAGGCGTACGGCGCCTGTGCGAATGGATCTGGGCGGGCGCTATCGGCAAGGTTCATGAGGCGCACATCTGGACCGATCGACCCATTTGGCCGCAAGCGATCCCGCGTCCCAAAGAGACCATGCCGGTGCCGGAATACTTGGATTGGGATCTCTGGCTGGGTACGGCCCCGAAGCGTCCGTACAACAAGGCATATTGCCCGTTCGCGTGGCGCGGCTGGTGGGATTTCGGGTGCGGGGCGCTGGGCGATATGGCATGCCACATTATGGACCCGTCCTACACAGCTCTGAAGCTGGGCTATCCGACCAGTGTTGAAGCCGTATCGGAAGGCAACAACGAGGAGAGCGGGCCAAGTTGGGCCATCATCACCTACCAGTTCCCGGCGCGCGGCGATATGCCGCCCGTGAAGCTGGTGTGGTACGACGGCAAGAAGCTGCCGCCCCGGCCGGAAGGCGCTGCACCCGATGAGAAGCTCGGTGACGGCGACAACGGGACGCTGTTCATCGGAGACAAGGGTGTGTTGGCATGCGGTTGCTACGGCGGCGGGCCGACGCTGATCCCGAGTTCGAAGATGGCAGATTTCAAGAAACCCGAGAAGACGATCCCGAACTCGACGGGGCATTACCAGGAATGGATCGACCGGTGTAAGGGCATCGAGACTCCGAAGGGCGGCTTCGATGGTTCGTTTAGCTATGCCGGGCCGTTTACGGAGATGGTGTCGCTGGGCAATGTCGCGGTACGTGCCGGCAAGAAGATCGAATATGATTCGGTCAACATGAAGATTACGAACCTTCCGGAGGCGAACAAGTATCTCAAACGCGAATACCGCCAGGGCTGGCGACAATACGCGTAACGCAGTGCGAGGTGCGAAGTGCGACGTGTGCGCGGCAGGTTTTTCGCCTGCCGCGCTTTTTCTCTACTCTGTTTTTGAAAACGCGAGGATGCAGTGGCGGCGATCTCGTCGGAGATCGTCGCATACGGCTTGCCAGGATATGGACCAGATTGGGTCGCGGTTGAAAGAGGGGTCCGCGAGTATCAGCCAGCGCTGCTTCGGGACCGCCGCCTCATATGCCTCGGTGGCCTTGACCGCGTGTTCCACGAAGCCGCAGACGATGTTGTAGTGATGCTCGAGATGGTAGACGAGGGCCGTGTCGGAACCTCGGGTGATCGACTTCAGCTCATCGAAGATGCCGTCGTTCCTGAGCGCGTCCTTGACGTCTTCGCCGTTGAGTAGAATGCCGCACTCGGCCTGCAAGCCTCTCTCGCCGGCATAAGTCCGGAACCATTCCAAGAGGATCTCGTTTCCAGGTCCGCCTGGAATGCCGAGATCGTCGTTGCGGAGCCCGAGCGCCGCGGCAAAGTCCTCCTGCGTCGTGAGTCCGCGCCCTGTGCCGAACAGGTAGTTGAGAGCCGTCGTGAGCGAGGCAATCGCGCAGCCTTCCGGGTGCTGAGGCCGGGATAGATTCGAGAGGAGATCGTTGTTAACGTAACGGTCGTGGCGCTGCAACGTCATGCGGGCATCTCGCTCAAATGCATTGAGAATCAGGCTTTGAAATCCTTATAGCACAGGGTTGCGATGAGATGAAACCAGGGCTTGGATTGCAACTATGATAACGATTACGATTACGAGCAAGAACAAGAGCACAAGAATGAGAGGGAGGAGATCATGGCTGTAGGGAAACGGTTCAGGATTGCGTGCGTAGGCGCGGGAAATGTGGGGGCATCGGTGGCGCAGTACTGCGCGGAGATGGAGTTGGGCGATGTCGTATTATTGGACGTGATCGAGGGACTTCCGCAAGGCAAGGCGCTTGACCTGACCCAGGCGGGTCCCATCCGCGGATACGATTCCATCGTTACCGGCTCAAATGATTTCGCGCACCTTTCCGGGAGCGATGTCGTCGTGGTGACGGCCGGCCTTGCGAGGAAGCCTGGTATGACGCGCCTGGATCTGCTGGCGAAAAACGGCACCATCATCGTGCAGGTTTGCGAGAACATCCTGAGATATGCGGCGGAAAGCGTCGTTATTATCGTCACGAATCCGCTGGATGTGATGACGTATCTTGCCTTCAAGAAGCTGGGGTTTCCGGCGCAGCGCGTTATCGGCATGGCGGGTTGTCTCGACAGCGCGCGGTTCCGGGCGTTTGTGGGAATGGAGTTAGGCGTCAGCGCGAAGAACGTCGACACGATGGTGCTGGGTTCCCACGGGGACGATATGGTTCCGCTGCCGCAGTATACGACGGTGTCGGGGATTCCGATCACGAAGCTGCTGCCGCCCGACCGGGTCGATGCAATCGTGAAACGGACGCGGAACGGCGGCGGCGAGATAGTGGCGTTGCTGAAAACGGGGAGTGCGTTCTACGCGCCGGGCGCGAGCGCCGCGCGCATGGTCCAGAGCATCGTGCGCGATGAGAAGCAGTTGCTGCCGTGTTCGGCGTACCTCACGGGGCAGTATGGTCTGGACGACATCTACATCGGCGTGCCGGTACGGCTCGGGAAGTACGGCGCGGAAGAGGTCGTCGAGCTGGAACTCGCCGAAGAGGAACGCGCGGCGCTCCATCGCTCCGCGGGAGAAGTCAGGACGGGGATTCGGGGCCTGAAAGAGTTGAATGTCTTGTAGCAGGGGGCAGTGATTGCCGTCGGACGCGTCAGACAGGTCAGACAAGTCGGACTGGGTGGATGTGGCAGTTGGGGGGGGCGTTTTGCGCCGGATCAGAAGCTGATGGTCACGTCGTCGCCTTTTCCCAATGAGAGTGCCGCGTTGGCGTTCCCGCCATTGACCGCGATCTCGAGGTATCCGGCGCTGCCGAAGAGAGCAACCGTTTTCCCGAGCGCAACGTCGCCGTAGGTGCGGCGAATGCCGTGCAGCCGGTGACGACCCACGCGTATGTTAAGCGGCGCTGCGCCTTTCAACGTGGACTGGTGGATGTTCGTGATGCAGTTGCCGAACCGGTCGACGTGCATGATCTTGCCGGTGATACCGTGGATGGTGTCGCCTTGAGGACCCGGAATATCCAAAGTAAGGATCGTGTCGAGATCCTTCCCGACTTCCGCGAAGGGCGTGCCGCACGCCAGGTGTGCGGCGGCTGGGGCGAAGACGTCGCGCCCGTGAAACGTCGGGCTGATCACGGTGGCCATAAACCGGGCATTGGTGATGATCCGCGCTTCCTCGAGATGGTTCTCACGGAGAAACAAGGTCGCAAGGCCGTTATCGGGACATACGATGATCTGCTCGCCCGCGCGTAGGGCAATCGGATGGCGTTCGGTCCCGACGCCCGGATCGACGACAGCTACGTGAATGGTGCCCTTTGGAAAATGAGGGACGGCGCCCGCTAGGAACAAGGCGCCTTCGAGGATGTTCTGCGGCGGGATCTCGTGCGACAGGTCAACAACGCAGAGTTTCCGTTGGATCGAGTAGATGACGCCTTTCATGGCGGCGACGTAAGGGTCGCGTGTGCCGAAATCCGTGGTGAGCGTGATAAGCGGTGTCTGTTTCCCTGCCATAAGCCGGCTTCCCTCCTCTCGGGGTGTCGCCGCGGCACAACAGGTGCGCAGTTAGTCTGGCGCGTATCGGATGCAATTGCGTCCCGCGGCCTTGGCTTCATAGAGCGCCCTGTCCGCGGCGGCAATGAGTTGCTCGATAGTGTTGCCGTGTCGGGGCCATTCGCACAGGCCCTGGCTAATCGTGACGCCGAACGTGTTTTCGTGGAGTTCGAATGTCCGGCCTTGGATCGTCTGTCGAATGCGCTCGGCGATCTTCGCGGCTTCCTCGATAGGCGTGCCGGGGTAGAACATGATGGTTTCATCGCCGCCGTAGAGCCCTGCACGATCTTGTGGGCGAATGGCCTGACGGATCATGCCGCCCATCTCGCGGACCACCATGCGGCCCGCAAGGTGGCCGTAAGAGTCGTTCACGCGCTTCAGGCCGTCCAAGTCGGTCATAGCGAGGGTGAGGCGCGCATCCGTTCGCGCCTTCTGAAACTCCGCTTCGAGTTCGCGCTTGAAGGCGTCCATCTTCAAGAGCCCGGTCAGTTGGTCGTAATGAATGAGCTGATGGATGTCCTTGTAGAATCGGACGTCCACGGCATCCTCGAGGACGAACTTGAAAACGACCTCGCCCATTTGGATCTTGTCGCCGTTCTCGAGTTGCGCCGAGGTCACCGGCTCGCCGTTGAGCCGGGTCCCATTGCTGCTCTTGAGATCCATCACGACGTATTGTTCTTCGCCGCCCTCCTGCACGCGGACGATCTTGGCGTGCTCGCGCGATACCGAAGGGGAGTTTATCCGCGTGTTCGCCAGGAGCGAGCGTCCAATGACATGCTCCTGGGTCGTCAAGTCGATCTGCTTCCCGATCTCCCAACCGGACACGACGACGAGGCTAGCCTTGTGAATTGTGGCGGCGCCGGCCACGTCCGCAGGGTTAATGACGAGTGTACGATCTTCCGTCTCGGGATCTGTTGTCTGATCTTCCGGCTTCATACGGACCTCACTGGAACAAGAATATGGTAACAGCCTGTGAACATGAGCGCAAGGGCTAATTTCTAAGCGAAGACTAGAAAGACGGTGAGCTGGCACTCGATGATGAGATGGGCGAGGAAGGGGAGCAGGCCGTTGCGGCGCTTGAGGGACCAGTATGTTGCGATGAGGGAGAAGAGGACCATGCCGGCGGGCATGAGGAGCGTCGGCCAAACGAGGTGGTAAACGCCTTCGTATATGGGGATCAGGAGCCAGCCGAACCGGGGGAAGGAAACGCTGAGGCGGCGCAGGAGGAGGTAGCGGTGCATGAACTCCCAGCCGATGAGCCAGGATAGGTTCCAGAGGGTGATGGCCAGGAGGGACTCGTTGCGGAGATCGGGAAGCGCGGCGCGTAACGTGGGAAAGAGGCGTATGGAGAACACGGCGACGAGTTCGAGGATGATGGCCGCCGCAAGGAGATAGTAGTCGGAGCGAACCCAGCGCTTGATGCCGTAGTATCCCCAGTCCATGCACGGGAGGCAGAAAAGAAAAGGAATCAGGAACCAGGCTGTCAGCTTGAACAGGTCGGCGCCGTGAAACATGGGACGAGCGATGAAACGGTCAAGGAAGACATCGGCCAAGAGAACAAAGGCGACGTACGCAAGCGCGACAAGCGTCAGCAGTAGGGTGGGTGAAGCGAAGCGGAACCCACCGGCGCGGTTGTCTTCGGCGTGGTCGAACTGTGACGGTGTTCGGTTCCGGCGGTGGGCCATGGCTTACTCCAGTCGATGAATCACGGCGCCGGATGGGAGTTTTGGAAAGAAGTACGTGGATTTATGGGGCATCGATTCACCGGCTTCCGCGCAGGCTTGAATCTGCTCGGGGGGCGTTGCCTTGAGGAGGAAGCCCATCCCGTATTCGCCGCTGCGTACGGCGGAAAGGACAGTGGACGCGTCGCGCTCGTAAACGAAGCTCGTTTCCGCAGGCAGGCCGAGGATGGTCTCGATAATACCGCGGTGGAGAACGGCCACGTCGAGATCGCGCCAGGCCGGGCCGTGGTCTTCACCTAGAAGGGCCACACGATCGACGTCTTTGAGGGTGAGCAAGTATACGCCCGCGCCGTGAATCACGACGGCCAATGCGCAGCCGGGCGTGACGTTGAGGGATTCGATTACGCGATCGTCTGCCGGCGTGACGTCGAACCCGCGGCGGAGGTCGGCGAGGAAGCGTTCGGGGTTGAGGCCGCGTGGCATCGACATGAGCCGGTGGGTTGGGCAGATGGTAAGTCCGGGATCGGACAGAGAAACGAACCCCAGCAATATGTATTCGTAGTGCGGAAGCGCGCCGGCGGTTGGACGGGAATTCTTCGATCTCTCGCGCATGAGATCGCGGTAGGCGCAGGCGGTGCGATAGCGGTGATGTCCATCAGCGATGTATAGGCGCCTGTCAAGCATGAAGCTCGACAAGGCGGCATTGTTCGGGACACGCCAGAGTTTTTGGGTAACGCCATCGATAGTATCCGCGACCAAGTCGGGAGGGCGGCGCTCCGACTGTCGGAGGAAGCTATCGAGTGCGTTGTCGGGATCGGCGTAGAGTGTAAAAACCGGGCCGAGATTGGCGCGTGTGGCCTGCGTCAGCAGCAAGCGGTCCTCGACCGTGCGGAGAAACGTTTGTTCGTGGCCCAGGATGGTGGTATCGCCTGGCTCTGGGATCCGCGCAGTGGCAAGAAATGCGCGACGCAACCGCGACTCGCCGGCATCATCCTGGAACGTTTGCTCGAGGATGTAAAGGGAAGAGGCGTGGTCTTGTTCGAGGACACCGAGCGATTGCCAGTCAGCGAAATTGCGTGCGGCGGCCTCGTAAGAGTTGAGGCCGCCTCTCGCTTCGGGGAGGATGAGATGGACCATACTGTACGGGGATCGGCGTGCGAGGTCTTGGCGCTGCTCAGGCGTAATGACGTCGTAGGGCGGCGTGATAACGGCATCGAGCGAACCAACCTTGGACGCGTTGAAGCGAAGACCGCGAAATCCTCTTACTTCCAACATAGGAGCAACGAAAAACTCCAACGAAGAGACCTGGAAACGTGCATCGAGCGCGACGAATGTTGTGATGTGCGAATCTTATAGTGCGTTCGTGACGGAATCAAGGCGCTCGGCGGACTGCGGTTGCGGCTCGTGCCCGCCCATGAATGACCGGTCTTTCTGAGATGGCGTTGACACGGGTCACACGACACGTGTGTGCACTTTTTGACAAGCAGGAGCGAAGGTGGTTAACTCTGCGCGGTGCGCATTCAATTGGGTAGTAGAGGGTAGGATGCGAGGGTTCAAGCGATGAATACCATCCGACAAGATCTTGAGACGAAGCGAATTCTGATTTCAGACGGGGCCTGGGGGACGTTTCTGGCCCGGAAAGGCATGAAGCCCGGCGAATGTCCTGAGCTTTGGAATGTCGAGCACCCCGAGGCCGTCGCGGACATCGCGCGCAGCTATCTCGAAGCCGGCTCCGACATGATCTCGACGAACAGTTTCGGCAGCAGCCGCTTCAAACTGGCCCATTTCGGCCTGACCGGGCGAGCCGTGGAGTTGAATGAAGCCGCGGCGGCGCTCACCCGCAAAGTTGTAGGGGCGGGCAAACACGTCTTCGCGTCGATGGGCCCCACCGGCAAGATCCTCATCATGGGCGACGTAACGGAGGAAGAGATCCACGACGCCTTCAAGGAGCAAGTCGTCGCACTCGAAAAGGGGGGCGCCGACGCCTGCTGCATCGAGACCTTTACGGCCTTGGATGAGGCGTGCCTCGCCATTCGCGCGGCGAAGGAGAACACGAAGTTAGAGGTCATCTGCACCTTCACGTTTGACAAACTGGCCGACGGGAGGTATCGGACAATGATGGGCGTGTCGCCTGCGGAAATGGCTCGGACCATCCTCGAGGCAGGCGCCGACATCATCGGCGCCAATTGCGGCCAGGGCCCCGAGGGCATGATCGGGATTGTGCGGGAAATTCGCGCGGCGGCGCCGACAGCCCCCATCATTGTCCAGGCCAACGCCGGGCTGCCCGTTCGCGTCAGCGATGTGGATACGTTCCCGGAAACCCCGGAGATGATGGCCGCGTGCGTGCCGGATCTGATCGCCGCCGGCGCCAACATCATCGGCGGATGCTGCGGAACCACGCCAGACCATATCCGCGCGATTGCCGCCGCCGCCGGACGAGCATTGCCCGCTTGACCGGAGCAGCTTTGATGAAGCCCCCCCGGTAGGTGCGAAATCGTTCCGCACCTACAACCGATCCTTGAGAAACTGTTTCACGGTTGCGCGATCGGGGATGCCGAGTTGGCCGCCCGGACGGGTGGCTTTGATTGCGGCGGCGGCGGCGGCGAACCGGATCGACTCTGATGTCGACATGCCGGAGAGTAACGCGGCGGCATAGGCGCCGTGGAACACGTCTCCGCATCCCGTTGTGTCTATCACTTCAACTTCGAAAGCAGGAATGTGCCGGACGTGTCCGTCCTGACCTTCGACGTACCAGCATCCTCGGGGGCCGTCGGTCACGACGGTGCAGACGCGGTTTTGTGCGAGGGCGATCACCGTTGACTCCGCGTCGTCGCAGCCGGTCAGCTCGAGCGCAAGCCGGATGGAAACAATGAGGTGGTCAGTCAGGTTGATTACCTCTCGAACGGCGGACTCATTGACGGTTTCGATGTCCGCAATAACCGGAATTCCGAATTTCCGCGCGACCTTGCACGCCTGGATCGTTCCATGCGGGCCGAGATGATCGACGAACAGCGCCCTGCTGGCCGCGATAAGGTCCGCGCGTATGTTTCGCGGGTTAGGTTCGACCACGTTCTCGCGCGAGTAAAAGATAGTGCGTTCGCCGGTGCTGCGATCCACGAGTATGAAGGAGTGGAAGGGCTCCGCCGTGGGATATGCCACGTCCTCGACGAAGCCCACGCCCTCGCGCCGAAACGTCTCACGGGTGAACTCTGAAAGTTCGTTCCGGCCAAGGAACCCGCCGTACATGCACTTCAGGTCCAGCCGGGCTGCGGTCACCAGCGCAGTTGCGCAGAGGCCGCCGCCTTGCCGGTGACGCGAAATGACCTCGAGTTTTCCGCCGGGCGGCGGGAAATACGGCACCTCGAACAGGTCGTCGACGGCGGCAATGCCAAATCCGTATAGATCAATCGTCTTCTCTGTCATCGCCGTCTCGAAATCGCTATCGTTCGTTGTACAGGCTTTAGCCTGGGCTATGTCTCCGTCATCTCGCACCCTAGAGGGTGTACAACGAATGTTGTCTATAGGCCGGCGCGTTTGAGCGCGTCGTCGGCTGAAAGGCGTTCGTGAATTACGGCTTTGCAGGCGATCAATGTCTTTGTGGGATCCGGCGCGCCCCATATGTTGCGCCCGATGGTTGCGCCGCGCGCGCCGGACTCGACCACTTTCCCGAGCATCTCGAGCGCGTCTATGAGCGTCTCAGCGCGCGGCCCTCCGGCAGCCACGACGGGCACGGGGCTCGTTGCAACAATCTCTCGATATGACGCGGCGTCCCCCGTGAACGGGACTTTGATGACGTCCGCGCCGCACTCGATCCCGCAACGCACCGCCCACATGATGTTGTCGGGATCGTGCACGATTTTCGGGCCCTTCGTGAAGTCGCGCGGATAGATGTGCGCCATCACGGGCAGGCCAATCTGGTCGGCCTCCTCGACCGCCTTCGTCAAGAGCTTGAGGTACTTCCCTTCGTTCGGCCCGCGGCACCCAATCGCGACCGCTATCGCGTCGGCGCCAAGACGCAGCACTTCGCTTGCGGTGGCGATGTATTCCATGACGGCATCATCCGGCGTGAAGTAGATGGACTGAATGATCAACGGAACAACACCCGCGTACGGTTCCCACGCGCTCTTGGCCATTCCTTTCAGCATGGTAATGGCGTCGGGGCGCGCCTTCACAAGCTTCCCGATGGTTTCAGGCACGTTGATCAGCCCGCCGGGAAGACCCTTCTGGTATCCGATAAAGTGGTCCACGGCCACCGAGCAGAGCCGTCCGCTTTCGTGTCCGGAAAAGATGCGGTTCAAGCGAATCTTCTTAGCGAGGTCCATTGCTCTAATCTCATGCCCGTCTATCGGGGAATGCGTGATTATATCGGCAGCCGAAGGCTGGTGACAAACTGCAATCAATCCGATATGCGGTATAGTGCGTTTGGCCCGTCGCGGAATGCGAGGGACAAGTCGAGTGTCATCGAGTCGTAGGCGATCACATATTGGAAGGAGTATTCTCGGGCCAGTCGTTTCCATTCGTCTCTTGTTCGCGCACGCCACAGCTCCTGCCACGGCGTATCCTGTCCGTTGTTCTTGCGATCGAATCGAAGACCATACATGTCAAAGAGCATTTTCTGAAAGACCGGTCCGAGCTCCGGCATATATGTAAGATAAGAGGCCGTGGCCACCTCGGCGAAAACCGGGTGGCTTGTCCGCGCCTGCAACATAAACTCGTTCGGCGGTCCCGCAAGCATTGCGTCGAGACGGCCCTGATCACGGAGGTACTGGGAAATATGCCGATCAAACTCGCTGACAGGAAAATTCCGCCGCGTATCCCATTGTTGTGCACACATGAGAAGTGTCAGTGTCACGCAGAGCGTCGCAACGACCGACGGTGTCTCTATGCGTCGCATCAACCGACTCGGCTGCGAGAGTACGCGGCTGCCGACGGTTGTCAGAACGAAGCCTGCGGCGAGGCACGCTGCGCCAAATTGGTGGTAAGCGGCCAAGAACACAACGGCCAGCGCATTGACAAATAGCCATGTTTTTTTCGTCAGCGGCTGCTGCCACATCATGATGGTCAGGCGTCCGATGGCTGCGCCGTACAGCGCGAAGAGGAGGCCGTCTCCTTTGGCCAGATAGCGCGACCAGATCGGGGCGCCGACCACTTGTGGCAAGAACGGCAATACCAAGTAATAGGCAAGGGCTCCGACGAGTAGAACGGATGTAGTGAGTTCCGTGCCTTCGGGCTTCTTGCGTGCGCCCAGAATTCCGACAACAGAGCAAAGCAATAGCGGGCTGATATGGTTCACCAACCGGTACGGCATCCAACCGACGAGGATGAAGGGCGTGTTTGCGCCGAGAAACGAGTGGATCAACATGATACCCCACACGACCGCGGCCACGGCTGCCGAATACGCCAGTAAGACCAGGAACGGACGCCGGCGGATAGAAAGGCGGCCGCCCGAGGACTCGCGCATCTCGAAATATGCCGCGCCCGCGCACAGCAGAAGCATGCCGGCAAGGATGACCTCGCCGTTTCCCGGCGGAGGCTGTCGGTGAATGTCGTGGTACTCGGTGTAGCTTTGCCAGACGGCATGCGCGTCTTCATTCGAGAAGTAAGGACCAACCGTAGGCGCGGGGATTGAGAAGATCGATCTCTGCATAACAAGAAAGATCACCGACACGGCCAGTCCGACGAGGCCCCACGGTAAGATTCGCTTGAGAAGCGCCCTACCGCCCTCTCGCGCTTCGCATAGGGTGTATGACGCCGCGATGCCGAACAAGGGCAGGATTTGGCCGATATGGATGCAAGGCATCAAACCCGCAAGGAAGAAAGCCGCCGCGGGAAAGCCTGCGATCATCAGTCCAAGACTCAACAGCGCAAACTGGCCGCCGATGTGGCCGTTCGAATACAGTTCGGGCCAGGTCATCAAAGGATAGCTGCCGTCGAATTCGAGGTAGATTCCCTCGAGCGCCAGAAGAGCCGCCACGCATCCGTAGAGAGTGTTGCGCGCCAAAACGCTCGCAATCAGGAACACCGGGGACACAGTTGCGAAGAGAAACAAGACGTTGCGGAACCCGCATATCAACTCAGGGCCGAGTCCGAGCCAGAGCATGCCCGCGCTGAGGTAGTTCGGAAGCGAGTATGCGCCGAATGTGTAACGCAGCATGGGATGGCCTTCGGGATACGGCGTTGTACGGGTCATGGTCAACGCGTATTCCCAGGTTTCATCCCATCGGACGCCGCGCAGCACGACGGCCGCAATGCTGAAGAGCAGACATATCGCAAGTCCTACAAGTAGGACCCTTGGCGGCACTCGCTCGTGATCGTCGGAAGCCGCGAACTGATCTGAGGCCAAGCGCGACACTACTTGAGCATGTCCGTTATCTCGACCAGGCGCCAGCCGCCCGATCCCTGACCTGTTCCTTTGCCGCTATAGGTTCGGTCCTTCAGAATCGTGTAGTCGGTTCCGAGATAGGCATTGAGGACTACCCGAAAGCTGTTCACGGGGGAGATCTGATCGTACAGAAGTTCCTGCATGTTGCGGCCGGGCAGCCTGTATGCGTTGAGAATGCCGGCAGCTTCGCGCACGTCCGTTGTCTCAAGCTTATTCGTCAGCCTGAGACGCGAGCCATGGTCCCCCTGGACGAGCATGATCGCGTCGGGCGAGTTCCTAATGATGTCGTCAATGATCGCCCTCATTCGTGCGTTCAGATATGTCATCTGCTTCGTGTAGCCTGCGATATACTCCTCTGTCGAGGCGCCGGACGCGAAAAACTGCGGTCCGTCGGCCAGCATGATGGGGGGCTGTGAATGTACCGGGTTCCCGTTCTCATCCAGAACGAACGGCGGATGCGGTATCGTGACGTGTGCGAATACAAAGAGGGGTTTTCCGTAGCGCCGCAGCTTCGGCAGTTGGTCAAGCGTGTACAGGATGCGTTTCCGGTGCATGGCGTATTGCGAGAGATACTCCATTCTCCCCAGGACCGTGCGCAGCGGGGTCAAGTTAATGAGCAGGTTCTGGAATTCGCCCAGCACGAGCCCCGGCTCGAGCGTCACATCGACTTCCATCCCGTCCGCAGCGGAGTAACCGCTCGTAAACGAAATGCACGTGTAGCCTCGTTGTTTCAGCAACTCGAGGACTTTGTTGCGCCTGAACCGCTCCTGGACACGCAACTCGAACTCGCGCCGCGATTCGTTGGGAGGGGCCTCAGCCGTCAGGTAATCGAGGTTCAACGAAGAGGATAGCGAGAAGAGCGTCCAAAGGTAATTGGAGTTGCTTCTGTCTGCAATGTAGAAACCCCGGTCTTTCAAGAACGAGATGAACGGCGAATTGTCGTAATCGAAAATGCTGCGCAAGATATCCTCGCGCGCATAAGCATCAAGAAGGATGTAGTAGATGTCCGGAAGGTCCCCTTTAGTCGGTTGAGGAGAGTGCGCGGGTTGAACGGACTCTTTGTGATGCGAGATCGGCGCTGGATGCCACGCCGTGAAACCGAGCGTCCCGAGCGCAACAAGCACGGAGGAGGCAGCGACCATATTCAGGAAAACAGTCGCGTTCTCGAACGAACGCCTGCTTCGGCGCAGCGAGAAGATCGCTCCGGCTGCGACAACAAGTACGCAGAGGATGCCGGCGCCCAGCGCGAGGTCGCCTACGATCAGTGGATGGCCGATTCCCGTGCGGATATGATCCACGACCGGGCCATACGCAAAGAAAGGCGCCAGCATCGCCGAAATAGCAAGACCCCGTTTATGCCTCTGCGGCAAGAGGGGCCACAGCAGCAGCCACAATCCGCAGGCCATGCAAAGCATCGCTGCGAATGGCATGTAGACCTCGCTCAGCGAGACGTGATCAACGTGCGCCGAGAATAAAGAGAGAATCGGAAACACCGCGAAGAGAAACGGATGAAGCACCCGACGGTGCTTCCCAGCTTTGTTTTGCTTCTGTTCCATCGCACACCTGGGATGTGATCATTTCCAATAACGACTTGCGCCGAGCGCGGCCATTCTACACGAAGGAGTGACCCTATGATAACCGGGATCGTATCTGACGGGATTGGCAATCGTCCGAGCCAATCGATTACCATCGCGGCGAAAATGAGGGAAACCAAGGGCCAAACATGAAAGTGCTGACAGACGATCAGGTAAAGCGATTGCATGAGGCCGCCATTGAGGTGCTCGACGGCGACGGCGTGCATGTGCCGCACGAGGAAATGCTGGCGCGGTTTGCCGACGCGGGCGCGAGGGTCGACAGGGGACAGCAGCGTGTAAGGATCCCGCCAGAGCTTGTTGCGCGATGCTTAACGGACTGCGGCAAGCAGTTCACGATCTATGGGCGAGATCGTTCGCTAAAAGCGGAGTTCGGCGTTGGGAAACGGAACTACAATTCCGTTGCCGGCGAGGCGCTGTGGGTGGACGACGACTTTACGGGGCGCCGGTATGCCACGATCGAGGACGTCCGTACGGCGGCGCGTCTTGGCGACGCTCTTCCGCGGATCAACATCGTGGGGGCTATGGCGGACGCACAGGATGTGCCGGCGGAATGCCGTTGCGTCTTCGGTGCCGCGGAGCTCCTCAAGAACACAACGAAGCCCATCACCTTCTGGTTCCATGATCGCGCGTCGGCCAAGTTTCTGCTCGACCTTTTCACGATTGTCGCTGGCAGCGAGGAAGAGGCGATCAAGTATCCGTTCGCTTATCCGTTCTTGGAACCGATAAGTCCGCTGCGCTTTCCTCATAACGGCATCGATCTGCTGTTCGAGACTACGCGGTTCAACCTGCCCGTGCCGATAGGTCCGATGGCACAAGTCGGAGCTACGGGGCCGGGGACCCTTGCGGGCACGCTCGTCCAGGAGAACGCGGAGATTCTCGCGGGTCTATGCGTAGTGCAACTGATCAGGAAAGGAACGCCCGTGTGCTACGGCGGCATCCCGCATGCCTTCGATATGAAGACGACGCAGTTGATTTTCTCCGGGCCGGAGCAGGCGTTGATGGCCGTCGCTATGACCCAGATGGGGAAGTTCTACGGATTGCCGGTCTATATCAACGTCGGCCTTACGGACAGCAAGAGCGTCGATGCCCAGGCCGGACTCGAAGCGGGCATGACGTTACTCTGCGGCGCCCTTGCTGGCGCCGATATCTTCGGCCATCTCGGGATCTGCGGTGTCGACCTGGGAACGTCGCTCCCGATGCTGCTCATGCAGCACGAGATCATCGGCTTCATCGAGCGCATCCTTCACGGTATCGAGTTTACGGACGAGACGCTCGGCCTGGACGTGATACGAAAGGTGGGCCCCGGCGGCAACTACCTCGCCGAGGAACACACTTTCAACCATTTCCGCTCAGAGCTATGGTTCCCCGAACTCCTCGACCGCAACTACTGGGAACCTTGGTTGCAACTCGAACACAAGGACATGTTCGCACGCTGCCGGACTATGAAAGACCAACTCCTGCGAGAACATACGCCGAAACCGATGACGACAGAGATGGAACGGGAAGTGGACAAGCTCCTGGCAAACGCTCGGAAATCTCTCGTGAAGTAAACCTTTACTTTACTGCCTTTACATGTTAGAATAAGTAAAGAAACCATCGTGAGGTAAAGCGTATGGCAATTGCCACAATATCCTCGAAAGGCCAGATTACAGTTCCGTCCAACCTGAGAAAGAAACTCGGGATCAAAGCGCATGATCGCCTGATGATTGAGTCGTCCGGCAATGCGATAGTGATAAGCCGCATTCCGAATCTTCTCGAACTGAAAGGCTGTTTTGGCAAAGCCTTCTCTGAGGAGGAAGAACGGGACGCAATTGAGACTGCCGCGACCGAACACGCGTTGGGCTTGGATGAATGAAGACGGTCTTCGTCGACTCAAACCTCTTCCTGCGCCATCTCACGAATGACGACAGGTCGCAGAGCGAGCGAGCCGACAGGTTGCTGCAGGAAGCTGCGGCTGGAACCGTCCAGTTGATAACGGGCCCTCCGGTGTTTTTCGAGATTGCTTGGGCGCTCGCAAAAAAATACAGAGAGTCGCAACAGGCGATTCTGACGGCGCTCCGTTCGATTCTGACGTATCCGAACTTGACCATAACGGACGCGCCAATTGCCGAAACAGCCCTGACCTTGGCTGAACAGAGGGGCATGACGTATGCCGATGCTTATATTGTCGCCTTGGCAGAATCGGCCCATGCTGCCGCAATTGCAGCTTTCAACGTGAAGCATCTTGATGGAGTCTTTGAACTCTACCCTTTGGATTGATCGCCACGGTGATAGTTGACCTGTCGGTGAGAACGAGCGAGAGAGATCGACCCTATCGCTTTACGTTGCGATTCTGGCACGCCCAGTCCACTGGCACGCCCAGTCCACTTGTCAAGTTTTGAGCGCGCTGCTATGCTTGCATATTCGAAATGGGAGATGAGTCCTCGGATGGACAGGCGAGTGCATGGACGAGAACGTTCACTATTCTCGTAACTACGAGGAGATTGGCAATGCCTTCGGTCATCGATGAAGCCAGGCTCAAGGAATTAGTCAAGGAGGCGCTCCAGGAAATACTGGAGGAGCGAAAAGACTTGTTTGCCGACATATTGGCGGAGGTGATGGAGGATACAGCACTCGCCCGCGCGATTCACGAAGGGGAGAGTTCGCCGCCGGCGCCTCGGGAAGAGATCTTTCGGGCACTCAGTATTGGGTGAAGGATTCAGCAGTGGAGATAACGTATTCGCGACATGCGAGAAGGCGAGCGAGACTCTACGGAATACCTGAAGCGGTCGTAACCGACATTCTGTCAACTATGAATCTGACCGACGGCAAGCACGAAATCGTGCGAGAGGTTCCTGGACTTCGGTACCCTTTGAAGATTGTTGTTTCTGTTCAACGAGATGCCACAACGGTTGTAACCGTCTATCCCTTGAAGAAAGGACGCAAGGAATGAAGGTGCACTATGATGACGAGGTTGATGCTGTCTACATCAAGTTGGGCAGCAAGAAGCCCAATGGGGTTGTTGAAGTTTCCGAAGGTGTCAACCTTGATACGACGTCGGAAAACGAGATTGTCGGCATAGAGATTCTTGACGCGTCCAAGAGGATGAACCTCAAGACGATCCTTACATACGAGCTTGAACTCGACAGGGAGTTGGCCCCTAAGAGCGCAGGTTCGCGAGAACCCGTTCGTCATGCCCGATATCCTGGGACTCTTTGATATCGAGGCCCCGCGCGACCTGGAAAGGGTCTCTGATGAACGCCGAGAGGCTGTGAAAACGGGGGACTGCCGCGGCATGCTGCTACCGCGAGTCTTCCCAGCCCCTTCCTGGGTGTGGTAGAATCCGATGTTCGGAACGATTGCAGGGAGGGGTCTGATTATGTCATCGAAGCGGAAGGTTATCCATGTTGTCAGCAATTCGCATTGGGATCGGGAGTGGGGGTATCCATTCGAGGAAACTCGGCTACTCTTGCTGGACTTTATGGACGGGTTGTTGAATCTGTTGGACAGTGACCCAGACTTTCACTCGTTCACTATGGATTCGCAGACGCTTTGTGTCGAGGACTATCTTGAGTTGCGTCCCGAGAAGCGGGCGACGGTCGAGAAGCACGTAAAGTCGGGCCGGCTGATCGTTGGGCCGTGGTACTCGCTGCCTGAGGAGTACATTGTCAACGGCGAATCGCTGGTGCGGAACCTGGTTGTAGGGCATCGGGTGGCGCAGTCGCTGGGCAAGGTTTCGAAGGTCGGGTATACGCCGTTCGGCTATGGTCAGACCTCGCAGATGCCGCAGATCTACAACGGGTTCGGCATCGATACGATCATCTTCTATCGCGGCATCAATACGCCGCACAGCGAGTTTATTCTCGAGGGGCCGGACGGTTCGCGGCTGCTGGGCATGCGGTTCGGCTGCATGAGCCGTTTCAGCTATTACGTCTATGTCTACCGCGTCCTGCGGTATGGTTCGGACGACGTTTTCGCACGCTATGATTGGGATCGCGGCGCCGCCCCGATGCGGCTGGCCACGGATTGCCATTCGCGAGAGCATTACTACGTGCTCGACTGCGAGAAGAAGCAGTGGAACGACAAACCGATACGCGATAAACTGCTGAAGCTCGTCCGCGACGAGTCGGAGCATTTCACGACCCGGCACATCTGCTGCATGCAAGGGTTCGACTCCTCAAATCCGGATTCAAAGGAGTCCGAGATTATAGCCCTGTGCCAAAAGCTGATGCCGGAGCACGATATCAAGTTGTCGAGTCTCGAAGAGTACATGAACGCCATGCGCAAGGAGGTCAAGACCCCGACCGTCCTCAAGGGCGAGAGCCGGAACCCCAGCTCGACGGGCAAGTGGACGCACCTCTTCGGAGACGTCATCAGCGCTCGCATCCGCCTCAAGCAGGCGAATCACCGGGCCGAGGTCGCGTTGCAGCGCTGGGCCGAACCGTGGAGCGCAATCGGCTCGATGGTCGGCGGCGAATATCTGAAGTCGGCACTCGACCGCGCGTGGAAGATGCTCCTGCAGAACCATCCGCACGACACCGTCACCGGCGCGGGCATCGATCAGATGGAGAAGGATTCGCTGTTCCGGTATGACCAGGCCGTGATCATCGGTGAAAGTCTCGCGCGGCGGGGCATGCAGGCGGTGCAGATCAAGATCGACAACTCGGACCTGACCCCGCGCGATTCCGTGTTGACCGTGTTCAACCCGTGTCCGTTCCCGCGCAACGGCGTCATCTCCTGTTACATCGACATGCCGGACAAAATGGGATATGAGGCGTTTGGCATTGCGACGCCTGACGGCAAGAAGAAGCAGCGGCTCCAGATCAAGGAGCAGTTCGAGCCGGGTACGCTCGTGCGCAACTTGCAGGATATCTCGATCGAACTGAGATCGAAACGAGCGCTGTGTCACATCGAGGTTGACGACATCCCGGCCTACGGTTACAGGACCTATCACGTGGTTAGAGAGAGCCAATTCGGTTATGTTCCCGGATCGCTCGCCGTCGAAACGAACATGCTCGATAACGAGCATCTCGTCGTGAATTTCAACAGCAACGGCACAGTCGATCTGTTCCACAAAGCGACCAACCGCCTCTATGCGGGCCTGCACTACATCGAGGATACCGGCGAGAGCGGCCATACCTGGGTGCACATGGAGCCGGACGAGAACGAGACGATCACCTCGTGCGGCTGCCCCGTGTCCATTGCGCTCGAAGAGGCCGGGCCGCTCCTGGCGCGCGTGCGCGTGACGTATCGCATGATGATCCCGTCGGGCATCGAGCCGGAGATGGCCGCTGAGTACCGCGAGGCGGTCATGAACCACGTGCGGCGCACAAGGGACTACAAGGAGATGGTCGTCACGAGCCGGTTCACGTTGCGGGCCGGCGCACGACGGCTCGAAGTCACGACCGAGATCGATAATCCCTGCAAGAACCACCGCGTCCGGGTTATCTTCCCGACTTGGCTCAAGGTGGAAACGACGGAATCGGAGGCTGGCTTCGACGTTATCTCGCGTGATATCCACGTCAAGAAGGGCAACGCATATTACGGCAAGCCGAACCCGCAGTATCCCATGCACCGGTTCGTGGACATGCATGAGGCCGGCCGTGGCGGCAAGAAGATCGGCTTCGCCATTCTCAACAGCACCGGCATGCGCGAATACGAGGCCATGGACGTTGAGGACCGTCCGCTGGCGATCACGCTGTTCCGCGCGTTCACCTATCGCAACTGCCCGATCTTTGGCCGCTACGAAGTGTATCCTGAAATGGAGCTTTCGCAATGCCCCGGGCACATGGAATGGACCTATGCGCTGTATCCGCACGCTGGCGACTGGACAAACGGCGTATTCCAACAAGGCGAAGAATTCAACCTTCCGCTCGAAGCAGCCCAAGCCGGCCCGCACAAGGGAAAGCTCCCCAAATCCCTCAGCTTCCTCGAACTCAAAGGCGACAACCTCCAACTCACCGCCTTCAAACGCGCCGAAGACCGCCCCAAGAGTTACATCGTCCGCATCTTCAACCCGACGGACAAGACCGTCGAGGGCGTATTGAAGCTCTTCAAACCGATCAAGCAGGCCTGGCTCACCAACCTCAATGAGGAACGAGAGAACGATGTCAAGCCGAAGGGCAATAGCCTAACAGTGAGGGCGGGGAGGAAGAGGATTGTGACCGTCGAACTTGAAACATGAACAGGAAGACTCTAAAGATTCTGCTTGCGGGGCTCTCTCTTGTTGTGGTGCTCACTGCCCTGATCTCGGTGTTCTCGGGCTACCTGGTCGACTATGGCGGCACGGTTCCACCACTGGCAATTCACGGCCAATTGACGACAGCAAGAGGAGAAGGCGTGGCAGGAAAAGAAGTACTGCTGCTAGTCCCGCGTTTTATGGAGTGGCGGGATGCCGTCCAGGGCTTGGCAGCGAAAGAAATCAAGTATAGGAACGCGCCTTATGAATCCATTCTCATTAGCACTGATGTCGACGGCAAGTTTGAGTGCACATTTCCCAAGATGTTCCGGCGTGTCGGCGGCAAAGAAACGTTCTTTCCGATTCATCACTATTCGGGGGCTGCCCCTGATGAATGGAACTGTATTCAGGTGATAGTCGCTTTGGCCGAGAAACCGGCCGACTTCGTTCTGATCCGGCACTTTAGGGGAGACACCTCCATTGACTACTTCAAACCTGGCAATGGCAAGATCCTGGAAAGGCCCGCCGATCAACGTTCTCTTGGCGTTAGCGTCAAAATCGTGCGACAATCAAGTCACGATACGATGGAATTGAGTCTCACGTTGCTCAACCGTTAACAATGGACACGTACTACTTCCGTCGGGCCAGTTGTGTCCGCGAGAAACCCGAGGTCCGGAGCCATGGAGAGAAAGAAGGGTCGAATACGTAAGAGAAGCCTTCCCGTCGCAAGCCAGCCTGATCATAAGAAGGTCAAGAGGTACACTCTCGAGGAACTGCTGGCCGGAATCACGGACGAAAATCGTCACCCTGAGTGGGATACAGGGCCGCCTGTGGGGAAAGAGATCTGGTAGGAACAATGAAGTATTCAACTTGAGAAGGGAGGTCATGTGTCTAATCCGCAATTTGACCGTCATCAACTGAACATTAAGCCTCTGTCTGCTCGAAAGGACAAGGTATATATAGAGAAGGATCACGTGCCGGTGACAGCCATGCCGGGGACGATCTCAGAGGCGGCGCAGAGCGTCATTGATGATACCGTGAAACGTCTTCGGCTGGCGCGAGACGCAGGCAAGTCGCGCATGCTGGTGT
>Ga0315274_10000547_pt1 | contig 58883 bp, 34 predicted proteins | sample YL17G02_20_MG_FD_203700 | JGI IMG/M metagenome (GOLD analysis project Ga0315274, IMG submission 203700) | Sediment microbial communities from Yellowstone Lake, YNP, Wyoming, USA - YL17G02_20 | ecosystem: Environmental > Aquatic > Freshwater > Lake > Sediment | place: USA: Wyoming | collected...
GACTTACAGTGCTTGTGGATGATTCGAATTTGCCACTTACAGCGCCACCGAGTGACCATACTAAGAGTCCTGCCTTACCTCCTTTTTCAGTTCCTTCAAAAGCCTTCTGCGAAATACGCAACTTTATGTTAAATAACGACTTATGGTCATTATTTCCTTGCAAATCTCCTCCAGTTTGGGTACTTTGTAAGCGTTTATCACAAAGGAACTTACAAGCCAAATGCCGTAAGGCATCCCCTAGCGGACTAAGGAGATTTTATCATGCAACATTTCCAGACTTCTCTGTTTTATGACCTACAAGAGCTTATCCGAAACTCAAACCTCCTGCGAAAATACTACTACCTTTTCAAAGCCCTCGACCTCTCATCGCTACCCGATAAGAACTACGGCATCGGCAGAACCGGCCACTCCAGACATGCTATGCTGCGGGCCTTGATCATCAAGCATCTCGAACAAATCAAGTCAGTCCCACAGCTTATCGAATACCTCGAATCATACCCGGCCCTGTTGGAACTGTGCGGCTTTGAGTTGGGCAACCTGCCAGATGAATCGCAGTTCTACCGCTTCTTGAGCGACACCAAAAACTCAATCCTCAAAGACATACACCACAGCCTCAATCAACTGCTCATCAAGGATGGATTCCTTACGCTCGACGAATTCATCATCGACTCAAAACCCATCATGGCAGCCACAAAAGAAAACAACTTCAAAAACCCAAACAGAAACACCAAAGACAAATCCAAGATACCAAAGAGAAACCCCGCAGCCACTCTGAGTTACTATTCCTGCCAGGTCGTTAACGGCAAAAAGGAAAACATGATATTCTTCTGGGGCTACAGAACGCACGTCATCGTCTCTAAAGAAGGCATCCCCCTGGTAGAAAAAACCCTGCCGAACAACATCACCGACCAGGAAGTCGCCTTCAGTCTTCTTAAAGAACTTAAGCGAAAATACAAAATCAAGAAGGACTTTTTGTTCTTCGCCGATAAGGCGTATGATGTAAGGGAGCTTTACACCTTTATCGTCGAGCAAATGAAGGGAACTGCTTACATCCCCATCAATCCCAGAAACCAGCAAGATGACAAAACCTTCGGGCCACACGGCTGTCCGGTCTGCAATGCAGGACTCGAAATGAAATCAGCAGGCAGATACAAAGAAGGTAACCGCGATAGAATCAAATTTCGCTGCCCATTAAAGATGCGCAAGAAGCTTGCCTATCGATTCAACAATACCTGCCCGGCAAAGTATCCATCATTTGATACAGGCAAATGCTATGGCTGCACAAAATATCTCGATGTCACCGATGATGCCCGTTCACGAGTTCCAAGAGATTCCAAACATTTCAAGGAAATCTTCAAAGACAGAGAACTTGTCGAGTAGTACTTCTCTCGTCTGGGTGACAGAGAAGTAGAACAAACCACGCACTACGGGTTGACAGCCATACGCAATCAGATGACGATTGCACATCTGACCGCCAGCCTCGTAGCAGTTGCCGCTGTGATACTTCTAAAACAGCCTGACAAGATGCGCTGCTACCGAACATTTGCTAAGCTCGCCGCGGACAGGCAGCTATGTATGACCGCCTGAGACATTCCGGTTGGCGATGAAAGATTAACTTTTCAAAGAGCAGCGGCAGGAGATACCGAGGAATACCCTGTCTATCAAAAGCCTTTTGTGTCTTAAGGTGCTCAAAAAGCATACCCACCCCGTCAAGACCGGTGGCTGCCTTTCAAAACCCAACTCTCATCTCTCCCGCATCCTGACAAAAATCCTCATTTTGCAGAAGCCTTTCAGTCATTAGCTTTGGGGGACAGTGGTAAATTCGAGATGTTCTCGTATTATGCTCAGTTGTAGAAAGATTTCGACATTCTGAAAGGATTGACTGTTACGCTGGGCGGCAGATACGACCAGGGAGAAGCCTTTGAAAAATTTAGTCCCCGTGTAGGTCTCGTCCAACACATTACCAAGAACTTGGGTTTCAAGGCACTCTATGGGACGGCTTTGAAATCTCCCGGAGTTAAGGAATACGTTCAAAATCTGGATGTGGGTGGAAGCTTAAGTATCAATCCAGAATCCATAGAGACTTTCGAGGTGTCGCTGGTTTGGAGCGACTCGAAAGTCAATGCGGCCGCTACTTATTTCAATAATAAAATTGAAGATCCTATTGCCAGGGTTGTCGATAATCGAGGTGTAACTGTTTTCGGTAACGACAGCGGAAATTTCAAGTCGCAGGGAGTAGAGTTAGAGGGGGAGTGGCTGTTTACACACGGAGGCAAGTTGTTTGCCAACACCACCTTACAGGATTCTCATGACGAGACCGGCAGTGATATTCCCCTTGTGCCGTCCTGGACGGGCAATTTGGGCGTTGCTTACGATATCAAGTCAATAGGTCTGACAGTGGCCTCGGTGCTGAAGTGTACCGGTGATTACACCCGCCAGGGTAATGATTACGTTATTGCTCGCAACGGAGAGAAACTCGAAGGGGCCACGACATGGGATATTAATCTGATTAAGGAAATCAACAAGAATACCCGTCTGGAACTCCAGGTAAAGAATCTACTGGATACGGAATACTATCATCCCGGGGAAGATTCCTGGCAGGCATGGGATTATTTGCAGCCCGGCAGGACTATACTCCTAACGCTCAGCATGAAGTTCTAACGCCAAAGGCGACAGATACCGAAGATGCTTTCTCAACAGCTCATAGTGTTTTATCGAAATCCGGTTGCTGATAAATATGGGCAGAAAATACCCCTGTTCCTTCTCTCGCAGGAATGACAAGTGATAATTCCCGGTGAAACCGGGTGCTAAATACAGGTGGTGCGATGGTACGGGATTGTTAGTAGCGAGGCCTGCCGCCGCTGCGTTCGCCACGGTCACCACGTTCACCACGGCCACGGAACCCGCCGCCGCCGCCACCACCACCACGTCTATCGCCGCCTGGTCGGCCACGGCCGCGAGGGCCGCCTCTACGGCTTGCGCCTCCGAAACTGGGGACGGTTGGTTTGGAGCGGGCCTCTTCTACGTTGATGTTATATCCCTTCAGGTCAGAGCCGTTCATTTGTGCGACGGCGGCTTTACCTTCTGCTTCGGTGGGCATGGTCACAAACCCAAATCCCCGCGATTGGCCGGTGGCTTTATCGCGTACGATGTTGACACTTGTGACTTGGCCGAACGCTTCAAAGGCCTGGCGCAGTTCGTCTTCAGTAGTGTCTGGTGACATGTTTCCTACATAGATGTTCATTTTGGTTTCCTTATTTTAGAGGACCTGGAACAGTTACGCCGGCATTACGGCTACAATTGATGGGTGCATTTTTGCGGCCAAGTATAGGGGGCTGCGGAACCCATCATATTGAGTAATGTAGCAGAATATGTAGGGTGTGTAAACAAATATTCGATTTTGTTTTGGGATGAGAAGGGACATTTTGAGAAAACTGTTGAAAACGTGCTTTTGTTAAAGATTTTTCTTTATAGTAACATCTGGGCCGCGTAAGTAATGGGGCTTTAGTGTCAGCGGATCGGCGAAACGACCAGCGAGGGCAAGGCGCCAACCGAGCTGGTGGACTTTAGAGGCGTGGGGGGACCAGAATATTTCGTCAAAAAATTGGACGCCATCGGCGCCGAATTTGTCTTTATAGTAGAGTAAGCCATCACCAAGAAGCCCAAGAGGTTTGTGAGTGCGGGCAAAAGTGGCGAGGAACTCTTCAGCAGAAATCAAGGAGTCTGGGAGAATCTTGTGCCAGATTTCGTGACTCGTTGGTAGTGGCTCATCGATCGAATCTTGGGACGTGTGATTGTCAGGAGAATCTACAGTAAAACTGGGGGCTAAATGGCAGTGGGGGGCGTAAACGGCGATGAAGAACTGGCCTCGCTTGGCATCGAGAATGGTGGCGACTATCTCGTGGCTCGATTCTGAATTCTTGATGGTCGATGCCTCATTTGGGCCGGAGTGCCCCAGTGTGGAACGCGAGGCTGAATGTTCGGTGGGTTCGTAGGTGCCAACGTGAATCACATTGGCGGCTATAACGTCCATAGTATTAACGGGGACGATTTTGGTTTGGTTGGCAAGGTGCATCATTTTAGCGAAGGCGACTGCAATGCGCAGGCCGGTAAAGCTGCCTGGACCGATGGAAATATAGATTTGCTCGATCTGTTTGGGCCTGCGTTCGAACCCTGCGAGGAGTTGCAGAATAGATGGGAAGAGTTCCTGGCTGTGAGTCAGAGGAGCAGAGAAGGTAGATTCAGCGAGGATGTCGGGGCCCTCGGCGAGGGCGATAGAGCCAATTCTGCTTGAGGTTTCGACTGCTAATATGAGGGGTTTTGATGTCATGTTGGCTGATTTGTAAGAACCGATTTTCTGGGTTTTGTCAATGCTTTCTTAATTTATCGTGAAATTGGGCGATTTTTAAGCCTGCAATTTAGCTCAAGTCTATAGTAGTGCCCTCGATAGATGCACTGGTGATTTGATATTATAGGGCTGACAGGTACTAAGGGAATTTTTCTCTTGCAAAAAATAGGTGGTTTTTATAAATTAGAGTATCATAAGCCGAACCTGCATTCTTAATTGGAGGTTGTAAGGACCGTATTTATTTTGTGACAGTTTAGCGTAGAGAGGGCGGTGTTTTTATAGGCAGGAGGTTAATTTTGTACAAGCCAAGATTGTTAATCAAGTCCTCTGGCAGGGGGGGGTCTCTGCTCATAGTTTTCGTATCTGTCATGCTGATGGCGACAGTTCTCGCGGGTATAGCCTTTTCGCAGATTGGAGGCAGTAATGACGATGCGATGCTTCATAATTTGGTTGAGTATTTTATCCGCGTAGGGACGACGCAATACGAGCGTGGATACTACCTCGAGGCGGAGAAAACTTTCCAGATGGCACAGGGCTACAAAGAGTATCTAAGTGAGGTTGAAGCAAAGAAGCTGGATTCGCTGTTGGAGAAAGCGAAGGGAGCTTCGGCTGGAAGAAGACAAGTTCTGGAGATCAAACGGACGGCGGAAGAGCTGATTGCAAAGGGACAGGTAACGGATGCCAAGGCCCAACTTGAAAAGGTCAAGGGGAGCCCATTTCTGACCGATAAAGAACGTATGCAAGTGGCCCAGACGCTTGGAATAATGGAGCAGCCCCTTACTAAACCTGGGGCTGTCGGCGTGGTGGGGAAGGAAGGTGAAAAGGTTATTGCGAAGGAGTCAGAAGGAGCGGCGGAACCGAACGTGGGACTGAATGAGTCTAAGACGAGCATTCCTTTGATTTACTACCGCAGTGTCAGTGCATACCACGCGGGCGACTATGAGACCGCGCGAATGGGTTTTATGAGGGTTCTAAAAAGCGGGTCGATTCCGCAACCTATGGCCAAATCGATAACAGGGTACATAGCGGATATTGAACGTAAGGTGGGACCGCAGGAAACTGGAGCTGGTTCCTTGCGGATGACGGAGACAGGGCCAAAAAAGGGAACGACTGAGGTTCCTTTGACGACTGTTAGGCAACCGCCGGCAGGGCAGCAGACTGCGGTAGCGACAGGCATTAAGAGTGAGGATGAGAACAAGCGGATCAGGGATCTATTCAAGCAGAGCTGTGTGCAGTATAGCGAAGGTAAGCTTGAGGATGCGAGGAAAGGTTTTGTTGAGACTGCGGACAGCGGTTTATTACCTGTGGTGGCGGCACAGTGGGCGAGGGAGTATATCAAAGAGATAGATACGCTTCTGGTGCAGAAGGCTGTACAGGCTTTTAGTGAAAAGAAGAAAGAAGTTGAGAAACCAGGAGAGTCACTGTTTGATGGGCAGCCAGCAACTGTTCAACAGGGAATAAGGCCCGAGGCTACCACAACCGTAACGGCGACTGAGACTGCGGAGCCTTTGAGGGAGGGAGGCAGTTACATTGACCAGATTAACCGTAGAAGGAATGTCATACGTGCTCATACACAGGCGGTGGTGACTGATGCCGTGGCCATGGCGCATAGGTACGCGATCGAAGGAGAGTTTACCAAGGCGAACGAGCAGGTCCAGCAGGCCCGCACTGTTGTGAATATGAATCAGGTGAACTTGGGGGATGAACTATTCAAGGAGTGCACCGAGCGTTTAGATGGGACTGCCGAAGTAATAGCGACTGCCGAGAAGGTGAAGACCGCTCAATTGGAGCAACAGAGGGGTAAAGAAGCTGTGGACGAACAGGGCCGATTGAAAAGGCAGATGGAAGCGGACAAGCAGAAGAGAATTGCGGATTTGCTGGCGAATGCCAAGACGTATCAACAGCAGCAGCGGTATGAAGCGGCGATAGGGCAACTGGATAGTCTGCTGGTAATAGACCCACTGAATGATGAGGCGTTGAGACTAAAGAGCGCATTGGAAGATATGGTGTATCTGCGAAAGCAGATAGAGCAAAAGAAGGAGGGAAACAAACAGCGGTCGGACATGCTTCTTAAGACAGACGAGTCCAGCATTCCATACGCTGAAGAGGTGACATATCCTAAGAATTGGAGGGATATTATCCAGAAGCCGACACGTCAGCCGGATCGACCGATAGGGCTGGACCCTGCGAACACCGCTGCTTACGCGCAATTGGAAAAGATTGTGGACCTCTCGAGTTTGAGGCGTGAGATGTCTTTCAATGAGGCTATACAGGCGATCAGAAGTGCGGTGGAGCCGCCGTTGAATATAGTTGTTCTATGGCGGGATTTGACGGACAATGCCCAGATCGACCCCACTACGCAGATAAATATGGACGGACTATCGCAGGTGAGGCTTGGGACGGCCTTGGATAACCTGTTGCAGGCTGTTGGGGGAGGTTTAACTCAAAATACCAATAACCAGTTGGATTACGTGGTGAAGAACGGAGTTATTACGATAGCCACAATAGGCTCGTTGCCGCGGAAGCGGATGGAGACGCGAGTATATGATATTAGCGATTTAGTTTCACCGCCCGCGAACTACCAAGGGATGAACATGATGATGGGTGGCATGGGTGGTTATGGCGGTGGCATGGGTGGAATGGGTGGTTATGGCGGTGGCATGGGTGGCATGGGTGGTTATGGCGGTGGCATGGGCGGCATGGGTGGTTATGGCGGTGGCATGGGTAGTATGGGTGGCATGGGTGGTTATGGCGGTGGCATGGGTGGCATGGGTGGTTATGGCGGTGGCATGGGTGGAATGGGTGGTTATGGCGGTGGCATGGGTGGAATGGGTGGTTATGGCGGTGGAATGGGTAGTATGGGTGGAATGGGTGGTTATGGCGGTGGCATGGGCGGAATGGGTGGTTATGGCGGTGGCATGGGCGGCATGGGCGGCTATGGCGGTGGAATGGGTGGCATGGGTGGTTACGGAGGCGGGGGTGGGTATTATTTAGCGGAGAATCTTAGAAGGCTTGTTATGGAGAGTATTGAGCCTGATAGCTGGTATGAGATGAGCGATACAGGCGATGGGACGATAACACCTTATCCGGATCAGCAACCGCAGAAGCTTGCGATTTACCAAACGCCTGAAGTTCATAGACAAATCGATGATTTGCTTGACCAGATGCGCATGTCATTGGGGCATCAGGTTTCTATAGAGGCCAGATTCCTTATTGTAAGCGAGAATTTCTTGGAAGACATCGGGCTGGATCTTGACTTTGTGTACAATCTCGGTCGCAAATGGGGACAGCTAACATTCGAGCAGGACTCATACACTAGTGCAAAACCTGATGTATCGACCAAGGTGCCGGGCAGCATGGGTGGAATCGGCGCCGGTGCTTTGGTTACGGGTGGATATGGGTCTGTGCTTGATGATCTGCAAGTGAGTCTGTTGCTTCGGGCGACGCAGGGGCGAACGGATTCGAAGGTTCTGACTGCTCCAAGGGTTACAGTGTTAAGCGGTGAGTCGGCGTCATTTTCTATCACGGATACTGTCTCATATGCGTTACCGCCTAATGTAAATTACAATGCGCAGGCCGGAGCTTACCCTGGCGGCGGCGTGCAGGGTTCGTCTGTTCAACAGAACGTGTCGATGATGCCTGTTGGGAGTGTTCTGAGTATTACGCCTACAATTACCAAGGATAAGAAGAATGTTCTATTGAATATCATTACGACGCAGCAGGACCTGCTGCGGTTCAGGACACATCATGTTGAAGGACCTGTCGGGACGGCAGGCCAGGTTGCTGCCTATGACGTGACGGTACCGGAGACTGAGTCATCTCAGGTAATGACGCGGGTGAGCGTGCCCGATTGCGGTACGCTGCTGTTGGGTGGGCAGAAAATAACAGCAGAAGTTGAGAAGGAAGTTGGGGTGCCGATATTGAGCAAGATACCGGTTCTTGGAAGGGCGTTCAGCAATCGCAGTACGATTCGTGACCAGAAGATATTGTTGATACTGGTCAAGCCTGTCATAATTCTGCAAGAGGAACGGGAGAAAGAAGCGATTGCCGCTATGGAGGGCGGGCTGCAATAGACTTCCATTTTGTGACTTATCGCAAAAGTGGGGTTTGGTTGGACATAGTGTCAAGGATAAAAACTATTTAAATGGAAGTAGAAAAATGAAGCGGCAAATTCAGGAGCGACCCGGAACCCTTCGGTTTCTGATTGGCTCAGTGATAATTTTATGCGCACTGACGGGTTCTGCAGGAGCAGACGAGCTATCGGCGTTTTCGTTTTTGAGCATACCCGGATATGAGGATTCGGGCGGCGGCAAGCAGGGCGAGCTGCTTGTTCGTTTTATTGAGACGGATAAGCAGATACCCATCGGTCTTGGGATAGTTGGGCCTCGTTCGACGCGAGCGATACGGGAGACCATTTCCGGGCGGGCAGTCAAGGGCGCCTCGGTGGGGAAGGAGTACGACCGGGTTGTGCCTGGTCTTACGTTGGTTAAGCTTCCCAAGGGCCAGGGTGTTGTTGACGCAATGATGCGTTTCAATCAGGTGACGGGGGTTATTTACGCTGAGCCGAATTACAAATACAAGTTTTTGCGGATACCGAATGACCCGAATTTTCCCAAGCAGTGGGGATTACACAATACCGGTCAGACCGGCGGGCGTGCAGATGCGGACATTGATGCGCCAGAAGCGTGGGATATTACGACCGGCAGCAAGAATGTGGTAGTGGCCATACTCGATTCCGGTATCGATATTAAGCATCCCGATCTGGTGGTAAATCTATGGCTGAATAGTAAGGAGATGGCCGGCAAGCCAAATGTTGATGATGACGGGAACGGGTATATAGACGATTACTACGGTTATGATTTCTTGAACAACGATGCGGACCCTTCCGATGATTTCTATCATGGCACGCATGTAGCAGGTGTCATAGGGGCACTCGGCAATAACATGATAGGCGTGGCAGGGGTTTGCTGGAATGTAAGCCTGATGCCGCTGAAAGCCGGCGACGCGAACGGCGTAAATGTGGGCACTGCAATCTCGGCGATTGATTATGCGGTTGTTTCGGGTGCAAAGATAATAAATGCTTCGTGGGGAGGGTACGATTATAGCGAGGGTTTGAAAGACGCGATTGAAGCTGCGGGCAAGAAGGGGGTGCTGGTTGTAGCTGCGGCTGGCAATGAGCAAAACGACAACGACAGGAAGCCGGTTTATCCCGCCGGTTACGATGCGAGCAATATAGTCTCTGTAATGGCGACGAACTCGCGCGATCAGATGTCCTGGTTCTCAAACTATGGAGCGACATCGGTTGACATAGGCGAGCCCGGTGAGGACATCTGGAGCACATTGCCCATCCAAGAGACACCGGCAATGGCAAGCAAGAAGTTACCGAAGAGCTATGGCCAGATAAGCGGGACGTCGCAGGCGGCTGCATACGTTTCGGGGGCGAGCGCAATGGTTTTGTCGCGGTATCCGACTTTGTCGGCGCCTGTGGTCAAACACATTCTTCTTCAGACTGCCGATCCTGTGCTGCCGGGATTGTGCGTTTCTAACGGTCGTGTCAATTTGTACAAGGCATTGACGGTAATGCCGAAGGGAAGGGCCGGGAAGGTTTTAAATACGAGGGATAATCCGCAAGACCCGCGTGCTCCGTACAGCTCTATTCAGGCAGCGATCGATAAGGCGATTAATGGAGATACTTTGATAGCAGAGGGCGTGCCGGATGCAAATATAATATTCACGGAGCATATTGATTTTCATGGGAAGAAAATCACGATTCGCAGCGGTAGTATCAGTAATCCAAGTGACCAGACGATTTATCCTGAGAAGACATTCATTTTGGGGTATATGTCGAGCGGATCTGTGGTGACATTCGCAAATGGGGAGGGTAGCGACAGTGTGCTGAAGGGCTTAACTATTGCTTGGGGTAATGCGGATTACGGCGGCGGTATCAGATGCGACGGGACATCGCCGACAATAAGTTACTGCATTATCAACAATAATGTGGCGAAGTATTACGGAGGCGGAATCGACAGCTATAACGGCTCGCCGAAGATCACCAACTGCGTTGTGGCCAACAACCGCGCTTATGGAAATTCGGCTATCGGCGCGGGTATCAACTGCGAAGGCGGCTCTACGATAATTGCTGATTGTATCATTAGGAATAATACATCCAATAATGTTGGTGGCGGTATAGGGTGCTATAGCACGTCGACGACGATTTTCAACTGCGTGATAACGAACAATGCGGCTGTTTATGGGAGTGGACAAATCGATCTTGACGATGCGTCGCCTTCGATTACAAACTGTACGATTGTGGTTGACAAAGGTAATCCTTCGCAGGACGGTGGTATTTCTGCATACAACGATTCTTACCCGACGATCAAGAACTGCATTATATGGGGCAATGGGGATGACCTCTTTGGTTGTTCAGCCACGTATAGTTGCATTGAAGATGATGATGCTGGTGTAGGCAACATTCATGAGGACCCGATATTTGTAAGGGGGCCTGTGGGTGTTTATTATCTCAGTCAGGTTAAGGCGGGGCAGCTTTCCAACAGCCCATGTGTAGATGCAGGTGATCCGAATACGAATGCGGCCCTGTTGACGCAACTGCGGTTGTACACAACGCGAACAGACGGCGTGACTGATGCGAATTTGCCTGATCTTGGTGCGCATTACGGTACGGCGCCGGCAAAAATGTACACGATGACCGTCACGGAAGTGGGCGCCGACAGCAAGCCTGTTGATCCGAGCAAGTCCGGCGGGCGGGTGGACCCGAACAGCGGAACATATCGAGAGTTTGAGGTAGTGCAGCTAAAGGCATACCCGAAGTCGGGCTACAGAATCAAGGCATGGAAGGGCACCGACTCCGATTCGACTATCGATCCCAACAAAGTGGTAACGATACTTGGGAATACGCAGGTAACAATCCAGTTTGAAGAAATCCCGCTGCGGAAGCTGGTCACATCGGTTGTGGGTGGGCATGGTATAATTTCGCCGTCCCATAGAAGAGGGGAGTACTATCGCGACGGGACTATTGTTGAGCTGTCAGCTACACCTGATGCGGGCTGGATTGTGGACCAGTGGACGGGGACAGATAATAACAAGTCCAGGTCGACCATGAATCTAGTGACGATGAACGGCGACAAGGAGGTGACGGTCAAGTTCCGCGAGCCGAAGAGTCTGCATGTGCCAGGACAGTATCGCAGTATTTCGCAGGCGATAGGCGCGACTTACACACATGGAGATAAGATTATTGTCGCGGCGGGTACATACAATGAGAATTCTCTGGATTTCGGAGGCAAGGCGATAACGCTGGCGAGCGAACATCCGGATGACCCATGCTGTGTTGCAAGCACGATCATAGATTGCGCCAATAGAGGACGTGCATTTATCTTTCAGAGCGGCGAGGGGACGGACTCGATTGTTGATGGTTTTACCATCCGGAATGGTTCGGCGGTATATGATCCCAACGCTGCGCCGAATAGTGGCGGGCGTGGAACAGATGGAGAATCTGCCTTTGGCGGTGCCATAGCATGCTTCAAGGGCAGTAGTCCAACTCTATCTAATTTGGTTATCAGTAACTGTCGTGCGCAAGGCCGCAATGGGGAAAATTCGAGTTTTGTTTTTGCACCGTACCCTGCTCAGCCTGCTCAGCCCGATCCTCCTGATGCCCCGGATCAACTGCCTGATCCAAACGATGCCGTGTACGACCCGAATGATCCGAACGCACCAGCAGACCCGAATGGACCGATAACTGGGACTAAGGGCCAAGACGGGCAGATTGGTCAGGACGGAGCCAATGGTGCTGATGGTTTAGATGGTCAGAATGGTTATCCTGGCGGTGATGGTGGTAACGGCTACGGCGGTGCGATGTACTTCGACGCCAACAGTACGCCGACTATTTTGCACTGCACGATAATAAACTGCCGAGCTACAGGAGGCAACGGCGGATTCGGCGGTGCCGGACAATCTGGTCAGGATGGTCAGAACGGCCAGAACGGCCAAAACGGCCAGCAGGGTCAAAATGGTGGGGCCGGCGCAAACGACGGGCCCGATGGAGCCGGTGGCAACGGTGGTAACGGCGGCAACGGCGGAGCTGGCGGTAAATCTGGAGCCGGCGGCGCCGGTGGAGTTGGCGGGGCCGGCGGCGAGGCATTGGGAGGCGCGATTTACTTTGGACCGAACTGTCAGCCTACAATTCGCTACTGCACGGTTACGAACAGCTTTACCAGAGAAGGATTAGGTAACGCCGGTGGTAACGCAGGAGCCGGTGGGGCAGGCGGCAGTGGAGGCACAGGTGGACAAGCAGGTGATATGGGAGACGGTGAGCCAGGCGGCACACCTGGAACAGCAGGCACAGACGGGGCAGGTGCCAATGGTGGAGCAGGCGGCAAAGGCGGCAACATGGGCCGTAATGGTGGACGTTCGTGGGGAGGAGCGATTTATTTCGGCACGAAGTGCGAAATTGAAATTACAGATACAGTTGTAAGCTATAACACTGCATACATCAGGGTGGCAACAACGGCGTACCAGGGCGGACAAGGTGGTGCCGGTGGTAACGGAGGAAGTGCCGGGGGAGCCGGCGGGGCCGGTGGTGCCGGTGGCGACGGCAGACCTTTAGGGGCCGGCGGATCAGGTGGTGCAGCAGGCCAGGATGGTAGTCCCGGTCAGAACGGCACTCCTGGTGATCTCGTGAGCAGCGTCACAACGAGCTTTGGCGGCGGTAATGTCTATGAGGGTGAGTCCAAAGCGACACTTATAAATTGCAGGATAAACAACAACACTGCAGAAGATGGAGATGGCGGCGGCGAGCATTACATGGGGCAATGCACCGCTGCGCTTACCCGTTGCTATTTTACAAATAACTCTGCCGGTGTTGACGGCGGTGGCGAATCTTTCGATAAAACCTGCTCGGTTAAAGCCGAGACTTGCTCTTACATCAACAACAGAGCCGGACACGACGGCGGTGGTTTGTACTGCTGGGGCGATTGTGTGACTGATGTGAATGGGAGCACTTTCAACGGTAACGTAGCTCTTGGTACATACGGCTCAGGCGGTGGATTGTACGGCGGCGGTGCGTGGGATAACGTATTGAGCGACTGGTACAACGGCGGAAAGATAAACATACGCAAAACCGGATTTGCCAGCAACAAAGCAGCGTTCGGGGGCGGCTTGTACTGGTATGGAGATGGTGCGGAAGTTGCAATCAATGACTGCGTTATCAGCAGTAATACAGCCGAGCACGGCGGAGGTGCGTATTGGAGCAGAGGTGCTCCGACCATCGTAAATTGCAGCGTAAAGGGTAACAGTGCTACGGGTAGCACATATACAGTGCCGGCCCCGATACCTCCCGACCCAAACGATCCGAACAGTTTGGGTGACCCCAATGCAGTGCGGGTAGTTAGTTCGGGGGCAGGCAGCGGCGGCGGGCTTCTGTGCTGGTCGTCAAATGCGACGATAGAGAATTGCTTTATAAGCCTCAACACGGTTGCCGGTTCGGGTGGTGGTGTCTATCTTGGTGGAGATACGAGTACGCCGAAATTAAAGAACTGCCTGGTGAAAGAGAACACCTCTACGATAGACGGCGGCGGTGTTGTGTCGGCATGGTATGTGACGCCGGCGATATCGAACTGTACGATAGTCGAGAATAAGACATCCGATCCGAATGTGTCGGGTCGCGGCTATGGCGGCGGTTTATCCTGTACACATGAGAGTAAGACGACCCTTATTAACAGTATTCTTTGGGGCAATAGCGGTACGCAGGGTGGTCAAATAGCGATCGGTAACAAGAGCGACCCAATATATATACAGAGGCCTGCCATGCTGACGGTGTCTTACTGCGATGTTCAGGGCGGGCAGTCTGCGACGGCGATTCATGTTGAGCCGGGGCGTATACTGAATTGGCTTGGAGGCAACATTAACGCGGATCCGTTGTTTGTGGCCTCGTATTATTTAAGCCAGGTTGCAGCGGGTCAGGGTAGTAATAGCCCGTGCGTGGATGCCGGAAGTAACACGGCGACCAATCTTGGCTTAAACGGTATGAGCACACGACTGGACGGTGTGTTTGATATAGGTGTGGGTGATATCGGATTCCATTACACCCCTGTGGGCAGATACTCGCTGACGATCAAGATCGTTGGCGGTCACGGTACGGTTGAACCGGGCAGCGGGACGTATCACGAATACACTGTGGTGACATTGCATGCCAAACCAGAGCTCGGCTATAGAGTCAAGAGCTGGACGGGCACAGACCATGATTCATCGTGGAACCGAAACACGAATACGGTAACACTTGCCAGCGGTAGTAAAACAGTGACCGTGGAATTTGAGCTGGCGGTGACACGGAATATGTACGTGCCGTCAGAGTACCAAACGATTGAGCAAGCGGTGGCGGCCGCCAGTCCGGGCGACACCAACATAATAATCAGCGAGGGTGTTCACTATATTACAGACCCTAATGGTATAGATTTCCACAGCAAGAATATAACGCTTATGTCGTCGGATCCTAATAATCCGAGCGTTGTGGCCGATACGATAATTGACTGCCAAGGGACGAGGTATCAGCCGAAGCGTGCTTTCCACTTCCATAGCGGCGAAGACCCGAATTGCACACTGTTAGGTCTGACGATAAAGAATGGATACATAAACGGTGCGATTGCTGCTAACGGGCGCATGGGTATGCTGCAGCCTGTGCCTTATGAAATAATCAATCCCCAGGATCCGACCCGGTCGCCGCCGAGAGCGGAGAGAGGTCAGAATATAACCGGTTATGGTTACGGCGGCGGAATTCTGTGCGAAAACGGCAGCTCACCCACCATTAAGAACTGCGTCATTATGAACTGTGTCGTTACCGGCGGTCAAGGTGGCGACGGTGCTTTTGGAATGTCTGGTGCGTACTCGTACTTGCCTTTGGACCCGACTGCCGATGTGCAAACGACGAATGACGGGCAGTGGGGCGGACATGCCGGCACCGGTTCCGGTATCGGTTATGGCGGGGCGATTGCCTGCCGCAGCGGTGGTAGTCCTATCATAATCAACTGTACGATAAACGATAACTTCGCCCGCGGTGGTTGCGGCGGTACCGGCGGGCCGGGCGGTATGGCTTACACTGAAGATGGCACAACTTTCCAGGGGCTGGAAAGCTACGGCGGCAACGGTGGTAATGCAATTGGTGACGGTGTCGGCGGAGCGATTTACTGCGAGAACAGTAGCAACCCGACCATAATCAACTGTAAGTTTGTCAACAATATCGCGGTGACGGGGCTATACGGAACCGGCGGCGCCGTGGGTCGAGGCAACGCCCGCTCCCCAGCGCGAGCGGCCGCGGGTTCTCCGGGCAGTGTAACGAGTTTAGGTGGGATAGCCGGCGGGGCGATTTATTCGGATGCCTCGGACGTGAACATGGTCGGTTGTGAATTTGTCAGTAACGAGGCGAAGGAGATTCAACCGATAAGTGTCGCGTTCGGTCTGTACAATATAAGGGCGGTGGTGCAAGACCTTGATATATACAGTGTCGGTGGAGCTGTATACTCAGGTCCGGGAGGCAAGGCTCTAATTAGCGGCTGCAAGTTTGAGGGTAACTTTGGCGGTGCAGTATATATTGATTCAAGGTGTGTGGTTGACATAAATGACTCGTTATTCACCGACAACGAGGCAAAAGACCAGAATGATATACAGTTCTATACGGCGGCTTTGACTCTTTTCTTGCCGAATACAGGCCAAACTGCACGAGAGCATTCAGGCGGTGCTCTTTATGTTGGTCCGAATTGCAGCAGCGTGAGTGTAAGAAACAGTGGATTCTACACGAATTATGCCTTGAACGACGGCGGTGCGGTCCGTACGAGGAGTAGTACGGACTTTACAAACTGCATGTTCGGCGGTAACAAGGCCGGCGGCAACGGCGGTGGAGTAGATGCGTATCGCGAAAGCTCAGATCCGAATCAGAAGATTATAATTAACTTGAATGTTGGGTCGTGCGTATTCGGCGGTAATCAGGCGACGGATGGAATTGCTGGATGGGGCGGCGGTGCGCACTTCCATAATGTCAATGCTAAAGTAACAGATTGTTACTTCATATCGAATCGTGCCAAGAGCGGCGGCGGTTTGTTCTGCGCAGGCGGGACTTTGAGCTTGTCTGGCGGCGGCATAAGAGGCAACAAAGCCAAAGGCGGCAGCGGCATAGATACCAGTAATCGGCTTGGGAATATGCAGTTGTATTTAGTGTACCCGATATACGACAGTTATATAAACTACTACTTCAGCGACCCAAGCGTACTTGGCAAGATTGATCTGACGGCCGGCGAGTGTCTGGGCGGGGGCATAGTGTGTGCCAATACAGAGGCTACCATTGAACACACCACATTGAGCGATAACATAGCAGAGGCCGGAGATGGTGCGGGTGGTGCAATCAGTTTCTTCGGCGGCCATCTGAATCACGTGGTGCGGAACTGCTTGCTGACCGGCAACTATGCCAAGGCGGACGGCGGCGCGATTTGGGCCAATCTTTATGCAAAGCCGGATGTGAGGAACTGCACATTAAGCGGTAACTCAGCAGGGAGGTTCGGCGGGGCGATATTCTGCAAGTGGGATGCGGATGTGACTGCAACAGACAGCATATTCCAAAAATGCGATAATTTTGCGATAGTGGAAGAGGATTTCGGCAACTCGGTTGTAAAGAGCAGTCTATTCGATAAGAATACCGGCGGGGATTATGGGATTTATGACACGGCGACCGGAAGGATGTACAAGCTATCAGGGAGGGACTTGGACATAACTAATAAGGTTGCTGATCCGTTGTTTGTTAATGGGCCGTTCGGCGGATACTATCTGAGTCAAACGGAGTCTGGTCAGACTACCAACAGCCCGGCGGTTGATGCCGGCAGCGGCTTTGCCGTGCCTGCTGGTCTGAGTCTGTACACAACCCGTACAGACGGTAATAAAGACGCCGGCATTGTTGACATAGGCTTCCACTATATTGATCACACCGGTGTACCACAGTATGCACTGACGACCAGTGTGAAAAGTGGGCACGGCGTGATTAGCCCAAGCGGCGGCACTTACTATGCCGGTACGGCAGTAACACTGACGGCGGTGCCGGAATCAGGCTGGCGAGTGGCGAGGTGGTCAGGTACTATAGATGATCTTTCTACGACTGCAAATAATTTCGTGATAATGGGACCCGACAGGCATGTCACGGTTGAGTTCAGGCAGCCGAGAACGATTGTTGTCGGTAGCGATCCGAACTATACGTCAATTCAGACGGCTATCGATGCGGCTGGGGATGGTGATGTGGTCATTCTCAAGAGCGGACAATATCGTCCCGCCGCAAACCATACTGAACGTCCGTGGGGATTCGAGATGATTGAAGTACGCGATAAGGCGATAATCCTTACCAGCGCTAATCCCGATGATCCTGCGGTGGTTGCTTCGACTATACTGGACGGGTACTGGTTCAGGTTTATGAATGTCGGGCCGGACACGATAGTAGATGGCATTACCATTCGCAACTCGAATCGTGACGGATTAGAGACAGTCAATACAACCTCGGCAACCGATGATGGTGGGAACGGTGACGCCTTGTACGGTGGTGCGATGCAGGTGATAAACGCATCGCCAACGATTCGGAACTGCATTATAAGAGACAGCTCTGTAACCGGTGGTGACGGTGCACCCGGTGATAATGGTACTCAACAGCATCCGGTTGGTTATGACGGCGGCTGGGCCGGCAAGGCATTTGGTGGAGCTGTCTATTGTGGTTATAACGCGAATCCGACGTTTGAGAACTGTTCGTTTATGAACTGCTTTGCTCGAGGCGGGAACGGTGGGAACGGCGGCACTGGTTACCAGGGTGCCAAAGGTGGAAGGGGCGGTAGTTGGGAGTGGGGACCATCGCTGGAAGAGCAGTTTGCGAGCACTTGGTGGGATGGCTGGGAGTGGGGCGACAAGCAGTCGCTGCTTGTTGTTGTGCCGGGTGGGACGGGGTACGACCCCTATGATGCGTATATAGACCCATATTGGAAGTATAGCGGATACGGTGGAGCAGTTTATTGTGAGTATTATAGCGCTCCTAAATTCGTAGACTGCACGTTTACGAATAACCGCAGCTACGGCGGTGTGTGCGGGGTGGGCGGAAATGCCTGGCCATCGCCGGATAGGAACCTAAAGATTGAGATGGCCGGTGGGGCGGCGTACGCCTGCAAGAGTAGCAGCCCTGAGTTTGTGAATTGTGTGTTCGCGAACAATATTGCTGATCCTACCATGAACTACATTGCAACGGGCGGGGCGCCATCAACAGTGACAAATAACGATGACCCATACTTTAGTTACGGCGGGACAATCGGATGTGAAGAAGACGCCGCGATAAAGTTAGTAAAGTGCACAATCAGAAACAGCCAGGCGCATATTGGCGGTGCCGTATATTGGTCTAATTCAAATGTGGTCATTGAGGACTGCAATATCTCGGATAGCATTGCATACCATGGGGCAGGGCTGTATTCCGTGGACTCGACGGGTACGATTAGCGGTTCTACTGTGGCGAGGAATCGTGCATACCTAGCATTTCTCGAGCCTAATGATGTGAACAATCCTAACCCCGTGGCGAGTATGTTCAGCTGGGGCGGCGGTTACTGCTGCTTGTCGTCGATTGTTGAGGTCAAAGACAGTGTGTTCACCGATAATGGGGCAGCATCGTCCGGCGGCGGCATTTACTTTGGAGGAAGCGATCAGCAGATATACTTTGCACCTGTGCTGCATAATTGCTTGATCAAGAGTAATACCGCTGGCAGGGACGGCGGCGGTGTGTCTACGAACTGGTTTGCTGAGCCTACAATATCCGACTGCACGATTGCCGACAACCTTGTATCAGGTGCGCTTGGTGCGGCGTTTGGCGGCGGTCTGTACTGCTCGTATGACAGCAATACAGTAGTGACTGATTCGATTATATGGGGCAACATCAGCAACAATAGGGGTTCGCAGATTGCGGTTGGAGGCGATGGTCGTTACGGGCCGAGGCCTTCAAAACTGAGTATTTCTTATAGTGACATCCAGCCCGATCCTGATCCAAATGAATTAGCGGGTAGGGGATTGGATATTGTTTTCTGCATTGATTCGACCAACAGCATGGCGGATGACATCAATGCGGTTAAGGTAGCAGCGACGCAGATTGTTGATTTGATAGCGAAGAAGGTGCCGGACTACCGAATCGCTGTGGTTGAATACAGAGACTTCAACGATCCGAATGGTGGCTATGGCGATGCGACCGACTTCCCATACAGAGTAGTTACGCCATTTACCAGTGACTCAGGTGAGGTGATTGGAGGTATCAACGCGATAGTAGCGGCCGGTGGCGCAGACTTCCCGGAGTCTGTGTACAGTGCCTTGATGAACACCATAAGGGGCGTCTCGTTAGGAAGCTGGCGAGGCGGCAAGGTCAATAGGGTAATTCTACTGATGGGTGATGCCCCGCCGCACGATCCTGAGCCATTTACGGGTTACACGCTCAACAGTGTTGTAACGGCGGCTTTGCAATTGCCGGATAAGAAGATACTGCCGGTGCTGATTGGTCAGGATGTGGTTACGACGGCGTACTTTAGGAACCTGGCTGCTGGGACGGGTGCGCCTATGCTCGAGGCTGCCGATGCTAATGCGGTTGTGGGCATGATTGTGTCCGGTATCGACTGGATTACGCGTGTTGCGCCATCGATTTATGCTGAGCCTGAATGCAAGGTGACGTGGTGGAATGCTGCAACGGGCCTTTGGGACGCGGCCAGTCACAATATCGGCGTGGACCCACTGTTTATAGCCGGTTACTATCTGAGCCAGACGGCTTCGGGGCAATTGGTACAAAGCCCGTGCGTGAATGTGGGTAGTGCCGATGCGAATGCCCCGACAGTCAAGCTGGAGACGCTTACTACACGAACCGACGGCGTCGGGGACGCAAACATTGTTGATATGGGCTACCACTACAGTGCGGGACTGTTGCAATATCGATTAACAGTGACAGTGCTGGCTGATGCGAATGGTGTGTTCCACGGTAGGGTGGATCCGAATGTGTCGCTGGTTTATGAAGGTTTCGGCAGCAACGTGGTAACACTCAAAGCCTACCCGGACGTCGGATACAAGGTCAAAAAGTGGACGGGTACGGATAATGATGCATCGGTCAACCGGACAAACACTGTCACGGTGAAAAACGATAAGAATGTCACGGTAGAATTTGAGCCGGCTCCTCTGTTCAGCTTTATTGCATACGTGATTGACCGCGGTGATGGGCCGCATGGATCTATCGAGCCGAACAGTGGTCAATTCTACGATGGCGTAACGATACCTTTGCGGGCAATTGCGGATCCGAATTACGAAGTGAAGGTATGGACCGGCACTGACAACAATGCTTCGAGAGAGCCGAACAATACGGCGACAGTGAACGGTGCCGATGTTGTTGTGTCGGTTGAGTTCGGTCAGATCGGGCGCAATATTATCAACCTGTACGATGCTACAGGCAGGCTGGATCGCCGTAGTCCATTTAGGACAATACAGGATGCGGTCAATGCGGCAGCGAGCAACTACGAGGTTGTGCTTTCGGATGGTGTATATAGCGGGACCGGCAACTATAACATCAATATAAGTGCTGGATTGGGGCCGAACGACGTCAGACCGATAACTGTTCGCAGTGAAAATGGGCCGGCAGAATGCATTATTGACTGCGAGGGTCTGGGTAGGGCCTTTATATTCGACTCCAATGAGGATCCAAATTACATCATCAGAGGACTAACACTAAGGAACGGTCTTGCGGACAACGGCGGTGCGATTCTATGTGACATGGCGTCTCCAGGAATAGAGGACTGTAAGATTATCAATAACACAGCGACCGGCAATGGTGGTGCCATATACTGCACGGCTTCGTCGCCGCAGATCGTCAATACCGAAATCAGCATGAACAGCGCGGGCGGGTTTGGCGGCGGTATATATGCTCAGGCTTCGGGTGGCACTCAGTCTGTGCCGGCGATAATCAACTGCTTGATTACGTTTAATATGTCGGCGGATATCGGTGGCTCGATATTCCTGCAGGACTCGCCGGCGATTATCAATATGTGCACGGTGGCCTATAACTACGGCCTCGCCTACAACCAAACTAATGATATGTATCCGAAGGGTGGGATTTGCGCTCGCGACTCAGACCCGGTGATTACAAACTGTATTATTGGGCGCAACGGATACTATTATTATGGAGTTGTGCCTGACGTGATAGATGGTAGATGGGGTGACACTCTGTATATAGGTGATGATCTATACGGGTGTGATGCTACATACTCGTGCATCGAGAATGGTGATGACGGGCAAAACAATATAGCTACCGATCCACTGTGGGTGAATGGACCGTTGGGCAAGTTCTATCTGAGTCAGGGTATGGGCGGCCAGATGCAGATGAGCCCGTGCATTGACGCCGGCGAACAGTTCGTAATGCAGACGCTGCAGAATACGTATAATCTCGGCAATGTAACGACGAGCATAATAAACAGCAGAGATGCGGGCTATGCCGACATGGGCTATCATCATCAGTTCTTCACAGGTCCGCCGATTCAATGGAAGTTGGAGATAAGCATTGTCGGCAATGGCCGGGTGGAGTATCTTGACCCCAATGGTATGCCGGTTGTTGTTGAGCCGAACAAGCCTGGTGAGGTCTATTACTATAGCCCAGGGATGATGGTTCTTCTTACAGCGGTGCCGGATACCGGCAATCGTCTGTTCAAATGGACGGGCACCGATGCCGATGCAAGCACGGCGAGAATGAACTATGTGACAATGGGTTCAGACAAGAAGGTGACGGTCGAATTCGAGAAGAAGGTTGCCAGGACGATCAATGTTCCTAATAAATACACGACGATACAGGAGGCGGTGTATGCGGCAAGAGAAGGCGACACAGTAGTCGTTGATCCCGGCAGGTACTTTGGTGGATATGAGGCCGTTTCGTTGATAGTTGATAAGTCCATTGTTATCACATCCAGAAATCCGAATGACCCATGCACAGTCGAATCGACGATCATCGATGGTTATATGGGGACAAACCCCTTCCACAACATTGGTGTAATATTTACGGCTAACGCCGACAGCAATACGGTGTTCAACGGATTTACTATCCAGAACTGCGGTGGCTCGACGGGCGACAGCGACGATGGCGACAGAAACGAAAATCATCCTAACGGTTACGATGGCGCGCCTTTCGAAGGTGCTGCTATATATATCATGGCAGGTGCTAAACCTGTTATCAAGAACTGTGTGCTAAGGAATAACCTTGTTATTGGCGGTAATGCTGGAAACGGTGTCAACGCCGATGAGAATAACAATGCAGGCCGAGGCGGCTGGGGCGGCTGGGCGCGTGGCGGCGCTGTGTATTGCTGGCCCGACAGCGGTGGGACGTTTGTGAACTGCAGAATAGAGAACAACATTGTCCGCGGCGGCAACGGCGGTAATGGTGGTGATTACGCTTCCAATGGCGGCTACGCTAACTACGGAGGCAACTGGAGCAGTTCGCAGGCATACGACTTTGCGCCGACGGGTCTGACTTTGGAGCTGGTTACTGGGAACCTGTGGGAGGTTTGGGAATGGGACTATGGGAGCATGTATTGGTATTACCTCGATCCTAACTTCCTCCTCACTAAAACTTCCTACATCGGAGACTACAGATGGTATTCAGGGTCTGGCGGCGGCGTATATTGTGACGTGAGAAGTCAAGTCAACTTCATATCGTGCAAGATTAGAGGGAACCGTGCACAGGGTGGTATGAGCGGGCAGGGCGGTCAGAATAGTGCTGCCGGCCGGAATGAGGAGCCTCTGGTTCCGTATGAGCTACCGAGCTACGGCGGAGGTGTGTACTGCGCTGCGGATACCAAGATTATGTTCAAGGAATGCACATTCGAGAACAATATTACATCGCCTACTATTGCCGGAACAGACCCGAATCATCGCCTTGATCCTTATAGAGGCTATGGTGGCGGTGTTGCCGCCGAAAGTAGTGCCGTGATCGTGTTTGCTGACTGCAACTTTGTTGGGAATGAGGCAGATACCGGCGGCGGCTTGTATGTGGACGATGCCAATGCGATAGTGGTTGACTGTAACGTCACCAGCAATAGGGCGCTTCGTGGTGCAGGTATAGCCTCGTTTGGCGGATTGTTCGATGTAATCTCTTCTGATATCGCGAATAACGAAGCCACGACTGATCCCAACGATGCGACCGATAATTATGTATTTTCGGCAGGTGCAGGATTGTATTTGCTATCTACCGATGGAACGGTCCGCGACTGCAATATCAGCGGTAACGTGGCCGACAGCTCCGGCGGCGGCATCTATCTGCGAGGAGGAAATAGTCAGTCAATCATCAACTGCCTCGTGAGGAACAACGGTGCCGGTCGTGACGGCGGGGGTGTTTCCGTCAACTGGTATGCTACACCGCTCATCCGCAACTGCACGTTTGTAGGTAATGCGGCGGCGGGCATTGTCGGCATGCCGAATGATAGAGGCTACGGCGGTGCGTTGTTTGCCGGTTACGAAAGCAATTGCATGGTCACCGACAGCATTTTCTGGCAGAATTACGGTTTGAGAGGCACAGAGATTGCGGTTGGCACAGGCTTCGAGCTTGATCAGAGATGCGCCACCTTGAGCGTTACATACAGCGACGTATTGTCCGGGCCTAATGACATCTGGGTGGACAAGAACTGCAAATTTAATCTGGGAAGCAGCAATATCCGCACGAATCCGTTATTTGTCACCGGGCCTCTGGGCGATTTCTATCTGAACAATACAAGCCCGTGTGTTGATGCAGGCAGCGACCTGGCGGGTAAACTTGGCATGTCCAGATATACAACCAGGACAGATGCATCGCCTGATACTGGCAGGGTGGATATAGGTTATCACTATCCGTTCCTTGAGCCGTGCAAGTTCTGTGACCTTGTGCGTGACGGTGTTATAAGGTTTGACGATTTTGCAGTCCTTGCTTCAAAGTGGCTTAACGAGGGCTGTTCGTGGGCGAACGGCTGGTGCAACGGTGCGGACCTTACATTTGATTCGGGAGTCGAATTGCAAGACCTGGCAATCTTTGCAGAGTGCTGGCTTGTAGAGGATACTAATCCTCCGCTGCCTGATCCGAGTGAGTGGGCGACTGCACCGCGTATGTTGTCCACGACAATTGTTGAGATGATTGCGAAGCAGGCGTTTGACGGCTGGGGCTGGGACGTTGAGTACTACTTCGACTGCGTGTATGGCAATTGCCATGATAGTGGCTGGCAGAAGAAGAATAACCTCTATAGGGATGTCGTGGCATCCGGCGGCGAGTATGGCTACAAGGTCAAAGCTCGCGATACATTAGGTAATGAGACCGATTGGTCGGAGGTGCGATTTGCCGGTACCGTTGACACCAGGCCGCCGGCACCTGCTCCTCACATACAAAGCATTAACGCGGCTTCATCGAGTGCGATTACTATGACGGCAAGCACGTCGTATGACGAGAATGGTGTAGAGTATTTCTTCGACGCTAATACGACGGGCGCGCATGATAGTGGTTGGCAAACTTCGCCGGTGTACACAGATCCCAACCTTAACCCGAATACAACCTATTGTTACAGGGTCAAGGCAAGAGACCTTTCCGCCAATAAAAACGAGACAGCCTGGTCAGCTTTTGTATGTGCGACAACCCAGCTTCCGGCTGATAATACGCCACCAACACCTAACCCAATGCAATGGGATGCGACAGTAGATGCGAACGGATTTGACGGCCTACCGAGAGAGATTTACGGCGGCGCCGGGACTTTCGATTACTACGCGGTAATGACTGCTGCAGTGGCGACCGACCCGAGCGGCGGTATACAGTATTACTTCGAGTGTGTTGATAACCTCAATCTCAGCAGCGGTTGGCAGACAGCCAATACGTACCGCGTGCAGGTTGGCAGACGCGGTCAGGGTATGCGGTTCCGCGTCATGTCGCAGGATGCGTTAGGGAATAAGACCGGCTGGTCCACCGTCGAAGCAGCCATCACGCGAACGGCTCAGTAGGGTGGATAAGGACAGGTAGTCCAGAAACCTTAAAAGAACATCAGATTCAAAAAGCCCCGGAGTCCTCCGGGGCTTTTTCTTTGCGCTCTTATAGAGGAAAGTACGAAGTAGATGCGTTTTATCCGTTTATCTGGTAATCACCAAAACGCGTTGGTTTCAGCACTTGGCCTTAAGCGTTTGGTAGCCGTAGTGCATCATCAAGTGGTCGAGAATCACCAAAGCTGTATAATTTTCGGCGACGGGCCAGATACGGGCGACAATAGTCGGGTCGCGTCTTGTGATGGCAGCTAATTCTTTATTTTCCAGGGTGTATTTGTCTATTGTATGCTGGGGTTTATTGATGGTTGGGGTGGGTTTAACAGCGAGGCGGACGATAATGGGTTGGCCGGTTGAGAGGCCGCCCGTGATGCCGCCGGCGTTATTTGAATCAAAGACTACTTTGCCGTTAGTGGAGCGCATTTGGTCGTTGTCCTGGGAGCCGGTCATATCTTTCACGGCAAAACCCGCGCCGACCTCAACTGCTTTTACGGCGCCGATGCCAAGCATCCGGCCGAGTTCGGCGTCGAGTTTATAGAACATAGGTTCGCCGAGGCCGATGGGGACGCCGGTAACGACTACTTCAACCAAGCCGCCCGCGGAGTCGCCTGTGGCGGAAATCTTGTTGCAGGCATCAACCATTGCCTGGGCTGTGTCGATATTAGGGCAATTGAGGATGTGATGGACGTTATACTTTTGCCGTAACTGTGAAGGTGTGAAATTCGTGGCTTTATCACGAATGGCATCGATCTCGTTTTCGATTTGAGCAAAAATGGCGGTTTTTTCAAGGAACCGCATGTCCATATTAACGCGGCCTTTTACGTAAATTTCCTGATAGAATGGGTCGAGGTCGCGGCGCATAGTCTTGTATCGCTCGGTGTACTTAAGGGCCTGTTCGTGGGGGATATCGGGGCAGCGGACGCCGGCGATTTCCTTTACGTAGGCGAAGACTTCGATGCCGCATTTCTTGAGGACCTTTTTGGCGACGTAGCCGGCGGCAACGATGGTAGAGGTATATCGGCCGCTAAAGAAGCCTGCACCAACTGCATCATCGTCCGGCCCGTATTTGATAAATGAGGCATAAGATGCGTGGCCTGGCCGCGGCGTGCGGTTAGTGTCTTGATATTGCTTGATGTGAATAAAATGGCGGTCGAGGTTTGGAATCAGAATGGTCAAGGGAGTGCCGTTGGTGTGATTTTTGTTGCCGGCGTTTTCGATAGTGTCGGCGGGGTTAATGCCGGTGTAGATAACAGGCAAGTCCGGCTCTTTACGTGGGCTGGAAAGCTCATCGGCCCCAGGTTTTCGTAGGAGCAGGTCGCCGTAGATTTCCTGTTCTGTGAGTAGGATTCCCGGCGGGACGCCCTGAACTACGGTGGCAAGACCTTCCTGATAAGAGCCACCCGCTATTGTTACTTGAAACATTCGCCCTATGTGGCAGCCGAGCATTTAATTCTCCTAAACAAGAATTCAGAATTTGGAATGAAGAATTTAGAAATTGTTTCGCAATTCTCAATTCTCCATTCTCAATTCCATGTTGGCGCCGAGGGATTTCATAAGATCGACGTAAGTCGGAAACGTAACGCTCATCGCCTCGGCGGTATCGACGGACAGTTGGCCGTTGAGGGCCAGGCCAGCCAACGCCAGTGCCATTACGATTCTGTGGTCCGCCCAGCCGTGCACAGCGGCTGGTTTTGGTTGGCCGCCGCGTATTATAAGCCCGTCCGGCAGTTCTTCAACATCTACGGACAATTTCTTGAGTTCTTTTGCCATGCATGCTATTCGGTCGGTCTCTTTACCACGGGCCTGTGGTACGTTCACTAGACGGGTTTCACCCTCGGCAAAAGCGGCTGTTACTGATATCGCAGGCAGGGCATCAGGGGTCTTGTTCATATCGATCTCGATACCCTTGAGGGGGGCGGCTTTGACCGTTACGGCGTGAGCCATCCCTGGCGGGACAGAGTTGGGATTGACCATAATCTTGGCGCCCATGCCCTTCAAATAGTCAACCACGGCCTTGTCAGGCTGGCTGTCTTTGAAATCCAGCCCGAGCAGTGTTACTTCTTCGCCTACAAGGGCAGCGGCACAGAGGAAGAATGTGGCGCTGGAAAAGTCGGCGGGGATGGGCCGGTCGAAAGGTTTGTAGCTTTGTCTGCCTTTGACTTTGAATCGCTTCATTTGTTGATTTTCGTAAGTAATGCTCTGGCTGTCCAACCAGTCGAGAGTCATTTGGACATAGCCGGGTTCGTTGAGCAATGTAACATCTATTTCGGTGTCTTTAGAAGCCAGAGGAGTGCACAGAAGCAAACTTGAAAGATACTGGCTTGTGGAACATGCGATTGTAGTCTTTCCGCCTGTTATTTGGCCGGTGATTTTCACAGGAGCCTTGCCGTTATTGTTGATACTGATACATTTTGCTCCCAACTCGGTCAGTGAATTCAACAGTGGCCCCACGGGCCGGCTTTGGGTTTGTTTATCACCGGTGAAGGTAATCGTTTGTCCCTCTTTAACAAGTGACGCCGAACCGATAGCGATATTCAGTGTTGTGCCGGAGTTGGCGACATCGACAACTTCTTTGGGGATTTGGATTTGTCCGCCTGTGCCGGTAACCTTCCACAGGTTTGGGTCGGTGGTGTCTATTTTTGCACCTAAAGCGCGATAGGTAGTAACAGCCGATTGTGTGTCCGCCGAGTCCAGTGGCCTGCGGATGAGACTTTGGCCCGCAGCGAGAGATCCTATGGCCACGGCCCGGATTGTGTGCGATTTCGATGCTGGAATTGAAACCGTCCCTTTTAGTCGAGATTCTCGTGCAATAAGTTTCATAATCACCAATAAAATTCAAATAGATTGGTAATTTGTAAATACCTCACATTGGGGCAGTTACCGGCAATCAAATCGAGAAACTTCACTTCGTTCCTTCTAACTTCCAGGCAAAACACGAACCGTCCTTGCGGTCGGGCCTTGGGCCAGGGTGGTCTGCAGACACAGGACCTGCCGTGTCCAAAGGGGCCAGGAGGTAGCGGTTTGTGGCCAGAGACAGAAGCATGATGTCACCCCGTTGCATGTCCACCCACTGGAAGGTCTCTGTATCACCAACCGGGCCGGTCTTGAGGGTGGCTGAGCCTGCCCGGCCTGGGGCTGCCACGGATACGAAGCCTCCGGTGGCGGTCTGCAGGGCGATGCGGCCTTGGCCGCGGTCTATAACGCGGAATCGTGCCGCCTCACTTGATGCCGAAGGATCTGCCACAGGCACGGCTTGGAGGACTCCTTCGTTGACTGCGAGGACCACAGCGTCGTCCGCAAGGGAAGTGAGGGAGATGGTCTGGCCCACGGGGATCGGCCTGGTCAGGCCCCTGGGCCTGGGCTCATCTACGGTAAAGGAATCAAAGTCCGCATAGCCCCCGGCTTCACCGGAGGTGTTGTAGTTGAACAGGCAGTACCGGACGCCCTGGAAGGTCTTGAGCTGAAAGACCAGTGTGAATTTCCCGCCAATTGCAGTAAAGGTCTTGCCGTCTGTGCTAAAGCTGAAGTCCGCTTTATCGATGTCGAAATTGCAGTGTACGCGGAGCCAGAGCCCATCTGCCTGAACCGGTTTACATGTGGTCTGGCCCGTGATCTGGTCGAAGTGCTGCACCTCCATGCCGGAGTTGGTCCTGGCCACTCCGAGCCAAGCATAGGGTAGATTGAGCAAGGCCAGACCTGCCACGTCGCTCGGCTTCAAACCGCCGGGATCGAGCTCGGCCGTGACCGTGGACTCAGGCCCGACCGCACGCTGGGTGAGAGTATTGCGTGCCCACCAGAAGTCCTTAGCAGGTAAAGAGTGCAGTCGCAGGAATCCGAGACGCTCGGTGAGGGACCACTTGGAATCATCTGGTACATGGTTCCACTGCCACAGAAGCTGCAGCTTGTCCCCGGAAAATGTATCGCTCCGTTCGGCAATGGACGTGGGGGGCCGGACAGGTGTAATGTCAGGCTTGATCCAGACCCTTGGAGTTCGCAGGAGGTTGCCTGGCAGGCCGAAGAAAGGCCACCCATCCTGCCACGTCACAGGCGACAGGCAGGTCAACCGGCCTATGGCGTTGTGGTCCATCATTGAGTAGCCCCACCACTGGCCGTTGGGGGTGTCGATTATCCCGCCCTGGTGCAGCCACAGACCACCGCGGAGGTTGACGTTGGGCGGCGTGATCTGAAATGGAGGGCCTTGGTTGGCATTGCCTCTGAGCCTGTAGGATAGGCCTATACCCATGCTCTCGTTGGAGCTGATGGTCTGGATCTCCCAGGGTCCATCGAGCTTGTCGGCCCGTGCGCAGACCATGGGGGTGTGGGCCCCTGGAATCGCGCTAACGATCAGGTACTTGCCATTGAGTTTGTAGATGTGGCAGCCCTCGCCCATACCCTGTCCCCTGGGGATGAGGACGCGGTCTGTACCGGAGACTACGTCCGTGAGGTCCGCATTGAGCTCGGTGATTCGTATATTGCCTGCCCCGTACACGGCATAGACCTTCCCATCATCGTCAAACAGGACTGAAAGGTCATGAAGTCCGGTCCTGATTCGATTGTGTTTCCATGGCCCCTTTGGGTCTGTGGCACGGAAGACCTGCGTGCCGAACCGGTTGACGTTGGCGAGGATGTAGAATGTGCCTTCATTGTAGGCGAAGCTGGGCGCCCAGATCCCCTGGCCGTAGATCTCTCCCCCTTCCAGACGCATTTCAGGCCCCAGGTTCAGGCGGTCGAAGGCGTATCCGATCAGGCGCCAGTTGACCAAGTCTTTTGAGTGCAGGATCGGCAGGCCAGACATGCAGTGCATAGTCGTGCCTGTGAGGTAGTAATCCGAGCCTACCCGGATCATGCTCGGATCTGAGAACTCCTCGTAGAACAAGGGATTGGAGTAAGTCCCGTTCCCATTGTCGAAGCGCCAGGTCTCACCCCTTGCCCGGCAGGCAGCCAGGGCTAAGATAAACAATGTGATGGTTAAGATACGTTTTCTTATGGCTGTGGATTCCTTATCTTGTGTTAGAGATTCTTGAACTCAGTCGGCGATGCAATCGCAACCGCACAGATTGTATGCGACTTGGATGCCGGAATTATGACCGTTCCTCTCAATCGGGATTTTCGTGATACCAGCTTCATAAAGTCGAATCCGAAGAAAAGACGCCGCGTGTCATTTCGACCGTAGTCCCAATTCATCGGGGCGAAGTGGAGAAATCTGATTTAGAAACAGCTTTGGCAGATTTCTCAGCTTCGTCCTTTCCGTCTTAAGCCGGAAAGGACTCCGCCCGAAATGACAGTATGAATTTTCTCTACGAACCAAACTGAGACTTCATCAAAGTGTTTTTCCCAACATTTCATGCCCATTATAACCCCTGTGCGGCGGCCTGGTTAACGAGGAAGAGGACGGCCATTCTGACAGCAATGCCGTTTGCGACCTGCTGGAGGATAACGCTGTTGCGACCATCCGCGACCTCGCTTTCTATTTCAAGGCCTCGGTTAATCGGACCGGGGTGCATTACGACGACATTGGGCTTTGCTCGTTTCATCCGCTCAACCGTCAAGCCGAAATAATGGGAGTATTCCCTGATAGACGGGAAGGGATTACCGCCGAGGCGCTCAAACTGGATGCGGAGCATGTTGATTACATCAACTTTTTCTATGACCTCATCCAGCGAGTAGCTGACCTTGACCGGCAGTTGGTTTACTTCGCTTGGCATAAGGGTCGGCGGGCCGACAAAAGTAACCTCGGCTCCGAGCTTTGTCATAGCCCACAAGTCACTACGCGCAACACGAGAATGAGCGATGTCGCCAACAATTGCGATTTTGAGACCTTCGAGGGTGCCTTTGACTTCGCGGATTGTGTAAACATCGAGCAGTCCCTGGGTCGGGTGTTCACAATAGCCGTCGCCGGCATTTACGACGCAGGCGCGGATATTTTTGCTGAGGAGTTTTGGTGCACCAGCGGCGCTATGGCGGATGACGACGATGTCGATACCCATTGCTTCGAGGTTACGGGCGGTGTCGAGGAGGGTTTCTCCCTTACTCACGGAGCTGGTTTTCTGGGTGAAATCAATAACATCTGCGCTGAGCCGGCTGGCGGCCAGGGCGAAGCTATTTCGTGTTCTGGTGCTGTCTTCAAAGAATAGATTGACAACGACTTTTCCCCTAAGAGGTGGGGCTTTTTTGACAGAGCGGGTGCTAACCTGCTCAAAACCTTTGGCTGTATCGAGTATATAAAAGATCTCATCTGCACTTAGCTCTCGCAGGCCGAGCAAGTGTTTTCGGTTCCAAGTGAATTGTTTGCTCGTTTTCATCATAGCCACGAGGTCAAAGCTTGTACCCAGCTTTGCAGGTCTGGGAATCTGGTGCTTTATTTTAGTACTCATGGTCGACTTTAGCCACAGGTTCTATTCTATAACGACTTCATCCTTTCCGTCGGACTCGACCAAGTTGACCTGGATTGATTTGCCCGGCTCCACGTTGGCCTTATAGCCTGCGTAATCCGCCTGGATTGGAAGTTCTCGACCGGGGCGATCTACAAGGATGGCGAGTTTTATTGCCTTTGGCCTACCCAGGTCGATGAGGGCGTCCATTGCGGCGCGGGTCGATCGGCCGGTATAGAGGACATCGTCAACAAGAACAATGATGGTGCCGTCGATGTCGAAGCCGATTTCAGTGGTGCGAACCTGCGGCTGGGCATTGCTCTGAGGTGAGTTGAGGTCATCGCGATAAAGCGTTATATCCAGGGTGCCGCAGGGCACATCTTTATTGAGTTTCTTTGATAAGATGTTGGCGAGCCGCTGGGCTAAGATTTCCCCCCGACTTCGAATGCCAATTATGGCAATGTCGCTTTTGGGGGGTGTGTCAGATGTAATGCGGTGTGCCAAATCGTGTAGGATGCCGTCAATCTGTTTGGAATTCAAGATTATTTTCATATCCTGGCAAATCCATGAGCGAACGTTGTTCGGAAAACAAAGGGCAGTATAACAGAGATAGTCCGGTAAGGCAAGCCTTGCTAAATGACTTTTACTAAAAGGCTTTATCAGTAGTGCGAAGTGTGGTATATTAAGGCCATCGCGACAAATTTACTTGAAAGAGGATGGGTTTTTTGGTATGATAAACGCAGTTTCCGGGAGGAAGCAATCCAGGAGCAAGGGAGGCTGGTCACTGGGGGAGCAACCTTGATTCAGTTGGATAATGGTGACGCATTGGGTGATCTCGCGGTAAAGCGTGTTTGGAGAGTTTCTGTGCGCGGCTTGATGCTGTACGTGGTTTGGGCTTTGATTGTTTCGGCTGGGGTGGCAAGGGCGGCAGAAGGCGCGGCGGGGGATGAGCCTGCGGTGCAGCCGCAGGGGCTGCAACATGCTGGAATTTACGCACTACGACGGATAGAACCGGAACTGACTGGTGCAGGAGTTAAGATTGCCATAATTAGCCGAAGCATTACATATCGCGACGGTGAACCACAGAATGACTATCGGCCAAACATTGGGCATAAGTGTTTTGAAGGTAGCCAGTTGAGATTCTACGATCGCGGTCAGTTGCCGGCTGGGGTTTCGCCACATGCCACGGCGATTTGTTCGATATTATTCGGGGATGATGCTGAAGCTTATGTACCATATCTTGGCAAGTTTCGGTATCAAGGTGTGTTACCTGGCGCAACAGGCGAGGTGTATGAATTCTGGCATTTTCTGATAAACAACGTGTTTACGCAGATGCCACCCAGTGCGGATGTTATATCTGCCAGTATAGGCAGTCAGTTTGAGGATTGGTGGACTCGCGGCATAGAATCATTAGCAGAGCATTACGGCTTAACGGTTGTTGTGGGGATTGGAAACGGAACTGAGTCGTATGATCCGCCTTTGTATCCTGGTGCGGGGGCCAATGTGATTGGGGTTGGGGTTGTAGATGCGGTAAACACGGCTGACCCTGCGAAGAGTCTGGGTCATTTTGCCTTAGCGTATCCTGAGCATTCAAGTATTGGGCCGACAGCCGATGGGCGGTGTAAGCCTGATATAATCGCGCCCGGCAATTGTCTTGCTGCGGGAGTGGGTAAGGTCGATGGATATGAAATGACTGGGAACTGGTCGAGCTTTGCAACGCCGATTACAGCCGGGGTGGTGGGATTGCTTACTCAGAAGGCACGACAGGATAAAAATCTGAGCTTAGCAGTGTCACCTAACGGCGGCAACTGTGTGATGAAAGCTATTTTGATGAATTCGGCCACGAAGCTACCATATTGGCATAAGGGCCGGCTCAGCAGCGACGATGATCAGCAGACTCCGCTGGATTATGTTCAAGGTGCAGGTATGGTTAATGCACTGAACGCGTACCGGCATCTTGTAGCCGGCCGTCACAAACCCGGTAATGTGCTTGTGGGCGGATGGGACCTGAACCAGCTCGATGACAGCACCACAGCGAATGCTTACAGGATCGCAGTTGCGGAACCAGCCGGCAAGCAAATTACCACCACGGTCGTGTGGAATAGACACTACGAGAATATCTATCCCTTTACACGGATTGAGGCAAGGGATACCAATCTCAGACTTGAACTTTGGGCGGTCAACCCTGACAACTCAGGCAATGACCGTTTGGTTGACTATAGCGACAGCAAGGTCGATAACGTTGAGCACATACACTGCCGGGCGGTTGCCGGCTGCAGCACTTATGAGATTGTCGTTTCCAACAGTGACGCAAATGGACGACCCCGTGGAGATTTGAACGAGCGGTATGCTCTGGCCTGGGATGTCAGTGACAGCCAGGACGGCGACAATATATTTTGGCACGATCTAAATGCGGACGGTGTTGTAGATGAGCAGGATTTTGCCATATTGCTTAAGAATTGGGCAGATAGTATGAAGTCGCCTGGTGGTTACCAAATGGGAGATGTTAATATGGACGGAGCGATAGACGTCAATGATCTGCAGGTTCTCTTGGCCCACCAAAATCGCAAAGCTCAGTGGCGAGATGCCGGGGCGGCAAATTAGTTTTTCTATGTGATGGGCTTTATCTGTACCGAGGAGGCTGAGCATAAAACAGTCGCGCGCAATAAAGCTTGTGTGGTTGCTGGTTTTGTCATGGATTCTCTGTGTAGATAGCTCGGCGGAGGCATGGAGATTTATCATGACATCCGACAGTCGGGGTAGTGCAGGTGGGGTCAACCAGCGTATTCTCTCGGAGCTTGTCAGCGAGATTAAGAGCAGGGATGTAGATTTTATTGTTTTTGGGGGAGATTTGGTGTACGGAGCGTGGGTCAGCCCCAGCGAATTTGAGCTTCAATTGAGAACGTGGGTACAGTTGATGAGGCCCGTGTACGACGCTGGGATCGGTGTTTATGTTTGCCGGGGCAACCATGAGCTTGGCGATGTGTGGGATGTCGAAGATGAGGCAGGGGCTGATCCTAACGAGAACAATGCACTAAGCTGGCTAAATGTGTTTGGAAGCGATGCATATCCCCAACAAAAGCTGCCGGCCAACGGTCCTGATGCTGAGAGGTACATGACGTACTCTATAAGCCACAAGAACGCTTTTATTGCTTGTCTCGACCAGTATGCCGGTTTGGGTCACAGTTTTGTGCATAGTGTCAATCAATCTTGGCTTGGTGAGCAGTTGGCGACAAATATGAAGCCGCACGTTTTTGTCGTTGGGCATGAGCCGGCCTTTAGAGTGATGCATCGGGATTGTCTTGATGCGCATCCGCTGGAGCGGGACACTTTCTGGCTGAGTATCAAAGGTGCGGGCGGGCGGACCTACATGTGCGGACACGATCACTTCTACGACCATGCGAGTGTTGACGACGGCGATGGTGATCTGAGCAACGATATACATCAGTACATCGTCGGGACAGGTGGAGCTGTGCCATACTCTTGGTCGGGACCATACGATGGTAATAATGGTGATTTTGTCATCGGTGGATTGTACCACGCTGAGAGCTATGGGTATATACTTGTCGAGATTGATGGGCTGGATGTAACTGTGACGTGGATGGAAAGGAGTAGTACAATCTTGGACGTGCCTGGTGTGTACAAGTCCAAAGATGTATGGCAATATCGCGTTGTTCCGGGGCCGGTTGTGCTTTCGCCAAATGGGGGTGAGAAACTTGTCGCGGGAAACACGCACGTCATTAGATGGAAGACGCTCGAAGGTGTTCAAATAAATAAGGTGAATATCAAGTTTTCGTCTGACGGAGGGGAAAACTGGATAATCGCAGGCATATCTGGGAATAATGGGTCATACGAGTGGGTTGTGCCTGCGGTTGATTCGAGGACCTGTCTGGTACGAGTAACGGCAGAGGACAGGAAGGTAAGCGATCAGAGCGATGGTGTGTTCACTGTTTACCAGTGTCGGCAGAAGCTCAAGAGCGACCTCAATGGCGACTGCTACGTTGACCTGTTGGACTTGGCGATTCTGGCCAGCGAGTGGCTGGGTTGCGGAAACCCGTTTGATCTCTCATGTGGAGTTGAGTGACAGGCTTTTTGATTTATTGCTGCCACGCCAACAGCTTTTCTCACAATCAATTCAATTTCCTATACTATAAACCTCTATAACATCTCCCGGGAGATATTGAAAGCTTGACGCAACGAAGGGCAAACCCTAAACTTATGCCCCAGCACTTGCTTAGGCACGTATAGCAAATAGTGCTATGCATATTTTCAGTAAAGCTATTGGAGAAATTGGCGTCGGGGTACTTTAAGTAACTCATGGATTGGGCCAAAACATTAAGAGTTGATGATGAGAAAAGTGGGGTGGATGGAGTAAGTCCGCCCTATGCTGGGGAGGCTGTCCCAATTGTGCTACTGTGGGTCATGTTGGCTGTGGCCATTATGGTGCCTTTGGTGAGCCTGGGCAGGCCGGAGCTGGGCAGCCCGCATGAAGCCCGTGTTGTCGTAACAGGCCATAACATGGCGGAATCGGGAGATTGGGTTGTTCCCCGGTTTAATGGTTCGCCGAGGTTACAGAAGCCGCCGTTGCCTTATTGGACTATTGCAGCCATGGTGGAGCTGTTTGGACCACTTGATGAGAGATTGTTTCGTTTGCCGTCGGCGTTAATGGGCATCTGTGGGGTGTTAGTGACTTTAGCGGTAGGGCGGCTTGTGTTCGATTTGCCGACAGGGCTGGTGGCGGCTCTGATACAGTTGTTCACAGTGAAGTACATAATCGAATCGCGGCTGGCGAGGGTTGACATCTATCTAACGTTTTGGGTATCGGTATGTCTGCTTATTTTATCGATTTTGTTCTTCTCAGAAAAGCGTCGTGATTGGCTGTGGGTGCTGCTGGGCGCTGCGATAGCGATGGGATTTTTGGCCAAGTGGGTTACGGTATTTGTATTCGTACTGCCGGTGATGCTATATGGGCTTTGGGTTTTTCCCGAGCGTAGGCCCAGGTGGAGATGGGGTCTGGTGGGTGTGTGCGCTTGTGCTGTTTTGGGATTGTCCTGGATTGCGATACTTGCACAGAGGCTGGGTTGGGAGGCGGTGTGGGCAGGTTGGACCCGTGAGGTGCAGGACAACATAACCTCGCCAATTCATCGAGCCAACCATGGTATTCTCTATTATATCCCGCAAGTCTTCGCGATAAGTTTTCCCTGGTCGGTTGTAATTCCGGTGGGGCTTACGCTGCCATTGTGGCGAAGGTTAAAGGCGGACAGAAGTAGATTAGTGTGGTTTTCACTGTGGGTCTTGGTTCCTTTGGTTGTGTTATCATTAGTGAGTAAGAAGAAGGCAGACTACTTACTGCCGGCCCTACCGGCTATGGCGATTCTGGGGGCGAGGGCGTGGCGAGTTGTCGTTGATGAAATCTCCTGCGAATCCGGCACGAGGACACAGAGTCCGAATAGGTCGTTAGGTGTGGCTCAAGCGGTCGTTTTTGTTGTAACTGGGATTTTGACGCTATTGTATTGTTTTATGGATAACGAGCTTCATCGGTACGCAGCGATTATTGTTTGCGGTGTCGGTCTGATGGGAGGGGGGGTGGCTGCATACTTATTTCTAATCAAAGGAAAAGGTTGGCCAGCAATGGCTGCGCTAGCGATGGGATCGACGGTATTCGGCTATGTACTTTTTGGTGTCTTCTTGCCGCTTGAGGCGAGGACCTCGTCAGCAGGTTTTGCCCGGGCGATTGCGGAGGCGGTGGGGGATTCGCCACTCGTGTATTTTCAAGGCAGTGATGACACACTGGTTTACCATTTGCATCGGAATATTCCAAGCATTAGTAAGGTAGAGCAACTGCGTGGGCTTATGGCAGAGCGACCGGAGACTTTCGTTTTGGCGGAAGGCAGGAGTCTGGATGCCGCCCGTGAGGTGGCTGGGCATGTCGTTCTGCATCATCCTAAGTTGAGAGATGCGTCTTTGCCGTTACCAGGAAAAGAACAAGACGCTTTCAACGTATATTTGCTCAGCAATAGTAGTAGCAGTGGGTCGGCGAAAGAGTTCGCCAGTATATCGCCGACTGTTCCTGAGTGGGTAAATGGTATGAACTTGTGGATCGCGTTTGGATTTTTAGCTCAGGCGATGTTCTTCGGTCGTTTCTTGTTGCAGTGGATTGAGTCTGAGAGACGCCAGGAGTGTGTTGTGCCGGTAGGATTTTGGTGGCTAAGCGTTGTGGGAGGTGTGATGCTCTTCGTTTATGCTGTCCATAGAAGGGACCCTGTTTTCATAGCTGGACAGGGCTGCGGTATGTTGATTTATCTTCGGAATCTGTACTTCATATATGCCAAGCGCCTCAGAGGTAAGCCCGGCTCTGGTGAAGGATCGACTCCGATTCAGTAGCGGACAGTCTGGTGGTTGCAAAGGTGAAAATAACGAACGAGCCGCATAAAGAGATATCGGTTGTGATTCCTGCTTACAACGAGCAGGCGAATGTTCCGATATTAGTCAATCGCATCGCAGAAGTCTTGGAGCCGCTTGGTCGGGAGTTTGAAGTAATTATTGTGGATGATGGAAGCAGCGATGGGACACTACAGGTTCTTGCTGAGCAAAAGAAGTCACGGCCTTGGCTTAGGGTGATAGCCCTTGACCGGCACTGTGGCCAGACTTGCGCGATGGCTGCCGGTTTTCAGGCTGCATGTGGAGATATTATCGCGACCCTCGATGCAGATCTTCAAAACGACCCAGCCGAAATACCACGTCTGTTGCAGATGCTTAATGACTGCGATGCGGTCACCGGCTGGCGGGTGAAACGGCAGGACCAGTTGTTACGTAGGATATCGACGCGGGTCGCCAATGGTGTCCGCAACAAGCTGTCGAGTGAGTCAATTCACGATTCGGCGTGCTCACTGAAGGTATATAAGCGGGCGTGCCTGGATGGTCTGACGTTATATGAAGGCCTACACAGGTTTATGCCGACCCTGGTGAAGATGAGGGGCTTCAAGGTTATAGAGGTACCGGTTTCGCATCATCCGCGGCGTGCCGGACAGGCTAAATACGGCATGTGGAACCGGATGTTTCGTGCGTTTGTTGACCTGTTAGTTGTGCGATGGATGAAGAAAAGGTATCTTAGGTATCAAGCCCGAGAGCTTTGAATCATGGTCGTCAGAACAGACCTGTAGGGTTTTGATTTTTTAGATATTTTTGTAATTGTTGGTCTGCGTTTGGAGGCTCTTAAGAGCAGCCACGAATGAGCGATTGGGAAATAGACAAGCCGGTTGGCCAGTGTTATGGTACGGGCAGGAAAATCGAGTGTGGGGAGGAATATTTCGGGGCGCTGATTGAAACCGAACAGGGACTGCAACGGCGGGATTTTTCTGTGGAATACTGGGAGAGAGAAAAACCGGGCGTGTTCTGTTATTGGAAAACGAAGTTAGCCTCATCTGAGCAAAAGAAGCGGGTGTTTGTTGATGATGCAATGCTGATGGCGTTTTTTGAGCGGCTGGCTAACGAGATCGAACAGGAGAGGGTAAATTTTCGTTTTGTATTGGCGCTTATTCTAATGCGGAAAAGACGCCTGAAGTATGACTCGGTTGTGTTTGAAGGTGACAAAGAAATTTGGCGGTTGAGAGTAACGGGCGACAAACAGATAGTTGAGGTCGTAAATCCCCATCTGGACGAGGGACAGATTGAGCAACTGTCTTCGCAGATAGGCCAAATACTGCAAACGGACCTGTGAGTTATGGATTTCCGGCGGCAAAATAGTGTTCTCTTAGTTGAGCTTTTGGTGATATTCGGGCTTGCCGGATGCGTGCAACAGGTCCAAAAACCGGCGACGATTTGCCCCGGTAAGCGGTCGGCGGAGGAATCGTTGCAAACGCTTAACTTACGAGGCGAGAAGGCTGTTTCTTTTCGAGGTAACGGCCAATGCCTTCTAAAGTACACCAGCGAGGGGGGCAAGCGGGTGGTGCAGAATTTTCCGGTGCAGGTTTGGGTTAATCCGCCACACGAAATATACCTGCAGGGAAACGTGGCAGTGGACGGTCGAGCTGTTGTTATGGGCAGCAACGACGATGAGTTTTGGCTGGCTATAAGGCCGCAGGAGATAAGTAGCTTCTACTGCGGTAAGTGGGATGAGGCAAGTGTTGTCGATGAACTGCCCGTAAGCCCTCAAGTTGTTCTGGAGGCCATAGGGATTATGGAAGCGAGCCGGAAGGGGGCTGAAGAAGTGACATGGACCTTGTCCATCGATGGGGCTTATGATGTTCTCACAGGCTGCACCGGCCAAGGTAGAGTAACGAAGAAAATACATATATACAATTGCGATTATTTAATCAGACAGATTGAGTATTTTGATAAGGCCGGCGATGTTCTGGCGGTTGTGAAGCTGGGTGAATACGAGCAACTTGCTGAAGGATTTTTCGTGCCGAAGAAAATAGAGATCAGCAAACGTACCGGCGGCAAGAGCGGCGACTCGATTAAAATAAGTCTTAGCTCAGTAAGGCCTGTGAAGCTTAACGACAAAGTCCGGCAGAGAATCTTTGTGCCTCCCAAGCCGGAGGGTTTTAGGCATATTTACAGAGTGACTAATGGTATTGTTATAGAAGAGTAAACCGTGGCGTAGAATTCTTCGTGGGCGGTGGGCGGCGGCAATTCGCAGATACGTTGACTTGAGTGAGGCAGGCGAATGGCGAAAACTATCCTGAAAAAAAGAATCAGGCAAGGGCTGTTTCTATTAGATGGAGCGATGGGTACCCAATTGATCGCTCGGGGCATTGATGCGGGTAGTTGCAGCGACTATCTAAATATCGCATCGCCAGATACTGTTTTTGAGATTCACAAATCGTACGCCGATGCTGGAAGTAACGCGATTCTCACAAATACGTTTGGGGCAAACAGTGTCGCCTTAGCGAGGCAGGGACATTCTGATAAGGTGGAGAAGATCAACGTTACTGCGGCGCAAATCGCTCGTCGAGCAGCCGGTGCGGGAAAGTATGTGTTGGGAGATATTGGGCCGAGCGGAGACTTCCTGGAACCGCTGGGAAGGTTGAAAGCGGAGGAACTGAAGGAAGCTTTTGCACAGCAGGTAAAGGCGCTCTTGGCAGGTGGTGTCGATGGTTTCATAATTGAGACAATGACCGCGATTGAGGAACTGACAGTGACGATAGAGGCGGTGAAATCGGTGGGTGGAGGATTGCCTATCTTTGCGTCGATGGCGTTTGACCGAGCAGGGGCAGGTTTCCGAACGATGATGGGGGTTGATGTCTCATCTGCGGTTTCAAAGATGGTATCGCTCGGTGTTGATGCGGTGGGATTCAACTGCGGCAGCGTGGCGTTGGATGAGTACGTAAAATTGGCTGATGAATTTGTTTTTACTGTGAAGCAGTCGGGGGCTGATGTTGTTATGTATGGTGAGCCGAATGCTGGCAGACCCGAGTTAGTAGACGACAAGGCGGTTTACCGTGTGTCGCCGGACGAGTTTGCGGCGACGGCGGAGAAGATATATTCAGCGGGCATGAAAATCATTGGCGGTTGTTGTGGTACCGGGCCGGAGCACATCGCGGCAATGGCGTGGAGATTAAAGAAGTTGCAGAGATCCCGCGTGGAACGCGGTGCTAAATAGAAAGGCGGGCTGCGCGAATGGGTTTCATTCCGAAGAGGAATCGCATCACGTTTATTCGCTTTACGAGTAAATCGTAGAGGGCGATGATTGTGATAAATGAGCTTATGGCAATAACAAGAAATTTCACTCCTATGGACAAATTGAACTGAACAACATAAAAACCGATTGCCAGTATGACCGTCTGATGCAGCACATAGAAAGGTAAGACCGCTTCATTAGCATATTTGAGGAATCGATTGCTGAAGTTCAGGTATCTGCTGCCGAAGCCAAGTATCGCAATAAGCCATGCCCATGCATTCAGAACTCGCAAAATTGCAATAAGCCAACCAGGAAGTGAAGAGCCTGATTTGATTAAGAAGAAGCCTATCGCTGTAGTGCACACCCCTGTTATCAGAGCGGCTGTGCGTTGTTTTTCGATAATCAGTCCAAATTTCAAGTCGGATGAGATAATATAACCCAGTGTAAAGAAGACCAAATAAGGCAGAAGGCTCCAGCCGCCGAACGCACTTGTGCCAAGGATGGTAGGTCTGACTGAGGGTAGGCTGGAGAGGAATTCCATCATTGCAACGGGGATAGCGAGTAGAAAAATAGCTGCCGGTTTTTTGAAAAAGGCCGTGGTTCTCGAAATTAGGTTGCGAGTAGTTTCTGCCCTGAGGTAGATAAACAGCGGCAGCATAATCAGAGAAAAAACGAAGAGCATTTCCAGGTACCACAGGTGAACACCCATCCAGGCGAAGTTGCCTCCGAAGCCGAACCATCCGTCAAAGTAGTGGGGGTAAAACTGCCAAAATGACCCAGTGAATTGGTGGTGGCTTACCCGCTCGAGATAAACCTGCAGTGGTGCGATGACGACGAATATGCCAAACATCAGAGGCACGGCGAGTCGGTTGAGCCTTGAGCGGATGTACCTTACGGGTTTTTGATAGTCCAGGGCATAATATGAGCTCATACCGGAGAGCACGAAAAACAACGGCATCATCCATTGGCCGATAATTGCGAGAGATACTGTTATGCCGTAGTTTGTCTGCGGATTCTTGACGTGCCAATCCTCGTTATTGAAAAATCTGCCGCAGTGATATAGAAAAACAGTGAGCATGGCGAGGACTCTCAGCCAGTCGATGTCGTCACGTCTTTGGCGAGGGATCGTTGTCATACTACATTCAAGATGTGCGAGATTTGCTCAATAGTACGAGCGGTGGCGCCCTGATTCTTCCTGATAATTTTCCGACCTTTTTCCGCAACAGTTTTTGCATACTCAGGTTCTAAGATACACTTTTTGATAGCCTTCAGCAACTCATCTTTGTTGTTTACGAGAATGGCGCCTTGATCCGCTAAGAGTGCATCCACGGCTTGTTTGAAGTTGAAGGCGTGTGGACCGAAGATGGTGCATTTGCCCAAAGCGGCGGCTTCCATCATGTCTGAGCCACCCATGGGAACCAAAGACCGGCCGACGAATATAACACTGGCCAGTGAGTAGAACTTACGCAGATCGCCCATTGTGTCTCCGAGGATGACCGTATTAATTGATAATTGATTATTGATTATTGATTTCTCTGCGCCAGATGTCGCTTTATCCTTTATCTGGCTGTAACGGAGCGGCACAAAGCCTTTTTCTCTTATTATCTCATCGACCTCGCCAAATCGCTCGGGTTTCCGGGGAACAATAGCTAATCGCAGATCATCGAATCCTGCCTCGTCTTTAAGGCTGCGATAAACATCCAAAATAATTGCTTCTTCGTTGTCACCAGTGGCACCAGCAACCCATAGTCTTTCATTTACGATGTTTAGTCGAGTCGCAAGCGTGTTGGCACCTTCTACGGTGTCGGCTATCTGGGCGGTGTCGTATTTGAGTGAGCCGGTGACAATCACTCTCTTGCTCCGGCAGCCAAGGGCAATAAACCGCTGGGCATACTCATTCGTCTGTGCTAAAACCAGATCGACTTTGCGAAAGAACATACTGGCAAACGGCCTTACTCTCATATACCCTGCGAAACCCTTTTCGCTTATCCTGCCGTTAATGACTACTACGGGAATGCCGTACCTTCTTGCAGTGTCGATGAAATTGGGCCAGATTTCGAGCTCCATCAATAGGCAAATTATTGGACAAATTCTCAGGAAGGCTCGCCGCATAACATAAGAAAGGTCAAAGGGAAAGAAAAACACCTGCAGTTTTTCACCGAATAGGGCACTAGCGCGGGCAAAACCTGTGTCGGTAGTTGTGCTTATTACAATCTCGCAATCAGGGTATCGTTTTTCAAGCTCGCCTACAATTGTCTTAGAGGCGTTGACCTCACCGACACTGACGGCATGAAGCCAGATACAGGTTTTGTTCGGTTGTCTGCGGGAGACTCTGCCGAAGCGATGGGCCCAGCCCTTTCTGTAGCGTTTGTGTTTTACGGCGCGATAAATGACAACAGGGCTGATTACAATCCCTGCGAGCACGTAAAGCACATCGAGGATGAACCTCATTTGTCACTCCTGCAAAGCCAATGGACAAACAAGCGTTAAATGATATGTGGACAGACCGACCGTGTCAAAGGTTGGATTCAGGGATAATGGCAGCAAGAGTTATTTTTCACTGAGCCTGTACCTGGCCCCAGTATTGTGCAAATAGCTTGAAATCGAGTTGATTTACCAACCCATCGGGTCTGATAGGGGCGAGATCGGAGTCGGAGTTCCAGTTGGGTGAGGCAGGGGTGGCAAGCCAGGCAATGGCAAGTGCCGCCAAGTCAAGGAAATTGACGATGCCGTCACCCCCTGGGGGGGCAACGTCGGCTGCGAGGCGGTTTGAGATACGCTCAAATTCGATTACAGGCGGCTCTATGCTGGGCAGAGACCCACCATGGAGGACGAAGTTGAAGTTGATAAAGAGATTCATACCAATTATGCCATCGAGATAGCCGCCCTCAGGTGAAGCGACATTGAGCATTACAACGGGAACATTTGTGTAACTGAGCCAGTCGGGGGTGGCAGCGAACTCGAGTGTATCCAGATAAAAACCGGGTTGGGTGGTTGTCTCGCCGGTAACATCCATAATCTCAACTTCAAAATCGGGATTTTGGGGATTTAGACTAAGCCGTGCCGCAATGGCCTGACTGATGACGCTGACTTGTGCACCGGTGTCGAGCATAAAGCCATCTTTGTCGATGGCACTTCTTTTGCCCCGAGTAAGGTCAACACTTGAAACAAAGAAGAGACTCTGGGTCGGCAGGAACCCTGTAATGAGGGATGGGAATAAAGGCGAGGGGTCCTCAAAATCGAAGTAATTGGGAAAATACTGCACGGCGACGGCCCCGGTGGGGCGGAGGTCCAGCGGTATGGTATTGGGATACGAAGGGAGTGCGGAATCGTACAGGTCATATACGCGGACATCTGGGCCCGTATATTCGTTGCCATCACGGATGACAGTAACCTGTCTATCATTGCGTATGAGAGTGCTGAAATACACCGACATAGGAGTTCCAACAGCGGTTGGCAATTTTGGTGAGGTATCTATATCGCCGACATTCACTGAAACATTTGTTTCTCCGACCATCGACGAATGGTTCAGTAGTCCGTTGGGTTCTATGGCGCCGAGTCCGTCAATAAAGAGGCCTATTGGCTGACTCACCCAGGCATCGACGGAGTCGGTTGCACCGCTAATCGTGGCGGTGTTTGAACTAATCAAATCAGGGCTGTGGCCATATAAGCCCATTATGGTAGCGCCGGTATAGCTGATAACATGGGCAGCAGCGCCTGTATCGAAGATTCCGATAGTGTAGTCAGCCCTTGGATTCGAGGTCAGGTAATTGCCTACTACATAGGTCCAGGGAATGGCATCGATTTCAAACTCATCGGAACGTTCGTCTGTAGCAGCTACAGCGATCCAAGGCGTGAATCCATCTATGGGGGGCGAATTTATATCAATAGTAAGTGCAGGAATACCCTGTGATTTTTGAGAAGGTAACTTTGGTCTGGGAGCTGCCGCATAGAATTCAGTTGACTGACCCGCTGTGGGTTCGCGGCTGACTTGAGTGGCAGTAGATGGAATGGGTCTATCTTTGGGGTAATTGATAGCTTTGACCCGGCCGCCGCCTGTCATGCGCCAGTTGACCTCTTTACGTTCCCAGCCGGGTCGACTGGCTGCAGTCACAAGAGGCAAAAAAACAATGATTAGCAGTGATTTTAATGACAACAACCAATTATGGCCTATTTTATTTTTCATCTTACCATCCTAACCGGGGGCACAATATATTATACCATATCTGGGACGGACTTGTTTTCAGAAAAATCAACTGGGGCAGCACATGCTTGTTCCAAAAGCTCAAAAATTTTGGTAAACATATACCTCTCCGCATTAATTAGTACGAAGGATGAATCCATTGGATGACCGTCGTATTTTAGAGGAGCTTGTAGCTCTGCTGGAGGCAAGTGGCGTCAAGGTTCGCAGTGAGCCGCTTGGCGGTAGCGGCGGGGGGCTTTGTACTATAAAAGGCGAGAATGTTTTTTTCCTGGATACCGAATCTACGTCTGCTGAAGCTGCTGGAATTTGCGCCGAAGCAGTCTTGCAACTATTGGACATCGAATCGGTTTATATAAAACCAGAGGTCCGTCAATTCGTCGAAAATCACCGACAGGAACTTTCATAAGGCTTCGTTATGCGATTGGGATATGATTGCTGACAATGACCCTACCAGAGAATAATAAGTACATGATGATTTCCTTGAAGCGTAGGTGACTTGGGGGTATCATTAAGAACCTTAGATCAACAGAGTTCGGTTTAGTGTGCGCACTCAGACACGGTAGACAGGCAAGGGTGAGGTAATTGCTCTTCATCACTGCTCGAAGCAAGCCACTAAATTGAGACAGGAACATATTATATGAGCCATCTGAAGTCCAAATTGGAACAGAGCAAGACGCCGGTGGTACTGATTGTAGACGACAATCAAGAAAACCTCGAACTGATTCAGGCATATTTGGAGGATATCGAGTGCATAACTGTACCCGCTTATGACGGCATCGAAGCGCTTGATATTATAGGACGTAATAAGCCTGACTTAATCCTGTTGGATGTGATGATGCCGAAAATGAGTGGTTTTGAAGTCTGCCGAAGGCTCAAGAACAATCCAAAGACAAGTGACATCCCCATAATAATGGTGACTGCCCTTAATGAGTTTGGGGATATGGAACGCGGCATAGATTCAGGTACGGATGACTTTATCAGTAAACCCGTGAATAAAATTGAATTGTTGACTCGTGTCAGAACCATGCTAAAGCTCAAGCATCTTAGTGACAAGCTTGAGCGCACATTGGCATATCTGGGGGAGATAGAAAAGCAGTCACAGATGGCAAAATCGGTCCGCAAAGGAGGATCGAATATGTGAACAACGCAAAGCTTAAAGGTCTCTGGTTGAAACGTCACGCCATTTTCTTTCTTACTATAACTTTTTGGTACTACCTCATGATATTGGTAAAGCTTTATTACGTTTATAAACATCAACGGCTGATTCCAGCACGCTGTTACGCTGCTCGGCCCAGTCTCGACGTTGAAGGTCGTTGACATGAACCGGATACAAAACATATTTCAAAACAGTCCAAACCTCGTCGGTCAGACACAACGCCATAGCAGGTGTTTCGTCCTCCTGGGGAGTCCTTACGGACAGCAGCGAGTAATGCACCCGTGTCCAGTTGTACAAGTCCCGCCACAGCCATATCGAGTATTGCAGCATCTCCTCCAGATGAGAGCCGGCGCGAGTACGTCTTATCAGGCGAGCCTGTTGTCCTCTTATCGTGCCATTGAGTCGTTCCATATGAGAGGTGTTGATCTTGCAGCCGATACCCAGCTTTTGAATACGCTTTTCGATTTCCTTCTTTTTGCCAAACAATGCCTTGCTCGAGACCTTCAACAAATTGCCTCTGCTGTCTCGCAGTTTCTTTACCACCCCAACCTGAAAATCCGGCGGAGGTTTGAGACGAGGATATTTGAGTCTGCCTCTGCCGTTTTTGCGACGGCAGTGCTTTATATCTCCAAATACCTGCAAGATAGCCTGCGGGTAGGGCAAATGATCGTCGACAAGAATCAGTGGAGGAACTTTGTCTTTCGAATACAGAGCCACCGAAGCAGTCAATTGCAAGGCGGTTTCGAGCGTTCTTGGACCGATGATAGATTCCAGCAGAAACCTGCTTTTCACGGCCAGAGCCGTATGAAGCCATGTCTTGCCTTTTTTTTACCAAGTCGTTTACGAATCTTTTTGGGGACATCAACCAACTCGGTGTTGCGTTTGTCTTTGACGGTTTTACCGTGCAGTTCATCCATCTGTACCGCTTCAAGAGGCTCTTCAAGATTTTCAAGCTGTAAACGGTGGAAATCAGCGGCACGTTTGCCTGACTTTTCCAATAACCGCTGCACGGTGCGGGTATCGACTTCACAGATATCCGCAGTGGCTTCAACAGAGCAGCCGTGGCCGAGACATTTGACAATGCGTACGACATCGAACTGGGATAGTTTGGTGTCCTGCATAAGCGAGCCTTCTCGTTCGCTGAAGCGTGTCCCACAGGTTTTACAGTACAGTCTTCGGATATCTTTGTCTTTGCCCATCCATTCGGCGACAGACAGGTTACCTGTATCGAAGCGGTTGAAGTCGGCGCAGTCACTGTTTGGGCAGGCAAAGAAAGCCATGGGCAGATTGGCTGGTTTACTCTCATCCTGGTTTTTGCGTTGTTTTTGCTTGGGCATATTGGGCCTCCCTGCAAAAATTGCCTGCCGGCAGGCAGGAATTGAGAAGTTGTCCCATAATACATCGGCCAAATATGCCCCAAATGCTTATTTTTACGGTTTATCTTTACCAATATCATGAGGTAGAACCAACTTTTTCGTGTTACTTCTTTTAACTGATAGGCTTTCTGACACGGTTCATAGTTTTTTCTTAGGACCCGACTTATCCACGATTTCTATTAGGGGAACATATCAATCCGAGAAGGGGGGTGCTACTTGCCACTCCTTGTCTGAAGACGCTGCTGAGATGAAAAATTGAGCCATGGTCAGTTGTGTACTGTAACTCTATATATCTAATAGAGTTATAGGCCATATTTAATGGGCTTTCTATCGTGGAATTTTCGTGATTGTTATGACAAAGCTGCTCTGATTCTGCCATGAGTCTGAAAAATCGTCCTCTGGGGAGAGAATTGGCAGACTATAGTATACCTTCAAAGTCGCGATAATCACTACAGGACACACAACTGCCACGTACAAATCAAAGAGTGAGGGGTCGCTCGTTTGTCTTTGCAAAGAGTTGTTAATAAGCCTGGTCAGAAGTCCGATACTCCTAATGACCAGTAAGCGTTTCCCGGTTTCGGATGAGAGTGATGATTAGATTGTTAGAGATACTCGGCAGGGGGTTTGCGGTTGATGTCCCAGACCTCATTATCGGGTGGTTGGATGAAGCAACAGCCCCACGAAATCAGACTGAGTCAACAAACTGCCGGCAGCTTCGCGATATTGTTGATTTGATACGCGAATCAAAGCTAAACAAGGCTCATTCTCAGCTCAGGTCATACCTATCCGAAAATCCGACGTGTGTGAAGGGGCGAATAGCAGCAGCAACGCTATGTCTGCGCACTAATCATCTGACGGAAGCAATTGATGAACTAAATTCGGTTTATTCGCGACAACCAAACAACACTCTCGCACTTTATGCTCTTGGACACTGTTATGAGAGGCTCGGCAAAGAGGCCGAGGCAGTTGAGTTCTACCAGGACTGCTTGAAGTTCAAGGGCTACCTCAAATTACCTGCACAAAGACTTGCGGCACTCTATTTCAAAGGCGGCCAGTTCGAAAAGACTATCCAACAACACGAGGATTTGAAAGAGCAGTATCCCGATGACATAGCTACCCTCGTGACGCTTGGATATCTCTATATTGCAACCGCTCGATACTCAAAAGCCATTGAGACGTTCAATGCGGCTATTTTGCTTCACCCAGATAATTTCCTGGGACAAGATGAACAGCTTGATGAATTGTTGCACAGCGGGCAGCTTCATGCCGCGATTGATAAGTTGAACGAGATGCTCGAGCAGCAGCCTGAGAGGGCTGACCTTATAGCCAGGCAAGCAGACGTGCTGAGTTTGCTCGGCGATACCGGGGACGCCATATCTCAGTATCAGCAGTCACTTCGCCTGTGCCCGGACTTTTTGGAAGCTACCATAAAGCTTGGCACACAGTATCTGAAAATAGATGCCGAACAGCTTGCGGCTCAACAGTTCAATAGGGCGGCCGAAATAAATGACCGAATTGTCGATGCGTATGTCGGACTCGCCACCGCCCAGAAAATGAATGGGCAGACTGAAGATGCTATGACGACCTTGTCTCTTGCTTCGGCAATCCAGCCCAACACTTCATTTCTTTTCGCTCAGGCAGCATACCTGATATTTAAAATAGCTCTGCAATCGGATACTCTCTTAACGGTGGGTCAAGATGGATCTGATATAACGAGCGAACTAATACAATCACACCAGCGCCACATAGCATCTGATCCTCATAATCCAGATCTCCACTACCGGTTTGGCTTGTTGCTTATGAGTGTTAACAGGCTTCCGGCAGCAGTTGAATGTTTTCGTCATGCTATTGAGATGAACGCGAGCCATACACGCGCCTTCGTGAAACTTTGTTTGTGTCTTTTTGAAATCGGTAATAAACAAGAGTCTCTTACCATGCTGACCACGCCACAAAAGCTGCCGTCTGAGACCATCATCCTTCATTATAAAACAGCATTACTCTACTGCGATAAATTGCGATTCGCCTCATCTCTTTTAAACCTACAACACCGAATCGAATCCAATCTGACTTCGCCAAACACAACTACGTGCCATATCTGTGTGGTACTACAAAACCTCGGCTTGTCTGATCGTGCTGCCGATATGTGGGACAGCCTAATGGCAACGGCAGCCTTTGCTTCTGTACCAAAGTTGTTACCATAAGCAGGGTAAAGTACTTCGTGCATTAATACATGAGCTACAAAATTGCATTGTTATATGGAAGTAGCTGAATGAAACATAACATATCTTATGGGACGTTATATTTTCCATCTAATAACCTCATTATAGATTAAAGTTGTAAAAATAAGTCAATCTAAAAGCGTGTAATCTCTATAACTTCGCAAAGAAAGGGGTTTGCCTACAATTTCGGAAAATAGTATTGCGGTCTGCAAATTATCGATCTGGAAACTATTAAGTAATGTAATAGGCTCAGGTTGTTCTTTCAGTATCCCGGCATCAGGGCTAGCGGAAGCAATCGTTATGGGTACATGAACGTCCGTGAAGTCTACAGGTGTCATAAAAACCGATGGTTCAGCTAGCTTAAATGTAGTCGGAGGCAAATCAGAAACTTGTTGAGGAATGATGGTTTCATTTGTCAACGTCGGTTGAGCAACTGGCTGAGGAGATCGAGATTTCATTTGTGGATGTCGATCAGGTGAACCTGCACCAGTGGTCGCAACGGGATATCGGCCGTCATGTGGCATCCGTCCTGTTGATTTACGGCCAAGGCGATCTACTTCCGACTGGTTTTTCTTAGTGGCTTTGATGAGACCGCCAATTACCCAGAAAATAGCCATAACCACGATAAATAACAGGTTCATCCAACTGTCATTGTCATTACCGCGGCCAGCTGATATTATTCGCACAAACATATCTTCCATGCTACATCCCCATTATTACCCACTGAGTATATGAACAATTCGTTTTGTGGGTTATCTACTCCTTTTTCTTCGGCTTTGCTATGGATTCTCTCATCTCGGTGTCGGCGCTAATATTCTTCAAACGATAGTAGTCCATCACGCCGAGGTTGCCTTGTCTGAATGCCTCGGCCATTGCAAGCGGCACCTTTGATTCGTTTTCGACAACCAGAGCTCGCATTTCCTGCTCACGGGCAGCAGCCATCGCCCGACGTTTTTCCGCCTCCGCCTTTGCTCTGCGCATATCGGCTTCGGCCTGAGCCACCTGTAGTTGCGCACCGATGTTTTCGCCCACATCGACATCGGCAATATCTATCGACAGTATTTCGAAGGCCGTACCGGCGTCCAAACCTTTTACCAAGACCGACTTTGAGATTCTATCCGGGCTCTCAAGTACATTCTTGTATGATATGGCACTGCCGATAGTTGTGACGATGCCCTCGCCAACCCGCGCGATGATCGTTTCTTCCGTAGCACCGCCGATCAGCCTTTGAATATTGGCACGAACCGTTACGCGAGCTTTCGCCTTCAACTGAATACCGTCTTGCGCAACCGCATCCACAGTCTCTTTGCCCTTCTTTGGGTCCGGGCAGTCAATCACCTTTGGGTTGACGCTTGTCTGTACCGCTTCCAGGATGTCTCGACCGGCCAAATCTATTGCCGTGGCGGTTTTGAAAGTCAGGTCGATATTGGCCCTGTTAGCCGCAATCAACGCTCGCACCACATTAGGAACCCGTCCCCCTGCCAGGTAGTGACTCTCCAGATCACGAGTTGTCAGCTCCAGGCCCGCCTGTACAGCGGTTATTTTGCTCAGAACGATCATTCTAATGTCAACTTTTCTCAACCACATGCCGATAAGCTCAGAGAATTTGACATCGGCCCGTGACAGCTTTGCTTGGAGCCACAGCCTAAAGAACTTCACGAACAGCATCAAAAAGATCAAAACGGCGAGAAGAATTATAATGAATACTGTCATGCCGACCATTTTCACGTTGCTACCCTGTAAAATTATGTATGTCAAACCGGACATCCCTTGACCCTTTCACTAAGATTGTTCCATTAGCCTAACAGTAAGCTGAGTGCCCTGCACACGTATAACCTTGATTGTCTTACCTTTGTCAATATACCCGCTCTCAGCAACGCATTCAACCCTTCGCCCTGCGAATTCACACATGCCCACTGGCCTTAGGGGTGTTAGGACCTGCCCAACTTCACCGAGCAGCTTGTTCAGTTCCGCACTATCCGCTATAGCATCGCCTCGATCACGCAGCGGCGGCATGAGTATCACGCTTTTGCCAAATCTTGTCTTCGGAAATATCCTGTATGCTACGACTAAAATCGTTGGTATCATCACGACCGCTACCACCACACCAATCCATCCAGCAGTAGCACTGTACGAGAAGAATGTTACCAATCCGCCAACCAAGCACGCCAACGAACAGACGCCCAGCAGACCACCGCTCGGCACGAACACCTCAGCAACAATTAACAAGGCACAGACAGCATACAAGAATATCGCAAACAATAGCCACCAACCCACGAGACTAACTCCTTTTCAAATGCCTTACAGTAAATAGCAAGATAGACCATCAAATGCTACAGGTTTTGACGACGTAGCTCAAATCCAGAAGTACCGTCAAGGTTTAAGTGCTCGGACAACAACTCTGTTACCGTGGATTTCTATTATCTCAACTCTTGTGCCTTTACTGATAAACTCTGCTACAGTAATGACGTCGACAACTGCGTCCCCGAATTTTGCCCTGCCGGCGGGTCTGAGGGTTGAAATTACCTCACCCTCGTCGCCCACATTAACACCCTTTGTACCCTCGTGCGACGGTACTGTCATACTGATAGCTGGAGCACCTGAACCGGCCAAAGTGGGCATCAAAACAAGCCCGCTAAGAAACTGTAACCGCGGCAGATATCTCGCCAATAACCATGCCAGCACAACAAACCCGACAAATCCAAATGTCAAGCTTAAGACACCATCCGTGAAGACCTCCCAATCAAAGGAAGTGTGAGGCCAGGGCAAACTGTCTGGTGGATTTTTGACGAGCATACCAAACATTCCCGCCAATATGCAGATGATTCCGAGCACACCAGCTATACCAAAACCAGGTAGCACAAGTATCTCAATTACCAGCAAGATCACGCCCACAATAAATATCATCACCTCCACCCAATTGGCCAGCCCCACAAGATATTTGCTGCCGATTATGAGGGCAAAGCATACCAGCGCAGCCAATCCGGGCAATCCGAAACCTGGAGTGCTAAATTCAGTGTAAATCCCTAAAAGTGCCAGCATGAAGAGCATGCCCATGACTGCGGGCGAATTGAGCCATCTAACCATCTCTTCCGACCAATTGGTTTTCAGAATCAGCGGCTCACCGGCAAAGACAACACCATCTCGCCGTGACAGAAACTCTAATGCCCCTGTCAAATCCTTGACCTGCGCCCTCGCTATCCCGTATTCAAAGGCTTTGGATGAGGTAAGAGTCAGTAGCTCATTCTTTCTGACAACCAGTTCCTTGTTCGCTATATCATAGGCATTGGCATCAGCAGGTAACTGGTCGCTCCCGAAGAATTCATGTTTGCCGGTCGCCAGGTTACGGACGCGGTAGATTTCCGTCTGCATGGTTACCATCGCTTTCAAGAGCACTGGCGGGTAACCGTTTGCCTCAGCAGCCCGCATAAACGCAGCACGCACAAAACTCTCTGCTTTTTCCCGCTCCACCCCCTCGAGTTTGTCACCAACCGCTATGGGTGCGCAATCACCGATGGTAGTACTTTCACGCATGATTATATCGCGACAGGACACACTAATTAACGCTCCCGCCGATATAGCCTCGGTAGTGATGTACGCGACAGTGTGTGCCTTTTTGCCGATATCGAGTATGAAATACTTGGATATGTCATCGGCAGAATTTAAGAACCCTCCGTATGTGCCAATGTCATAAATCAAGTATTGAATACCGGCATTAAGAGCTATTTGGGTTCTCCGCCGGATGGACCTAAAAAGCCCGTCATCAATCGTTCCCTTGCAGACGATCACGGCAGCTTTCACGGTAAGATGCTGGTCGGCCGAACTGTTTTGCTCTCCTCCCCCAACCCAATAACAAAGCAGGAATGTACAAATCGCAACGGCAAAAATCGTCCGAAGTGTTCTTTTCATATCGAACATTCTACTCGCACAATGTGGGCTTGGCAATACCGTCTCACGGCTGAGTTGAAATCTTCGGTTTATTGTAGACCCCCCTACCGTCACGTAAAGACGACCAACTTGGTGCTAACAGAGGCTACATAATATCTCAATCCCCCGCTTGATCTTCTCGTCGCTGGTAGCGTAGCTTATCCTAAAATGGGTATCTTTTTCGCTGAAAACCTTTCCCGTTATAACAAGCACGTTGTTATTGATCGCCCTTTCTACGAATTCGCTCGCAGTGCGCGCCGGGGCTTTGACGAAGGCATAAAATGCACCCGAAGGTTTGTTGAGTTCGAACTTTCCAGCGAGGCCATTGTAGAGTATATCCCTCTTTAGTCTATATATATCTATAAAATCCGTAATATTGCAGTCCAATGCTGCAATTGCTGCTTTTTGAAACGGTGTGGGCGCGCAGACAAAGGTATATTGCTGTAACTTTGCCATCTCTTCGATAATATATTGCATTGACTTGTGGGCAGCTACGTAACCCAGCCGCCAACCGGTCATGGCATAGCTTTTACCAAATCCCCTTAGCACGAGTACCTTCTGATAGTAGTTGGCTACGCTTGCAAATTTCTCATCGTAGCAGAATCGCTCATAAATCTCGTCGCTTAGCACAAGCACATCTTTCTCGGCGGCGATTCTTGCCAGATCCTTTATCTGTGACTGCGAATACACCGCCCCTGTCGGATTGCATGGTGAGTTCAGAACGATCATCTTTGTCTTACTCGTAATAGACTCGTTGATCTTATCCACCGGCAGCGCAAAATCAGGGTAACTGTCAACGAAAACACATTTCCCCCCCAACAGATTGACTACGTGTTTGTAAATTACAAAGTACGGGTCAGATATGATTACCTCATCGCCGGGATTGATAAGGGCCATGAACGCGAGAAATAGCCCTCCACTTACACCGCAGGTCACCAGAACCGCTGGCTCATCCCAACCGAATTCGGCCTTGGTTTGCTGGGCAATCTTGGTTTTGAGTACTTCGTCCCCTGCTGTCTGTGAGTATTTATTGAGGCCGGACTTTATTGCTTTTATCGCCTCATCCTTCAATGCTTCCGGCACATCGAAATCCGGCTGACCTATCGAGAAATTGACTGGGTCTTTTAGCTTCTCAGCCAGTGCAAACACCTTCCGTATGCCGCTGGCGTCGACCTTACTTGTTCTATCTGCAAGGATCTTTCCCATTTGTCGGTATGATACCTACCCTCCCCATGGATGGTTACAAAGCAGCCTTTTGACTATGGAGCGGCTTTTGTCTTTGCCTTTGGCTTCGGTTCAGCGGCCGGTGTCTCGGGTACTGCTGCAGCAGCTTCTGGTGTAGCGGCCTTAGCCTCAGCCTCTTTTGCTTTACGGCCGGCGTGACTCTTGCGGTGAGCAACCTTTGGCAATCCAAATACCACTCCACCCTCAGACCACTTCTCTTCTTCCTTCAGCCGTTCAACTCGCTCAGCCCGCGTCAACACGTTGCGGTGACGTACAAGTGCCCCCTTGGGTCTCAAAGAACGATCAATAGACACTATTGCTTCTCCTAAAATCTACTTCACTTTCATACCAGAAGCGGTTTTAAAAAAGTTCGGCGCAAATGTCTCATAACCTCGAGGAGCCTTTCCTTTATACTTGGCTCCAACCTCAATAATTTTTTGTTTGGCAAGGAATCCATTTGTACCGGATTTTTCCGGATCATCATACATATTGCTTGTTTCCAGGACAAATTTGTTTCCTCGCTGTGTGATTCGAGTTGCAATGCCGGCCTCCATAAAGTGCTGCCGTACATATTCCAAGTCAATTTGCCTGCTATACTCTGCAATCACGATAACGTAGTTACCCTGTGTCTGGCCCGTACCGAAAGGACTGCCTGTGGGCTGACCGCGAGTAGCTCCGTCCGTTCCAGGACTCCGCGCGTTAGTTCTTGTCGATCCTTCAGGCCCCTTAGCAGCTTTTGGTCGGGCCTGTCCAAGCCAGTAGGCAAGGACAATAATCAGCACAAGGCCCAAAGCAAATGCGATTGCAAGCTGATAAGGGATCGATATTTCGATCCTGCCGGCATTAAACTGAAGAGCCTTTGGCCCTCGCCAGGGTGTTGGCGGGGCTATCGGTGGCGGTGCCTCCACCTTTGTTGGCTCAGGGTGATTAGACTCGGCTGTTGGCGCGGAGCGCAAACGATCCAAGATACTGCTCGGCCTTGACTTATCGCCGGTCTTACTCATCGCCTCATAAAGCGATTTCTGTCCACGATGGCGCCCCATATTATACCTGTTTTTTGGCAACAAAAGGTCTCGTGGCGCAATTCCATCTAACTATCGGCTTCCCAGGCGCCACAGGCTGGAAAACAATTGGACCTTTGTACACTATCTGAAGCGAAAGTTCAATGGGAAACTTTTTTGATTTAGACAACGCACGACAGCACGAACTCGGTCAACTTGTTTATTACATCTCACAGGTTGTCAATTATAGCCTTAGCGATGTCGTTGATAGCTTCGCGGGTTTGCCCGTTAGTATTGTTAGCCAATATGGAAAACAAATAATCTCCCTTGTCAGTGATGCAAATGCCGGAGAAAGATTTCGCAGTGTTTACGTAGCCGGTCTTGCCGAGGATTTTGTATTTGTAATTCTGCTCTTTGAAGTACCTGCTCAAAGTACCATCAACCCCCCCTACTGCCAGTGAGTTTCTGAAAAGTTCCCAATATGGACTTCTGTATATTTCAAGCAGAACTTTTGTGATTGCCTCTGCAGTGAGCCTGTTTTTCCGACTCAGCCCGCTGCCGTCATCAATATAGAATTGGTCAGATTTAACACCAATCTTCAAAAGGTATTGTGAGATCAGTTCACGGCCTCTCTCCCAGCTACCGTTCTTTGTGCCGGGATTATTGCTCGCTGCTATGGTTTTGACCAGCGACTCCGCCGCCAAGCCCAGACTGTCCTTATTGGCTCGTTCAAGACAATCGGAGATGGGCGTGGTAAATTCGGCGAGCAATCTAAAATCGCAATTTACCGGCCTCGGTTTCTCGCTTAGTTGCCCCTTTACCTCTATTCCTGCCTTGGTTAAATGCTCAGCCAACATATAGCCGAAGAACCCGGCAGGTCTCTCGACTGCAACATCGAATGGCCCAACAGTACCTTTGCACTTACCCTTGATCGTTATCTTATTTGGCCTATCCTCTCGGTAAGCGCCGACAGTACTCGTTCCGCTGGTTATCGGTATAAGCTTACTAATAATCTCTATATACGTCGTTTGTTGTAAGACCGATAGCACCACTCTGCCGCCCTTGTTGTCGGCGGTGATTTCAATACAGTTGCCGTTAAAATTCAAGCCGCAAACCTCACAGGCATACCAGCGATTCAGCTCTTCTTTCGGCCAGTTAGGGTGCACTCGCTGGTCATCAAAAACGCTCGTGTCAACAATTATATCGGTAACTTTTGCAATGCCGCTTCGCTTTAACGCAGCAGCTATGTATTCAAATATCCAGTCGGGTTTCCTGTCGTATTTTGCATCTGTTTTCCTGTCGCCGAAAAGTGGATCTCCACTGCCAACGACGACAAGGGTCTCGCCGCACATTCCGAGCCTGGTTGTGTACTTGAAATCGGCGCCAAGATACTTCAACGCCGCGGCAGTTGTTACCACCTTCATGTTTGAAGCCGGCATCAGCGGTTGCCGAGCGTTGTAGGCGTACACGGTCTGGCCCGATCCAGCCTCTATGATATGGATAGAGAATTGAACGCCTTTTTGTGAGCTCACAATGGCGTTAATTTGACGCGAAAGACTTGCTTGCGTAACAACTGCCTGGCAGCAGCAAAACAAGATGCCGGCTAATATACTTTTGATTCTGAGCTTCATAAGGGCGACCATTATTTCATAGGCCGTGTCTAATATCAAGTCCTTAGCCGTATGGTCTTGCTTGAGTAGAAACAATCAGGGCCCGTGCCGAAGTTAATCAGCACAGGCCCTGTTGTGTACAATACGTCAGGCTAACTGCGTAGCAACACGACCTCAATTACGGCCAGAGTTTTTCCTCAAGCCAGGTAGAGGCCAACACAACATAATCTTTCAGGTCAACCTTCTTATCGGTATTAAGATCGGCTGACAGAGTAGTCGCAGGTGGTATCACCTGGAGCCACTGATTTGTCATCGTGTCAAGGTCCTCATAGTCAACCACGCAGTCATTGTTAATATCACCGGTAGGTTTAGCCATCAAAGGCACGCATCTCGACTTGTACACCCTGATGTCATCAATGTACAATTTGCCTACGCCGCCTTTCTTCGTACCTCCCTTGGTGCCGGTACCAATGTACATCTTCTTTATACTGTTGAGGCTGACACCCGTGAACTGACTGAGCGGTATATTCCACTCCTGCCAGGCAGCGGACAACTGCACCGCATTGGGATCAGTATGAGTCACAGTCTTGGTGCCGGAGGTACCCTCTAAGGTAACATACAATGGATCGGGGTCGTTAGTGGCTACGTTAATATCCTGCGACAGCCACACACCCGTGGCACCTACAGAAGTCACATTGCTGAACGTGGCGTGACATATTCTCATAGCATCATGAGACGTCAACGCTATAC